>Ga0070713_100001067_pt1 | contig 17523 bp, 10 predicted proteins | sample LARL82metaG_FD_65465 | JGI IMG/M metagenome (GOLD analysis project Ga0070713, IMG submission 65465) | Corn, switchgrass and miscanthus rhizosphere microbial communities from Kellogg Biological Station, Michigan, USA - LAR L8-2 metaG | ecosystem: Host-associated > Plants > Roots > Rhizosphere ...
GCCATCCAGAACTGGAACGTCAACCTGCCCACCGGCACGCTCTACGGTCCGCACACCGCTTATAACGTTCTTGCCAACGGGCAACTCCGCCACGCTGCCGACTACGGGCCCATTATCGTCGCCTACCGCAATGGCGCTGCCGTGCGATTGAATGAAGTCGCCCGCGTCATCGACAGCGTCGAAGACGATAAGCAGATCGCCCGCATGTACGGCAAGGATTTTCCAAAAGATGGCGCGGCCGTGGTCCAGCTCGCCGTCAGCCGCCAGCCCGGAAGCAACACTCTCGAAGTGATCGATCGCATCCGCGCGATGCTGCCCGAGTTCAACAAGATGATCCCGCCCAGCGCGCACCTGATCATCCGGGGCGACCGCGGCAAGAACATCCGCGAGGCCTTCACCGACATTCAGTTCACCATGATCGCCACCTTGAGCCTGGTGATCCTGGTGATCTTCCTCTTCCTGAGGAATGTGCCGGCCACCCTCATCCCGGCCATGGCGTTGCCGTTCTCCATCCTCGGCACTTTCTCGGTGATGTATCTGCTCGATTTCAGCATGAACAACATTTCAATGATGGCGCTGATTCTGTCGATCGGTTTCGTGGTCGACGACGCCATCGTCATGCTCGAGAACATCGTCCGGCACATCGAAAGAGGCGAGAAGCCGCGCGTCGCCGCGATCCTCGGATCCAAAGAGATTGCCTTTACCATCGTCTCCATGACGCTGTCGCTGGCCGCGGTCTTCATCCCCATCCTGTTCATGTCGGGTATCCTCGGGCGGCTGTTCCGTGAGTTTGCGGTCACCATCTGTGCGGCGATTCTGATCTCCGGAATGGTTTCGGTGACGCTCACTCCCATGCTCTGCAGCCGCTTCCTGCGCGAGCCCGGCCCGGAGCGCCACGGCGCGATGTACCGATGGATCGAGCGCGCATTCAACGGCATGCGCGATCTGTACGGTGTCACCCTTCACTGGGTCCTCGTGCACCGCGCGGTCATGGTTCTGACGCTCTTCGGTGTGGTCGGGGCTACCGCCTTTCTCTATTTCGCGGTGCCCAAGGGATTCATCCCTGATACCGATAACGATGCCTTCAACGTTAACATGCAAGCCGCGCAGGGCACCTCCTATTTCCAGATGATTCGTTACGGCGAGCGCGTCGCCAACATCGTGGTCAAGGATCCCGACATCGAAAGCTTTTTCATGCGGACCGGCGGCGGTGGCGGCTCTGCGAACTGGGGCAATCTGAATGTCAATCTCAGGCCGCGCCGCGATCGCAAGGCTACCGTGGTGGATATCGTCAACCGCGTGAGGCCGAAGATTTCGAATATCCCCGGCCTCAAGGTTTCCATGCAGGTTCCGCAGGCCATCCGCGTCGGCGGCCGCAATTCGAACTCCAGTTACGACTACACCCTCTACGGTCCCGATACCAAGGAGCTCTACGCCGTCGCGCCCAAGCTCGAAACCGCCATGGCGCACCTGCCCGGCCTGGTCGACGTGCTGAGTGACCTGCAGGTTAAGAATCCGCAGATTCGCATCACCATCGATCGCGACCGCGCAGCGGCCCTCAACGTCGACTGGAACACCATCTCGAGCATGCTCTATAGCGCTTTTGGTCCGCAACTGGTTTCCACCATCTATGGCGACACCAACCAGTACCGCGTGCTGCTCGAGCTTTTGCCCAAATACCAGACGCAGGAAGACGCGCTCAATCTGCTCTATCTGAAATCGAGCACCGGTCAACTCGTGCCGCTGAGCGCCATCGCCGATCTGAAGCTCAATGCCGGGCCCAACAGCATCCCGCACTCCGGCCAGCTGCCCTCGGTCACCATCTCCTTCAGCCTGAAACAAGGTTTCTCGCTCGGCGCGGCCACTGATGAAATCGAGCAGGCGGCGCACGACATCCTTCCCGCCGACATCACCGGCTCCTTCCAGGGCTCCGCCAAGCTGTTCCAGGATTCCATGAAGAACATGGGCCTCCTGCTCATGATCGCGATCCTCGTCGTCTACATCGTCCTCGGCGTGCTGTATGAAAGCTATGTCCACCCCTTGACGATTCTTTCCGGCCTGCCTTCGGCCGGCTTCGGTGCTTTGCTGACTCTCCTGATTTTCAGAATCGACCTCAGCATCTACAGTTTCGTCGGCCTCATCATGCTGATCGGCATCGTAAAGAAGAACGCCATCATGCAGATCGATTTCGCCCTCGAAGCCCAGCGTGCCGGCAAGCCGCCGCTCCAAGCCATCTACGAAGGCTGCATGATCCGTTTCCGCCCCATCATGATGACCACCATGGCGGCCTTGCTCGGCGGCATTCCCATCGCCTTAGGCTACGGTTCCGGTGGCGAAGCTCGCCGCCCCCTCGGCATGGCCGTAGTCGGCGGCCTCTTCTTCTCCCAGTTGATGACCCTCTATCTCACGCCGGTCGTCTATACCTACATGGCGTCGCTCTTTCCGAAGACCCGCCGCATGCCCAAATTGCGCGAAGTCCTCGAGCCGGCCATGCAATCGGGCGACTAGTGGGGCCAGGCTTTCAGCCTACGGCCGTCTTTCAGGCGGCGGAGTCTTTTGCAGCCGCGGGCGATTGCCGCCTCTCGCCATCAGTTCTCCACCGGGATCCGTTCGACGTGATCGATGACGATCACATCGATCACCGCCTTCTGCGCTTCGAGCTTCAACCCGAGCTGCTCCTGAAGATTGGTGAAAACCGGAGAATCCACCGGATCGGCGGACACATCCGCTTTCTTGACATCGCCTATGGCGAGACCTGCGGGCAAGTTGTTCAGGTTGACGTTGAAAGTATACTTGCCTGGCAGCCCGGTTTTGTCGAGCACTGGACGCGAGACTGCCGGCAAATTGGAGAGCAGCCCGGCGAACGCTTCGATGGGATAGTTTTTGTAAACCATATTCCCGGTAGCGCCGTCGTAGGAAACACTGAACTCGCCGCCGTCACCTTCTTTGAATTTGGGCCCGCCCTTGAGCACGACCAGCCCATATACCGGAAGCTCACGCGTCTCACGGTGAAACCGCAGCTGGAAACGGTCCGCCAGTAAAGGTCCGATCATTCGACGCAGTTCCTCCGTCCCGGCCCCGGCAGCTTTGGCGACGATGTCATAGCGGTCGGAGCTTGCGTTCTTTACAGCCCAGTCCGGTCCGATGATCTGGTAATTCCTGACTCCGTAAGCCATCCGCATAAACTCACCCAACGTGATGTTGATATAGCGTAGGCTGCCCGGCTCCATCTCCCGGGTCGTGCCTCCGCCCCCTTTGTGAATCTTGACGGAAGCAACATCGAAAGCCGGCGTCGGCTGCGCCAAGATGATCCAAGGCCGGGACAAGGAAAACAGTGCGGCGAGAACCATCATGGTCGCGGCGCTCGCGGCAACGGCAGTGGGTGAAACACGCGGAGCAAATACCCGGCCGCCGCGAAGCAATCCCTCGATTCTTTTCGCTAGGCCTGAAGCGCCGTCGAACATTCCAAGCGCGAGCAGATTTCGTGTTCTCCCGCGTTCCATACTCAAAATGCCTTTCAATTCTCCGACGGCCGCTCCACATTCTCGATCGTAAATACCTCAACAGCCGCCTTCCCGGGCTCGAGTTTCAATCCCAAATGCTCGAAAACCGCGAACAGAGACGGCCGGTCCACCTCCGAGATGCCCTCGCTTGCACCGGGGGTCGGCGCCAGATTGATCGGGCGCCACCCCTCTGTTTGAACGTTATAGAGTGCCGTCAATCCGGTCTTGTCGATTACCGGTTTATCCGTCCAATTTGCGAGGAACCGCGCCACATCCAGCATATCCACGGCATCTCCGTGCAAACCGCTGGGAGGGCCGCCGCGGCTGAAGCGGTGGCACTGCACGGTAGCGGCTTCATCGGAACACGCGTTCTCGTTTACCTTGGCCTTGGGCAGCTTGAGGCCGTTCTTTCCGACAGTGAGCACATACACCGGCATTTCCTTGATTTCCCGCCGAAGTTTCAGCTGGAAGCGTTCCGCTAGCAGGGATTGAACCATCTGCCTCTGCGTTTCGATCTGGACTTTCATCGAAGTGCCGGGTAGAAGCGCATCCTTGGAAGCGAGCGCGTCAATGTCATATCCTTCCGAGTGCAGCCACTGCGGCGCTCCTACAATTCGATCCGTTTGGAATGGAAGTTCATAAGCGCTCGCGATGGTCATAAAGAGCGGCGTGTCTTTCGCCGTAAATTTTCCACCAGGCAGATACTGCATTCCTGCATGGAGAATGCCGTCAGGATTGCTGCGCTTGACTGACGCGACTTCGAACGAAGGCCGCACCTGAGCCAGTGCAACCCATCTGGGGGACAGGGCGACAGCCCCGGTAACCAGTAGCAATGTAGCGACGCTCCCCGTTACCGTTTGGCGCCTGACCCGAGGAGTAAAGTCACGTCCCCGGCGCAGCAGGCTTTCGATTCGTTCGCCGAAACGAGAACCGTTGCCAAAAATTCCTGCGGCCAAAAGCTCCCCCGAAGCGGCTTGCCTCCTGGCGAGACGCAGCTCATACAATCGCGCCAGGCTTTGTGCATATGGACGGGCCGACTGCGTGTGGGCTACCACCCAATCGTCGCAGGCCGCCTCACGCTCGATCTCGACCCGGCGCAGAATCCACAACGCCACCGGATGGAGCGCAAGTGCGGCGCCCAACATCCGGGCGAGGAGATTCGTCCAGTCATCCCACCGCACCAGATGCGCCGACTCGTGCAGCAGAACGTGCTCCATTTCTTCCTTCGATAGCTCGGATGGGAGCGAGGTAGGCAGAATGACGGCCGGCCGCGCGAAGCCGACGGCGATCGGCGAGTCGATCTCCGGGGACAACAGGAAGCGGGCTCGCCGGCTGCTTGCCGGCAGGGGAAGGTCTGATACGATCGCGCGCCGCTTCAAACCGTTGAGGTAAACATAACTCCGCGCGATTTGCGCCAGGCGATAGAGCAGAACGACGCCCCACGCTGCCGCGACCCACAAAGGCCAACCGCTGGAATCGCGCGATTCGACCGTCACTAACGGTGCAATATCGAGTACCGGCGCGGGCGCGGATGGTGGAACGTAAACAGATTTTGTGAATTGTACCGGCGCCGGCTGGAACCACTCCCGCGCTGAGGCGATGAAGCGAGGCGCCGCGGGCAGAATCAGCGCCACCACCAGTGTGGCCCACCAGATCGCAAAACGGGTCGCGGCATTCATTCTCGGCGCCAGCCGCAACGCCAGCCACACGAGAGCCGCCAGGAAGGCTGCTTGCCACAGGCTGTTCAGCACCGCGATCACTGCGGAAACGATTACCGTGTTCATTCGCCTTTCTCCTTCAACAGGTCTTTCACGCGCTTCAGTTCGGCATCGCTTAGCTGTTCGTCGTCGATCAGATTCAGAACCAATGCCTCGGCGGAATCGTCAAAAAACCGGCTCAGCAGGTGACGAACGGCGCTGCGGCTGGCCTGTTCCCGGCTCACACGAGCGTTATAAATATACGCGCGGCCTTCTTTGGCTGCGGTGTGGCGCAGATAGCCCTTATCCTCGAGAATGCGCAGCGTGGTCAACACCGTGTTGTACGCCAACCCCAGAGACTTCGGGAGGGCCTCCGCCACCTCGGCTACGGTCGCGCTACCCTTGTCCCAGATCACGTCCATGAGACGCAATTCCGCTTCGGTTAGCTGAAGTGATTTCTTTCGGGCCAAGTCCGCTCCTCAACTAAGGAATTAAGAATCAGCCTGATTGTATGCCGCTGGATAAAGGATGTCAACTAAAAAATTAAGAGTTCCGGAAGTATCGAGTGTGCTTGAAGTCCAGGTTTGCCGTGTTAGAATCAACGCCTCGTCGAATTGGTGGCTAGGGTTCCGCTGCGATTCCATTCGCAGGTCTGGGCCGAGCGCCACATAACGCGGGATTTCCGCTAGCACCTGGAGCAAAAGACGCCTGAGGGATCGATGAGCACCGCCATCGGTGCGCCTATTTTCAGGCATTGGGGGCTAGAGGTGAGATTTCCAATCAGCATCATCGCGGCAGGATTAGTGCTCGGCGTCTTCGTCGGCGTCGTCGGGACAGGCGGCGCTTTTATCGTTCCGGCGCTCGTATATATTTTTGGCTTGGCTCAATTGAAGGCTCAGGGCACCGCCCTACTCATCGCAGCCAGCCCTGTTTGGATATTCCCATTATTGCCCTATTGGCGAAACGGTCAGTGCGATTTGAGAATCGCCGTCTTCTTGGCGATCGGCGTTGCAATTGGTGGCTACTTCGGAGCAACTCTGGCGCAGCATCTTCCAGAAGCATTTGTTCGAAAAGCGTTCGCGTTCACGCTCATGGGCCTGGCGCTCAAGATGTTTTTTGAGCGTTGATCGCCCAGTGACAACAACCGGCTCCGCTCCCATACGGAGCCGCGACCGTAGGGAGCGGTCGAGTCGCGGACAAGAACCCGCTTGCGGCAGCGGGCGTGGACTATATTAGTGGGTGTCCTCGTCACGTTTCACTGCGCATTTGCTTTGCGCAATGTGCATCGCTCTTGTTGGCGAATTCACGGGGCTCTGCATTCCACGCGCGCTCGCTCAAGCCGCGCCTGATCCCTCCAATGCTCCACGCTTCGATGTTGCGGTCGTAAAGCCGAACAGCGATGGTGACTACCATGTCTATGTTGGGGATAACGTGGGCGGTCGCTTTTCAGCCACTGGTATCACCCTGCGACTTCTGATGCGCTATGCATACGACGTGCAGGACATGCAAATTGTCGGCGGCCCGAAATGGCTGGCGAGGGATCGCTGGAACGTCGAGGCGAAGGCGGATGGTGTGGCCGGCAGGTTGCCCGCAGAGCGGCAAATGAAGATGATGCGTTCCTTGCTCGCCCAGCGATTTCAGCTGAAAGTGCATTCCGAACAGAAGAAACTGGTGCCCGCCTATGCGCTGGTGGTCGTGAAGGCAGGCCCACAGTTGCGCGTGAATACGAATGAACCCGGACCGGATGTCCGGCTGGGGCGCGGGCACATGAGCTTCAAGAAGGTTCGAATGTCCGCGTTAGCGTCTCAGTTAACTCGCCAACTAGGCCGGCAGATACTCGATCAAACCAACCTGAAGGGCGACTATGACTTCGTGCTCGATTGGGTGCCAGGTCCAGACGAATACGGCGCGATTCCGGGACAGCCGGGACCACCGCCCGATTCCATTTCAGCTGGGGACGAAAACGGGCCGTCAATTTTCACTGCCCTGCAAGAACAGCTTGGCCTACGGCTGTCGCCCACAAAGGCTCCCCTCGACGTCTTGGTAATCGATCGCGCAGAAAGACCTTCAGCGAACTAGATCCAACACGCTCGCTTGACGAAGACGCGCAGCGGTGATCAATCCGTTGGCGATTCGCTCGCGTTAACCGTCCGGTTCAGCGGTGAACACGTCGGTTCATCCTGGAAGCGCAAGCCGGCGGGCACATCGCGCTTCTTGAAGGGTTTACTCGCTCTTTCGCGACGGCGCCCATTTGGCCGCCGAAATGCCTTGTTGGCCGCATCGTGAAAGCAACCCTAAGTCAAATCGAGATGAGGAAGGAAAAGATCATGCGAGTTACTCAACGAGTTGTGACGTTCTCACTAGGGATCACCTTTGCCCTGGCTCTGACCGCCGCCGACAAGGCGGGCCGCCTCAGCGGTCCCGTTCTCGACGTGGACAAGACCGGCTCCCAGATCACGATTGAGCAGGGAACCGCCCACCGGGTCGTGATGTTCAACGCCGGAACCAGGTTCACCGCGGGTTCGGCTGGGAACTCGAAAACCGCTGAGCCAGCCACTGTCGACCAGGTGAAGCAGGGCAACTATCTCACCTGTGAAGGCACCTGGGATGGCACCAAGTTGGCGGCCAGCGCTTGCACGGTGCGTCCGTCTAAGCGGCCTTGATCGCAAGACCCATCCGCGTAATTCACTCGAATCAACAGGGAGGCAGATCGATCATGCATACGGTTCGCGGGCGCCGGCTTTCAGTGATTCTCGGCCTGTGGGTTGTTCTCTTGCCGGGCGCTCTCCACTCGGCGGATGCCTCTGGCTTGAGCATCGATCAGAAAGAAGAGTTTCTGCGAACGGCGAAGATTATTTCCGACAAGCCTGCTAAGAAAGGAGTGACCGACACCCGTCGCGTCACTCTCACCGATGGAACAACGACGCATGATGCCAACGTCCAGAGCGTGGATGAGCACAAGAATGTTTTTGAAGGCGACGACGGCACGAAGGAACTGAACTTCAAAGATACCTACAAGTTCAACCTTGCCGCGTGGAAGTTGGCTCGCTTGCTGGGAATCGACGACATGATGCCTCCCTACGTGGAGCGGAAATACAAGGGACAACCCGCCTCGTTCAGTTGGTACGTTGACAACGACGTGATGGACGAGGCGGAGCGGATTAAGAAGAACCTCACTGCGCCAGATCCGGTTCTGTGGAATCGGGAAATGTATGTGATGCGCGTCTTCGATCAGTTAATCTTCAACATCGATCGCAATACCGGCAATCTGAGGATCGATGCCAACTGGCACATCTGGATGATCGATCATTCCCGCTCGTTCCGAATTCTGCCCACCCTCCGCAACTCCAAAAACCTGGTGGAATGCGATCGAGCTCTCTTGGTCCGGCTCAAAGCCCTCGACGAGTCCACTCTGCAACGCGAACTCGCGCCCTACCTGAATCGGCTGGAGATCAAAGCTCTTCTCGGGAGGCGCGACCTGATCGTAAAGTTCTTCGAGAGCAAAGGCGAGAGCGTCTTGTATGATCGCCCGAAACGGTCATGAGGTTCATCGGATTTGTAGCGTTGCTTTCAGCAAATCGCGCTCGCGAGACGACGGTCCGGCGCGGACCTCGAACTCGCCGGGCTCGACCACCGTCCGCCCTTCGGCATCTACTATCTGGAACGATTCCCATGGCAAACTTACGCGAACCGTCTTCTTCTCCCCGGGCGCCAGGTGAACGCGCGTAAACCCTTTGAGCGCCTGGTTCACCCAGGTCACCGAAGTTACGAGGTCGCTGACATAGACCTGCACGATCTCATCGCCTTCCCGGCGCCCGGCATTCTCCACGTCGACCGAGACCGTCGCAGTTTGCCCGTGCGCCAACTGAGGCGATCCAAGCCGCAAGTTCGAATATCGGTAGTCGGTGTAACTCAAGCCGTGGCCGAAAGGAAACAGCGGTTCCTGCGTGAGGTCCGCATAGCGATCGCCGTGCTGCCCGCGCACCTGGCTGTAGAACACCGGCTGTTGCCCCACGTGAACCGGAATGGAGATGGTCAGCTTGCCCGACGGATTCAATTCACCGAACAACGCCTCTGCCGCGGCGCGCCCGCCTTCCATGCCGGAGTTGAAGCCCTCCAGAATTGCCGCGGCGCGCTTCGCCGAAGGCGGCAGCACCAGAGGCTTGCTGTTCACCAGCACAACGATCATCGGTTTGCCGGTTTTCTCCAGCGCGTCGAGCAGCGCGATCTGCCCACCCTGCAACTCCAGCGTGGCGGTGCTTCGCACTTCGCCGACGAAGTCTAGATGATCTCCCACCACCGCGACAATTGCGTCCGAGGCCTGCGCGGCGGCGACCGCCGCCGGAATGCCCGAAAGCTCACCGTCGGTGATCGAGCAACCGCGCTCGTAGCGGACAGCGGTACCCGCGGGCGCTAGCGCGCGGATCCCGTCCAGGACGGTCGTCGTCTTCTCGCGAGGATGCTTGCCGGCTTCCGGCGGATGTTGCGAGGAGCCGAGGCTCCAATCACCCAACTGCTGCAGATCGTCGTCCGCATTGGGACCGATGACGGCAATCGATTTCACCTTCGCCGCATCCAGCGGAAGCACGCCGTTGTTCTGCAACAGAATCAGGCTCTGGCGCGCCGCCGCCAGGTTGACCGCCCGATGATCCGCCCGCGCGGTTTCCACAGCTGCACGTGCAAGATCGGGACGGCGTGGGTTCTCGAACAGTCCCATGCGGAATTTCAGCGCCAGCAGCCGCCGCACCGGAGCATCGATCTCCGACTCGGCGAGGCGGTCGCTGCGCACAGCTTCGATGGCCCCCTCGTAGAACTGCGGCGTAGTCATGATGATGTCGTTGCCGGCGCGCACCGCCATGGCCGCGGCGTCGGCATAAGTCTTGGCCACCTTCTGCTCCGTCACCAGCCGGCCGACGCTGTCCCAATCGGTCACCAGCACTCCGCGGAAGCCCCATTCGTTCTTGAGAACGTCGGTAAGCAGCCAGTGATTGGCGGTCGACGGCACTCCATCCATCGACTGGTAGCCGGTCATGAACGTCATCGCGCCGGACCGCGCGGCCCGTTCGAATGGCGGCAGGAAATAGCTGCGCAGCTTTCGCCGCGAAATGTCGGCTTCGGAAGAATCGCGCCCTCCCTGTGTCTCCGAATATCCGGCGTAATGCTTCGCGGTGGCCAGCACCGCCGTCCGATCATTGAGACCTTTGCCCTGGTAGCCTCGGATGAGCGCCGCGCCGAATTCGCCAATCAGATACGGATCTTCGCCGAACGTCTCGTCCGTTCGTCCCCAGCGCAAGTCGCGCGTCAGGCAAAGCACCGGCGAAAACGTCCAGTGGATGCCGGTCGGCGCCATCTCCTCCGCGGTCACGCGCCCCACCTGTTCGATCAATTCGGGGTTCCAACTTGCGGCAAGCGCGAGTTGCGTCGGAAAGATCGTCGCGCCTTTCCAGAACGAGTGCCCGTGGATGCCGTCTTCGCCAACCAGTAACGGGATTCCAAGCCGCTCCTTCGCCGCCAGATCCATGGCGCGGTCGATCTTCGCGCCCAGTATGTGCAGGATCGAGCCCGCATGACGGGTGTTGATGAACGAGAGGTCTTCGCCGCGCGCATCCCAGATCATCAATTGGCCGACCTTCTCTTCGAGAGTCATGCGGCCCAGCAGATCGGCGACTCGGTCGTCCACGCTCAGCGTCGGATTGCGGTACCGCGGTATGGAATTCGGAGATTGAGCAGACGCTCCAAACGCGGTCAGCAGCACTGCCAGGCCCGCGGCCACGAAGACCAGCGCCATCGCGTTGGAACGTGGGTCTGATAGGAAGTTGTTTCGCATACGAACATACTCCTCAGAACATCGTCTTGAGCGAGAACTGCACTTGCCGCGAGTTCGCCGCTGTCCGGCTGATGATGCCAAAACCCGATCCCGCCAGAATGTTCGACGGCAGCCCGAAGTTGACGATGTTGAATAAGTTGAAGAATTCGGCCCGGAACTGCAGGTTCACGGATTTTCGCGACCGGCCGGCCTCCCAGACCGTGTCTTTAACCAGCGCGAAATCGAAATTGTGCAGAGCGGGGCCTCGAAACGTATTGCGGCCCAGCGTGCCAAATACGCCGCGATTCGGCCCCGTTCCTCCCGGCACGTTTACCGGAATCGAAAAGTACGAAGTGTTGCCGGGACCCCTGCCGAAGTAGTCTTCCCGAACCGTGCGGCTGGTGGACAGTGCCGGGATGCCGATTGGATCCGGCCGATCCGTTCCAGCCGATCCCGCTCCAGTCTGCTGCACCCCGGAATACACCGTGAACGGCAATCCACTCGTCAGGGTCGAGATGCTGAGCAGTTGCCAGCCGCTGGTCAGCCGCGGCCCGAGCGCTCTAAGCCCGGGCACGCGTTCCGCATGGAGATCCTGCGCCACCGTTGCGGTGAAGGCGAGCTTGACATCGAATGTAGACGGTCCTTTATCTGCCCCCGGATCAAACGGATTCTGCGGCCATGCCGGCGACGACGCGCCCGACGTGCCTCCCACGCCGGGACCGCTCGTGCTGCTGGTATCGTCCAGCGATTTGGACCAAGTGAAGTTCAGCTGAATCTGCGGGCCGCCGCTCCCGGCCGATCCCTGCGCCGAAGTCTGCAGCGCATGATATGAGGAATGCGACCGGTTGGTCGCGAGCATGTCGGTGGCGAATCCGCCGGTGATCTTCCCCGCGGAATCGAACTGCGTGTAGCGTGCGAACGCCGCGGTCGCTCCGGCGAAAGCGTTCGGAAAGTCGATCGCGGGCAGATCCATGCCCGCCGTGCCGACGTACCCCGCGCTGAGGTTCAGCTTCCGCAAAGAACGCTCCACGCTGAGTGTCCACATTCCCAGATACGCATTCCGGAAATTCTGTGAAATCGCGTTCGCGTTGAGCGGGCTGATCAGATGGCTCGGCGAGAGCTGGGCCAGATCCCGCGCGAATCGGGTCACGTCCCACACCGTGTTGTCGGGCACCGCCTTTGTGTCTCCGCGCGCCAGAATATTCACACCCTCGGGCGTGAACACTCCCGGCAGATCCGAAGGCCGGATTACGGTCCCAATCGGCAGCGGTGCTCCCGGAGCCGCCGTGATCCGCGGGTAATCGACATACGGCGCCGCGCCCGTCAGCAAGTTGTCTTGCCAGATATTGGGCGGAATAGTGGTCAGCGTCCCGCCTGCCCGAATCCAAAGATCCTTCGATGCCTGCAAGCTCACGCGGACGCGTGGGCCCCAGTTGTTCCCGAGCCAATGATACGGCGGCTCTGGATTGATCAGGTAAAGCTGCTCAGGGCCCGACGGTCCGTTGCGGAACGCCAGCCCCGCTGTCCGCCGCGCCCGCTCTGTGATCGGCGAGTACAGTTCGTAGCGCAGGCCGTAATCCAGTACGAGTCGCGGAGAAATCTTCCAGGTGTCCTGCGCGTACAGGTTCACGTTGTAACGGGAAATCGCCGCGACGCCGATCTGGTCGCCCTGCGGGGACTGCGGAGGCGCCACCGCCACGGTATAAGAGAACGCGCTGCCCTCCAGAAACGCGCTCAGCGTATCCGGCAGCTGTTGCCCCACGGCGATGTCGTGTGTTCCGCTTGCCGACCGGACCGGGCTGGTGGCGAAAGCTGCGCCGCCGCCGAAGGTATACTGCCCGTTGGGAGTCGTGCCGTAATACGTGGTGTCGCGGTTCGCGCGTACCTCGCCTCCAAAGCGGAACGAGTGCTGTCCGCGCGTCCACGCGAAGCTCTGCCGTGCCGCGAACAGATTCCCCAGCGACGCCGTGACCGATCCACCGGCCGCATTGAAGGCCGCAAACAGGCTGTCCCCGAACACCACGGACGGATCCGTATGATCCGGGGTAGGGAAGTTCGGCGTCGTGCGCGTCACGCTCAGCGACGATTCCCATGTAAAATGCGGCGACGCGGTGTGTGTCCACGTGATAACTCCATTTCGCTGGTGATCGATATACCGCACACCGAACGCCGGATCGATGGCGGTCTGGTCCGGATTGGTCGTCGGCCCTCGTAGATTGTTCCAGGTGAACCGGGCAAACAGCTTGTCTTTGGCCGATACCTCGTGATCCAGCCGCGCCGAGAACTGGTCCGCGCTGGTCGCAACCTTCGACGACGCGGCATACGTTCGCGCTCCGAACGCCCCGTCCGGGTGGTTAGGAAGCGGATAACGGTTCAGAATGCCCGCGACGATCGGGTGGACGGGCACATAGAGCCGATCGCCCGGAAACGCCGTCGTGTCGATTCCCTTGCGTTCGTCGGCCGTCGGAACGGGAAGCACCTGTGTAGTGCCCAGGGTCTGGCGGAACCCTTGGTATTCCACGAAAAACGCCGTTCGGTTTCGCCCGTTGTAGCCAGGCAGCACGACTGGGCCGCCCAGTGTGAAGCCGAACTCGTTGCGGCGGAATGGCGGGATGCGCTCCCCACTTTCCGGAGTGCGGTCGAAGAAGTTCCGCGCGTCCAGCGCCGAATTACGCAAGAACTCAAACAGCGACCCGTGCAATTGATGCGTCCCTGAGCGCGTGACGATGTTCGTGAACCCCGCCGCCCCGCGCCCGATCTCCGCCGGCATCCAACCCGACGACGACTGAATTTCTTCCACCGCGTCCACATTGAAATTCGAAAATGCCGCGCCGCCCATTTCCGGATCGCCCGAATCGGCGCCGTCCATGGCGAACACGGCTCCCACGCCGCGCTGTCCGTTCACGGCGAACTGTTGCGTGAAGTTCGCGGTCCCGTTGGTGTCGGTCATGGTGCCCGCCGCGAGCAGAAGCAGTTGGCTGAAATCCCGCTTGTTGAGCGGAATCGACGTCACGGGCTTGCTTGAGAGCGTCTCGCCGCCGCTCGCCGTTGGCTGGCTTTCCTGCTCGAGCGAAATCGATCCATCATTCCGCAACTCGACTCTCGAGTTGCCCGCGATCGGAAGCACAACAGACGCCGCCAGCCGGAACAACCGCCCTCCGAAGCTCACGGTCATCTGATAGTTGCCGTGTGCCGGCGCGCTGAAATGAAAGACTCCGCCGTCCGTCGTCACCGCGGAGTAACCGTTTCCACTCCCCTGCAACGCCAGTTCGGCTTGTGGCGCAGCCCGGCCGGAAACGTCGCATACCGATCCGTCCCAGTCGGCAGGCGGCGGGTTCTGTCCTGCAACTGCCCCCCAGGCCAGAATCCCGGTCATCGCCACGATTCTGGCTGGCCCAAGAAGCTTTCGCCTCACCAGCTCCAGTTTAGGACAAATACATCTGAATCGGGGAAAGGCGCAGGCGCGCTTATTCAGCGCGCAGCGTCGGTAGCGGGTCCCGTGTCGCCGCGCGCCAGGCTGGGTAGGCGCTGGCCGCTGCTCCAATCAAGAGCAGGAGGCCGCTCGCGCTGGCATACGTCAGTGTGTCGCTGCTACTGGTCTCGTAGAGCAGATGCGTGAGAAGACGCGAAAGCGGCAGGGCCACCGCGACGCTCAGGGCCAGACCGATCGTCACCGGGATCATGGCTCCGCGGAGGATTATGCCCACGACGTGACCCGCGCCGGCGCCCAGCGCCACTCGGATCCCGACCTCGCGCGCCCGCAGCGTGGATGTATAGGCGACTACCGCATACACTCCGATCGCGGTCAGGAACACCGCCAGCCCGCCCAGCACCGAGAAGATCCAGGCCGAGAACCGCGGCCGCCAGATCGAGTTCGCAACCACCTCTTCCATGGTCTCCACCTTGACGACCGGCTGCTTTGCGTCGACCGCCCAAACCTGCTTTTGCAGCGCCTCCGCGAGCGCTTTCGGTTCGCCAACGGTGCGCACTACGACGGTCGACATGAAGGTCGCGAAGATGAACTGCCGGTAGGGAATGTAGACCTCGCCCTCCGGGGCGGCCTCGTAGCTCGACTGCGAGGCATTCCGGACCACACCGACGACGGTCGCTTGGGGAGTGAGCTTTTCGCCCAGCGGATTCCGGTCCGGGAAAAGTTGGCGCGCCAGGTACTCGTTGATGATCGCCACGCCCGGAGCGCCAGACACATCGCTATCGGTAAAGATCCGGCCGGCGATCAGCGGAATTCCCATCGCGGCAAAGTACTCCGGGCTGATCGTGCGCGCCAGCGTAGGTGGAGATTTTTCGCCGGGACTGCGAAGCTGCATGTCGAGGGAAGTGTTCACGCCGGAGAGCGGCGGATTGTTCACGATGGCCGCGGCCTTTACTCCGGGAACGGTTTTTACGCGCTCCAGGATCTCGCGATAGTAGGCCATCTGCCGCGGGCGCGTATCGTACTTGCCAATCGTCCCGACCGGCACGCGCAGCGTGAGGACATGATCGGGACGGAACCCATGGTCCGCCTGTTGCAGGTGTACCAGGCTCCGAATCATGAGCCCTGACCCAATCAATAAGAGGAACGCGAAGCCCGTCTCCAGCGCGATCAGGGTGGAGAAGAGCCGCGACGATCCTCGGAGTGCTGTTGCCGACTGGCCGCTACGCAGCACCGCCTCCATATCGGTACGGATCGCCAGCAGAATGGGCGCGAGGCCGCACAGAACCGCGAGCATCAGGCACAGGGCGCTGTTGAACGCCAGCACCCGTCCGTTCAGTGCGACCCGCTGTAAATGGGGCAGGACAATCGGAAGCGCGGCGAGTTGTTTGGTCAGAAGCGCGAGCAGCGATCGCGCGACTACGATGCCGGCCACGCTCCCCAGCGCGGCGAGAACGAGGCTTTCCGAAAGGAGTTGTCGCACAATTTGCCAGAACCCCGCGCCCAGGGAACTGCGTATTGCGATTTCCCGTTGCCTCTCCACCGCGCGGCTCAGCAGCAGGCTGCCGACATCGGCGCAGGCGACGAGCAGCACCAGGCCCACCGCGGCCAGTACGAAAATCAAAGTCAGTCTGTACTTCTCCTCCGGCACTTCGCTCCAGGGCGTAACCAGGAACCTAAGGCCGCCGGCATCTTTGGGCCGCTCCCGCTGCAGATCGCGCGCCACCACATCCAAGGCGCTGCGGACCTGCGCCGCCGGGACACCAGGACGAAGAAGCGCCGTCACCTCGACCCATGGAGAATTCGGGGTCAGGCGCAGAGGAGTCCACAACTCGGCCTCGGGATAGCGGAATTCGAACTCCGGCGGCATCACTCCGACGATCGTGTAGCGCTCGTCGGAAATCGTCATTCCGCGGCCCATCATTCCCGGATCCCCATGATAGCGGCGCCGCCACAGCCGGTCGCTGAGCACTACGACGTTGCGCGTTCCGTTTTCGTCATCTGCGGAGATGAGGGCCCGGCCCAGTTGCGCGTGGACGCCAAGCAACGGGAACAAGCCCATCGAGCGAACCCCGATCACCTGTTCGGGCTCGCCATCACCAGTCAACGTGACGGTATCCCGGCTGTAGGGAGCGATTCTTTCAAACAGGTCCGTTCGGCCGCTCCAGCGTTGGAAGTCGCGGACGGGTACAGGAGAAGCTCCGCGGCTGCTGGATTCCTGGATGCGCAGCATGCGCTCAGCCGAAGAATACGGCGACGGCCGAAGGAGTACGGCATCCACAATGCTAAATACCGCGGTGTTCGCCCCGATTCCCACCGCCAGAATCAGAACCGTGGCCGCGGTAAAGAGCGGATTCTTGCGCAGCCAGCGGAAAGCCCACAGCAAGTCTTGCCTCATACTAATGAATTAGTATATGCCTGCGGGCGACGATTGGCTACAGCCGCTAGTTCTGGTTTGGTGCGCCGCCTCGCGGCGGAGCGCCGTTCCCGCGCCCGCGGCCCGGGCCGTTCGCCTGCAGTAGATGCGTCAGCGTGTGGACGAAGCGCAGTTTGCCGTTCTCCACGCGGAACAGGTGTGTATCAGGAGCGCCGCTGCCGCCGTTGGGCCCGCCGGCGCCGAACGTGCAGAAGGCCACCACGGCGCCGATCGTTTCATCCACAACGAAGTGCCGGTTCGAAATGTTGACGCCGCTGGGAACTCCCACCTGGCAGGAGTCGTCCGGATTCCCCTTTCCGGTGTGCATTCCGCCTTCGGTGCGATTGCACGGAGCGCCCCACGGCACCAGGTCCATCTTGCCCTCGAGAAACGCGTCCAGGTACGCGTTGGCGGCGGCCACCAGGGTCGCGCGGTTGTCCCGCTTAGCGCCGGGAATCGTGCCCCAGTCTTCCGAAGACGTGTACTTTAAATAATTGTCGATGTTAAAACCCCAGTAGCCCGTCGTCGTCCACATCATCTCGACTTCCGCGATCAGCCCATGATTCACACGGAGGCGCGTGCCGAATGCGTACGGGTCGCTCTTATCCGCAACCATCATCTCGGTGAACGTCTGACAGGTGGCGGTGTCCAGCAGGCTGCGTTGGTGATCG
>Ga0070713_100001071_pt1 | contig 17492 bp, 14 predicted proteins | sample LARL82metaG_FD_65465 | JGI IMG/M metagenome (GOLD analysis project Ga0070713, IMG submission 65465) | Corn, switchgrass and miscanthus rhizosphere microbial communities from Kellogg Biological Station, Michigan, USA - LAR L8-2 metaG | ecosystem: Host-associated > Plants > Roots > Rhizosphere ...
GGCGGGCGCGCCTGCTTCGTGCTCGGCCCCGGCGACGGCGCACGGCTGGAGTCGGTGGAGTGCACCGAGGCGGAGACGGCGCTGCTGCACCGGCGGCGCAGCATGGTCATCCCGCGGGGTCGGCGCCTCGGCGCCGGCGCGGACTTCCTCGCCGCGCAGGGCATGCGCGACGCCATGGTGGTGAGCATCTCCGGCGAGGGCGGCATGGTCGGCACCCTGCTGGTCGCCAACCGGCGCAGCGCGGTGAAGACGTTCGGCGGCTCCGACCTGGCGCTGCTGGAGGCCTTCGCCGGCCAGGCCGCCGCCTCGATCGCCAAGGGACGCCTGGAGACCGAGCTGCACGACCTCGCCTTCCACGACGGCCTCACCGGGCTGGCCAACCGCGCGCTGCTGACGCTGCGGCTGGAAGCCGCCCTGAACCGCACCGACCGCCCGGCGCTGGGACCGGCGGTGCTCTTCCTCGACCTCGACGACTTCAAGACGGTCAACGACTCGCTCGGCCACGCCACCGGCGACCGCCTGCTCTCGCTGGTCGCCGAGCGGCTGCGCGGCTGCCTGCGTCCCGCCGACACCGCGGCGCGCCTGGGCGGCGACGAGTTCGCCATCCTCCTCGAGGAGGTGCGCACCGTCAGCGACCCGAGCAGCGTCGCCGAGCGCATGATCTCGGCGCTGCGCGCCCCGTTCACCGTCGAGGGCACGCGCGTGCTCATCCACGCCTCCATCGGCGTGGTCATCGCCACGCGCGACCGCCACAGCGCCGACGAGCTGCTGCGCGACGCCGACATCGCCATGTACCGCGCCAAGGGGCGCGGCAAGGGCACCTGGGAGCTCTTCGAGCCGAGCATGCAGGAGGAGGTCGCCGAGCGGCATTCGCTCAAGCTCGACCTGGAGCGCGCCCTGGAGAACGGCGAGCTGGTCGTGCACTACCAGCCCATCGTCGCCCTGGCCACGCAGCAGATCACCGGCGTCGAGTCGCTCGTCCGCTGGCGGCATCCGCGCCGCGGCATGGTCTCGCCCGCCGACTTCATCCCGCTCGCCGAGGAGACGGGACTGATCAACAGCATCGGCCGCTTCGTGCTGCGGCGCTCCTGCGTCGAGGCCGCGCAGTGGAGCACCATGGATCCCGAGTTCCTGCTCAGCGTCAACGTCTCGGGACGCCAGCTGCACCAGGACGGCTTCGTCGCCGAGGTGGCCACCATCCTCGCCGAGACCGGCTTCGATCCGCGCCGGCTGGTCCTGGAGATCACCGAGAGCGTGATGGTCGAGGACGACCTGTCGATCGGAGCGTCACTGCTGGCCCTGAAGAGCCTCGGCGTGCGGCTGGCCATCGACGACTTCGGCACCGGCTACTCGTCGCTCTCCTCGCTGCGCGAGCTGCCGGTCGACATCCTCAAGATCGCCCAGCCGTTCGTCGACGACCTGGGCACCGACGGCGACGACGGCGCCTTCGCGGCCGCCATCGTGCGCCTCGGCCAGACCCTCGGCCTCGCCTGCATCGCCGAGGGCATCGAGCGGGTCGAGCAGCTCGACGAGCTGCGGCCGCTGCTCTGCGGCATGGGCCAGGGCTACCTGTTCGCCAAGCCCATGGACGGCGCGCTGTTCACCGAGGTGCTCGGTCGTGCGACCTGGCGGCACCGCAGCTCGGAGGCCGCGGGCGCCGCCGGCGACGGGCAGAGCGGCGAGGTGGTCGAGCTCTTCCGCTGAGCCTCCCTGCGCCGTTGATCCGTGTGTGACACGCGCGCTAGTGTGAGTCGCTGATCCGCTTGCCGGCTCACGCATGGGAGTGCGCAGACATGGCCGCACGCAGCAGGGCGACAACCAGAAGAACCGCGACTCGAACGCCGACGAGAGCGCCGCGGTCGGCGGGGGGAGTGCGCGACGCCATCAACGAGGTGGTCAACGCGCTGCAGCTGGGGCACCTGGCCCGGCGGCTGGCCTCCGCGGAGAGCGCGGTGTCGCGGCTGGAACGGGAGGTGCGGCGGCTGGCCGAGATGGTGCAGCGTCGCGCGGCGGGTGGGGCGGGGGGTGGCGGTGCGACGCGGGCGCGGAAGAAGGCGACGACGACGCGTGCGCGGAAGAAGGCGACTACGCGGAAGACCGCTGCGACACGCAAGACCGCCACCGCGCGGAAGACCGCCACCGCCGCGACGCGGACCTCACGCAAGTCGGCGGCGGAGAGCACGGCACGCAGGTCGGCGGCTGCGCGGACTCCGCGGCGGCGCCCCGCCGCGACCCGCTCGCTGACGGTCGACGTCGAGACTCCGACCGCGCGCGTGCTCGACGACGAGGATGAGACCGCGTCGCAGGAGATGTCGACCATCACCTCTCCGCTGGGGCCGGGCCCGCTGCCTCTGCCTGACCAGTTCTAGGGCCTCGCGCTCGGCAGCGCTTGGCCGCCTGCGGCGGCGCGTGCGCCGCGCTCGCTAGCATGCGGTCGTGATCGACGGCATGCCGGTGGTCGACGTGCACGTCCACCTGGCTCCGCAGCGGCTGGCGGCCGCCGTGCAGCGCGCCCTCGGGGAGATGTACGGCTGGCAGGTGCCCTGGCCCACCGATCCCGACGAGGTGGTCCACGAGCTGCGCAGCGCGGGCACCGACGTGATGGTCGCACAGCCCTACGCGCACCTGCCGGGCATGGCCGCGTCGCTCAACGACTTCAGCGTGCAGTTCGCCCGCCGCCACCCCGACGTCCTCACCATGGCCACCGTCCACCCCGACGACGAGAACCGCGTCGCGCTGCTGAGCACCGCCCTCGACGCCGGCGCCGCCGGCCTCAAGGTGCACTGTCCCGTGCAGCGCACGCGTCCCGACGACCCGCGCATGTCCTCCGTCTACGCGGCCTGCGAGGAGAGGGGGATCCCCGTGCTGATGCACGCCGGCCACGGCCCCGACTCGGTCACGCCGCACACCGGCGCCCGCGCCTTCGCCGCGCTCCTGCGCCGCCATCCCTCACTGCGCATCTGTGTCGCCCACCTCGGCATGCCCGAGTCGCGCGCCTTCTTCGACATGGCCGCCGACCACCCCAACGTCTTCCTCGACCTCGCCGGCGTCCCCGGCGGGTTGATCGACGCCCTGCCTCTCGACGACATGCACCGACTCAGCGACCGCATCCTCTGGGGCAGCGATTACCCCAACACCATGGCCGCCCCCCGTCCCGCCTACGACCGCATGCGCAGCCTCGGTGTTTCCGGCGATCTCCTCGACTCCGTCATGTGGCGCAACGCCCCACGCTTCCTCGGCCGCGACGTCCTGCCCCTGCCGGGGACTGACACGGCCTGTTGACCTGCCGTCAACTCCTTGGGCACCATGGGCCGGTGCCGTACAAGAACACGATCGCACTCGGCGCGCTGGCGGTGCTGGTGACCTACGCGGGGTGGCGTCGGAGGAAATCCCACCAGCCTGAGCTTCGCGTGTGGAACCTCGGTGCGCGCGAGCCTCTGCGCCGTACCGACATCTACGGTGACCCACCATCTCCTAGGCAACCCCCCAATCACCGATGAGACTGTATGGACCTCTTCGAGAGTTCCTGGCACCGCATTGACCGAGCTGGGGTCCACCGGCAGGAGGCGACCGACGTTTGGAACACCTTCCTTGATGGCGTCCCGTTCTCGCCGCTGGTATGCCATGTCGGAGACGGGCGTGTCGTTCGAGACATGCCGATGCCATCTCTCCTCAGTGAATGGGGTTTGCGTCAGCCCGACCCGAACCTTGGGCGATGACTTTCGACCAGCGTCTTCGCATCATCGAGACAGTGGTGAAGGCGATCGTCGGTCGCTTCGAGCGGGGCTGCACGGGCTGGTGACTTGCTGGCGCCCGGCGTGTGACCATCGTATCCACGTATTCAGATGGTCATCCGGGGACTGACGCTTGTCGATGCCGCGGCTTTGGTCCGGTTGAGCCCAACACGGCCCGGTCTATGTGAGTGGGTGGCCGGCCGCCCGTTCAGGTCGATGCGTCCCCGCCCTGTCCGGGCGTCCACACCATGCTCGCCTCATCGAGATGCAGCTCGGAGGCGACCATCTTCCGCGACGCGGTCACAATCTGCGTGGCGACGGCTTGCGCCTCGGCCAGATCTGCAGTTGTCACTGCGTCGAGGTTGTTGTACGTCCCCGCGTGGCGCAGCGGCCGCATCCAGCGACGCACACGTGCCACCGCCTCGGCCGTCTCCTCATCGACCGTCGCCAGGACCGCCTGTGCGCCACGCAGCACGCGCTCGTGGCCGGAGTCGCCGCGTCCGGCCACGAAGCCGAAGCTCTCTACGAGCGCATCGCAGGCGTCGATGCACGCGGCGTAGAGGTCGGCGAACTGGCTGGCCGGGAAGAGCGCGGGGCGGGCGCCTTCTTGCAGGTACGCGTCGGCGGTGCGCATGGCTGCGGCAATCTCTTGAGGATGACGCGGCAGCCGCGGGCGCTCGAGCCCGAGTCGGTCGGCAAGTGACTCGATGACCTGCCGTGGTGTGAGTGCAGTCACGCGGCATGCACTGCTTTCGTCGCGATGTCTCCGACGATGGGGATGAGTGGGGATGAAATGACGTTGATCGGAAACGACAGCCCACGCGCATGCTCAGCTGCGAATCGTTCGCGAGGGTACGTGACAACGTGGATCTCGCGCCCGATCACGTCTGACAGCTCGCCGAGTGCCCGAAGCACCCTGCCCGCTCCCGCGCTGCCGAGGGTGAGCAGGTCGAGGTCACTGCTCGCCTGCTCGGTCCCTGCGGCGATGGACCCATAGGCCACAGCCTCGGTGATGGCGCCATTTTCGGAATCGGCGAGCCAGCGTAGGCGCGACCCGACCGGACCGATGGCCAGCAGCAACCGGCGCATCTCCATCGCACTCGGTGAGCGGGGTAACACGATCGTTCGGCGCGATCCTGGCGGGCCTGGCTCCAGCACCCCGGCGGCCATCAGGCGGGCCACAGTGCGATGCACGCTCTCATGGCTTGACCCGGTTCGCCATTCCGCCTCAGCGAGTTCGACCGGGCGATCGAGATGAAGAGTCAGGAAGGCCATGAGCTGCGCGGCTGTCCGCGAGCCGAACAGCAGATCGCCGGCCTCGGGGTGGACGCGCCGGTAGGCCCTGTACTCGGTCGGAGGCTGTGGTCGCACCAAGCGTAGGGCAGGTTGCATGGTTCAAGGATACTATGTTGGCATTCCCAACACGCACCAGGATGACGCGGTCCCTATGCCGAAAGGCGGTCCGATTCGTCCCGAACCAGGTGGGCGAACTCACCGCGATGTTCGGTGCGTCGGAGCGACTGGCCGTACCGCCGCAGCTCGAGCCATGCGTTGATCGCGGCCAGCATCGCGCCGTCCGGAGTGCTCGCGGTGCCGATCGCATCTGCCAGCCATTGCGCAACCTCCGTCCAGCGCCAGACCCTGGTCCGCCCCTCCAACCTGGCGACCGGCGGAGGAAATCCCCCTGGGCCGCGCTTTCCTTCGATGAGAAGGCGAACGCTCTCCCGCGTCCGCCCGATGCGCGACGCAATACCCGAGGCTGTGACCAGGTCGTCGGGCTCCACCCGGAGGACGGTCAGAGCTGGCACCTTCTCGACATCCCGAATCGCGCTGAGCACCGCGTCACCCATCGTCGGCGCTTCACGATCGAAATCAGCAAAGGGAACACCGGCCTGCACGCCGAAGAGCGCATCGTCACAGCCACCGGCCTCGAGTGTTCGCGCCACGTCCGGCTCGGTTGGGTCCGCGCCGCAGAGGATGAGGGTGAACGCGTAGCTCGGCAAGGCTGCCCCCTTCAGTGAGGGCACTTGTCGACGCGCCGGCGGATCTGACGCGCGTGAGTCGAAGGACTCCGCGGCGTGGACCAGATGGACAGGTGACATCCGGCCGCCGAGCGCTCTCGACACCAAAGGGTGCCCCAGGGATGACCTGTGCTCATCTTCACGCTCCAGCCCTTGCTCACCGCGTCCGCGACAGCTGCCTCGACCTCCTTGTCGGGATGGCGAGACCTAGGCACAACGGTAGCCGCGCCCGTTGCCAGTTGTCAACGGAGCGCGCCCACAGCCCGGCGGCTCAGTCGGGGCCGGTGAGGCCGGCGTAGTAGATGGCGACCGCGATGGAGCCGTCGAGGGTGGTGGTCTGGACGGTGCCGTCGGGGTAGGCGGTCTCGACGACGACACTGAGGAGGACGGTCTCGTCGATGGGATTGCCCTGGGCGTCGGTGCGCTCGGCGTGGTCGTACTGGACGACCACGGGCGTGTCGGCGCTGCCGTGCGCACCCGCGGTGGTGCCTTCGGAGGGCGGGGCGTCGGTGGGGCCGCCGAGATAGTGCCAGCGAAGCACGCGCGAGGTGGCGATGCCGACCTCGACGCCGTCGACCATCTCCACGCCGGGGCGCACGACGATGGGGCTGAGCCACAACGCGAGCAGGCGTCCGCGGATGGTGACCGCGCGCGCGACGGGGGCTGCGGATGCGTCCGGTTCGGCGAGTCTGCCGTCGCCGGTCTGGCCGATGGGGATCGCGCCCATGGCCAGCAGCGGCGGTTCGTCGACGGGTGCCGCGCCGCTGCCTGTCGCGCTGTCGCTGTTGCTGATGTCGACGTAGCCGCCGACGCTGCGGACGACCGGGTTGCCGTTCTGGTCGAAGTCGAGGGCCTGGCCCATGACGTGCAGGTGCGCGATCACCACCACGCTCGCCTGCTGGCTGGTGTCGCTCTTCGCGGCCGGGATGGTGTGGACGAGCGTGATGCCGGACTGGCCCGAGCCGCCGGCGCGGTCGGTGGTGCCGTCGGGCCAGTGCACGGTCCACGCCACGGCGCGCCAGTCGAGCACGTCGCTGCAGGTGCCCTCGGACAGGCGCTGGGTCATGTCGCTGGCGAAGGTCGTGGTGAGGGTGAGCGGGGTGGGCTTGGTGGTGTCGTACGTCGGGGGATCGACGTTGGCGAAGAGTGAGGTGTCGGCTTCGGTCAGGGCTTCGCAGTGCTGGTCGAAGGGGAGACCGGCGGGGACGTGGCCCTCGGGGATGATGGGGCAGACGGAGAACTTGCCGGAGGGGAAGAGGTTGTCGTCGTTGTTGCAGCTGCCCTGGCGGATGTCGGTGGGGACGGGGAAGACCTGGGCGTCGTTGTTGCAGCCGTCGTAGATGTAGACGCCGTAGGTGCGGTCGTGGGATACGGCGTTGACGCGGATCAGGTGCCACTCGCTCCAGAGGCAGTAGGCCGACCCGGGTCTGGTTGGAACGGTATGGACGGCCGAGGCGAAGCGATCGACGGATGTCACTTGGAGGTAGTCGTGCGCTGTGTTGCCGACTTGCTCTGAGACGAGTTGGACAGTCAGCGTGATCGCGCCAGGCTCCGCTGATTGAGCGATGCTCGGGCTGAGAGCTGCGACCGAAGCAGCGACGAAGGCTAAGTACTTTGCGCGACGAGCCATTGGCCGCTCTGGTACTCGAGTTCCAGGGTCAGTCTCACAGGGGCGCTTTCGTGGTCGGATTCGCGAGGCCGCAATGACGGCCAGTCCGCGTCGTGCCCAAAGACCGAGTACTGGACGGACACAGAGGCGGTGCTGGAATTGACGGTGACCTGCCACGAGGAGTTGACGAAGTCAATGCGGTTGGACATGAAGTTGTAGTGGTTCTCGCGACTGAAATCGGCCGTTATTCCCGCGTTGCCTTCTGCCTGAGAGCCGTGCACCACGAGTTGGTCGACCATCGTGGCGCTGCCGGTCTTCGCTGACTGCTCTACGGCCTCTACGTAGCGCTTGGCGGCCGCCTCGACCTCCGCAATGCGGGGATCAGCAGTAGGGGAGGGGCGTGGGGTGGTGGTGGCGGGACTGAGATGCACCGTGGCGGGGGACCCGCAGGCGAATACGAGTATCCCCAGCGCGAGCACTGCGCCGAGCGCTACCGCGATTCCACCGATCTGCCAGGCGAAGCGCCGCATACGGGAGTCCCGCCTTCCTTCTCAAGTCCGCATGCGCCGCCGTGCATGCCCGGGCCCCCAACGCCGAGGGCGCGGCGCAACATACACAACCGTGTAGGACAGAGTCAACCTCAGAGGCTGACGGTCCGGCCGACCCCCGCCGCCTGCGCCGCGTCGAGCACCAGGCGGGCCGCGACCGCGTCCTCGACGGCGTGCCCCATCGACTTCCACACCGTGAGCTGGTCGGACGAGACGCGCCCCGGGTGCGTGCCTGCGAGCACCTCGCCGAGCTCGACCACGCTCTCCGGCGGCCGCAGCGCCAGCTCGTGGGATCCGGAGGGAAACGGCGAGCAGGCGACGCGCGACTCGACGAAGACCGCACCCTCCTCGATGGTCACCGCGTCCAGCTCGGGCCCTTGCGGCGAGGTGCCCACCGAGCTGACGTGTGCCCCAGCACCGAGCCACGAGCGCCGCAGCACCGGCGAGGACGCATCGGTGCAGCAGCACACCACGTCGGCACCGTCGACCGCGTCCTCGAACGACTCGACGACGACGCAGCGTGGATCGCGCGCCGCCAGTGCCTCAGCGTGCGCCACGGTGCGGGAGGCGATGCGAATCGACTCGAAGGGCCGCACCCGCGACACCGCGTCGAGGTGCGACCACCCCTGCACTCCCGCACCGAGAATGGCCAGCACCGACGCATCGGGACGCGACAGCTCGCGCACCGCCAGCGCTGACGCGCACGCCGTGCGCACCGCGGTGATGGCGGTGCCGTCCATCAACGCCACCGCCGACCCGTTGTCCGCGGAGAACACCGCGATCAACGCCTGGTGCGACGGCAGGCCGACATCATGGTTGCCCGCGAACACCGAGACCAGCTTGACGGTCAGCCCCGCCGCGGGCACGAACCCCGGCATCACCGCGAGCAGTCCCGACGCGGAGTGCGCAGCAATGCGCGGCGGCGCCGACACCTCACCCGCGCTCAGCGACACGAAACCGTCCGCCAGCGCGGAGATCAGCCTGTCGACGTCGAGCAGGGCGCTGACCTCGTCGCGCGAGAGCATGAGGACATCCATGGCGGAAACCCTCCGGCAGAAGTGGCCAGGGCGACCGCGTGAGGATACGCCGCGCCGCCCGGGAGCCCTCAGTCGCCCCGCTGCCCCTCCCGGCGCCGCGCCGGCGAGCACACGCGCCGCAGCAGCGCCCCACCGCCGAGCAGCCCGAAGCCGAAGAGCAGTGACCCCGGCCCGAACATGCCGGTCTGCTCCATGACCACGTTGCTGCTGCCCTGGCTGGTCGGCACCAGGCTGGCACCGAGCACCTCGCTCGACACCGAGCCCATGTCCACGGTGGCGATGGTGCCCGCCTGGGTGGTGCCCAGGGTGGTGATCGGTGCGGACGAGCCGTCGGGCGCGCCGTTGAGCAGGCGCACCTCCAGCTCGGTGAGGCTCACCGAGCGATGCGAGCTGGCGGTGTACGTCGTCTGCGACTGGCCCAGGGTGACGATGGCGCTCACATCACCGACGGGCGTGGCGATGCAGAAGGTCATCGGCTCGCCGGGCACAAGAGCGGAGGGCAGGTTCGAGGCGTCGGGCTGGCAGGGACTGCCGCTCAGCGCCGCGCCCTGGATCTGGCCGTTCTTGACCACCTGCGTGCCGGCGATGGAGAGGTCGGTCAGCGAGCTGGTCGCCGTCTGCGTGCCGTTGCTGCCGTCGATGTAGGCGTCGGTGCTGGCCTGCAGCCCGTCGACCTCGAGCAGTGGCGTGCCCGCCGCGGCATTGACGGCGGCCGCCAGCGCCTGGTCCATGGGCAGCACCTGGAGCTGCACAACCTTGCTCGTCGCGGTGGCATCGATGCCGGCGCCGCGCGGGGTCACCGACGTCGAACCCAGCGAGCAGGAGCCGGTGCCCAGGTCGTTGCAGACCATGGCGCCGTTGAGCGCGATGTTCTGCACCATGGTGACGAGGTCACCCACCGGCCCGAGCGCAGTTGTCACCTGGACCAGCAACGTGGTGAGGTCGAGGCCGCCGGGCAGCGCCAGGGCGATGATCGCGCTCACCGGACCGAGCAGCGGCGTGATGGTGTTGATGCTGCCCTGCACCTGCTGCAGCGTGCTGCGCAGGGTGACCAGGTCGTTGGCCAGGCTGGTCAGGTCCATCACCGGCGCCACGTCGATGCTGGACGCGCCCTCCGTCCCGGCCGCCTGCGGTCCGCTGGCGCCGAATTGTGTTGCGCCGGCGGCGTTGACCGCGGTGGCGCTGAACGGCGTCAGGTTGGCCACCTCTGGTGCGGACTGCACCAGCGACGGCAGCGGCGCCGAGGGCGGCACGGTGACGGCCGCGGCGGTGCTGTTCTGGCCGTCGGGATGCGCGCTGTCGAGGTCGGCGGTGAGGCCGCGGGTGACGTTGGCGAGCAGGCCTTCGAGCTGGTCGATGGCCGCGGGCAGCACGTTGGGCAGCGCCGTGAGCTGCGCCGCCAGCGACGAGAGCTGTCCCTCCAGCGTGGTCAGGTCCGAGGCCAGCGACGGCGACAGTTGCGCCATCACCGTGGCATCGCTGGTCAGCGTTTGCAGAGCCGTCTGCGTCGCCTGCAGCGCCGTCAGGGAGACCTGGCCCCAGAGCGCCTGCAGCGCGCTGTCGACGTTGCCCAGCAGCGTGCTGACGGAGCTGACGTCGAGTGCCAGCGGCGTGACGTCGGCGTGTCCGGCGGAGAGGTCCGCGGTGCTGCCGCTGCGCGTGGCGGTGGCGTGGGAGGCGTTGACCTGCGCGCTGAGATTGGGCAGCGTGCCGCCGAGCAGGCTGCTCACCGAGGCCGGGATGTCGCTGCCCGGCAGGGTGAGCAGCGCGTTGGGATCGACGGAGACGGTGAGCGTCGCGGTGATCGCCGAGCCGCTGTACGGCTGGGCGGCGAAGACGGCGCCCGGAACCAGCGCGACCGCGGCGGCCGCCGCCACGACACATCCGACGACACGCTTGGGCATGTCCGCTCCCCCGATCCGGGCTGTTGGCTGCGGCCGCGATCAAACCAGACGGCACCGCAAGACTCGCACGCGGCCACGGCTGCGGTGCGGCGTCTCAACAGAGGTTTGCCGCCCGTCACGGCTTCGTGACGCCGGAGCTCGGCGCGGTGACGCGCGAGCAACCGGCCAGCCCGGATCAGGGCGGGCCGCCGCCTCCGCCGCCCCCGCCCTTGGTGCTGCTCGAGGAGTCGCTCGACGAGCTCGTCAAGGGAAGGGTGATCGTCGATGACGACGAGGCCGAGGTGGTGCTGGTCGTGGTCTGCGTGGTGGTCGTCGTGGTGCTGCGGGTGGTGGTGTGTGTGGTCGAGCGCGTGTACGTCGAGGAGTACGTGTAGGTCCCGTAGTAGCTCGGCGTCGACAGGTTGAAGGCCCGCTCCTCGTCGGCGCCGAGGATCACCGTCACGCTCGCCGCGCTGGCCGCCGCGGAGGTCGTGGAGGTCGTCGCGCCCGTGGTCCCGGCAGGGGTGCCCGCGGTGCCGGCCGAAGCCGGCGGCGTCGCGTGCTCCACCTGCACACCGAACAGCGTGGCCAGGTACTGCGCCGTCTGCGCCCCGTGCGTCCCGTCACCGCTGAGGATGACCTGGGTGGTCGGGCTCAGCGCCGCGTGGCCGCCGTCCTTGGCGCTGAGATGCGTGTCGCTGATGAGCTGCGCCCACCGCGCCGAGGCGCCGGCGCCGCGGCCGCTGCCGTCCTCGACGGTGACCGGCACCTTCTCGCTGAGCGCGCCCGGCGAGGGGAAGATGTTCTGCACGTAGTGCGAGAGCGACGCGTAGCTGGTGTCGTGTGCGTAGAGGTAGTAGGCCGAGCAGCTGGCCGGATAGCCGCAGTCGTAAAGGAAGTTGGTGTTGTCGACGCTGACCCGCTCGATGCTGGACGGGTCGACGTCCTTGACCAGGTCGTAGAGCGCCTTGGAGTCGCCGATGCCCAGGTCGGTGAGCACGTGGCTGCCCAGGGCGCCGAGCACGTCGGGTAGCTTGGCGATGCCGTCGATGGAGACCAGCTTTTGCTTGAGCGCCTGCAGGATGAGCTGCTGCCGCTTGCTGCGCGCGAAGTCCGAGCCCTCGCCGTTCTGCGCGGAGTGCCGCGAGCGCGCGTAGATCAGCGCGGTCCTGCCGTCCATGTGCTGCGGGCCGGCGTTGAAGTGCACGGTCATGTAGGAGCAGTCACCGTGGCCGCCGTCGCACTCGCCGCGCGGGTAGGTGTTGTCGGTGAAGCTGTCCGGCACCACCACGTCGACGCCGCCGACGGCGTCGACCGCGTACTGGAAGGCGTGGAAGTCGATTCCGACGAAGTGGTCGATGTGGATGCCGAGCAGCCTGCTCAGGGTGTCGTCGGCGAGCAGGCCGCCGCCGGTGTCGACCTTGTACCTGTCGGCGCGGTTGGGATACGAGTCGGTCTGCCCGTCCGAGTAGGCCTCGTTGATCTTGCCCTTGTAGCTGTGGCCGTTGCCCAGGGCGATGGGCACCATCCAGTCGCGCGGCAGCGAGACCTCGACGACCTGGGTGGGAGCATTGCTGTGCGGCTGGATCGACACCACCATGATCGAGTCGCTGAGGAAGCCGCCGTCGTGGCCGTCGCCGCCGTAGCCGTAGAAGGCGATGTTGATGCGCTGCTGCGCGGTCGCCTTCTGGCCCACGCTCGACCCGCGTCCGTTGTCGATGACGTCGCCGATGGCGGCGATGGGGTTGCGGTGGAAGATGAAGCCGAGCTGCCAGGCCAGCCGCCCGACGTAGATGCCCGCGATCAGGAAGATGGCCAGGCTGACCATGAGGACGCCGCGCTTCGGGGTCAGCCAGTGGAGCCGCGAGCGGTAGAGCGAGGCCCGGCGCCGGCGGCGCTGGCTCCGGGCTGCGGTCGGTTGGATCGGGGGGTCCCCCTGCGTTCGTTGGTCCGCCGGCCGGCGCGCACAGGACGGCCGGAAGGAGCCTGGTTCGAGAGGTGGTGGCCGCGCCGCCGCTGCGATGGGGGCGCGGACGAGCGGGTCGGGCAGAGTCCGACCGGCGCTCTGGGAACGGTCGGAGCCGCTGGAAGGTTACCCGGTTGGAACGGTGCGGGGGGCGCGCTTGGGCGCCTCGCACAGGGGTCGAGCACGGCCAAGGTTCACGTTGACGTAAACTGCCACCTCGTCATGGCCCTCTCCGCATCCGAGATCGAGCGGCAGCTCCGCATCGAGGCCGTCGCCCGCCGCACCGGCCTCACCAAGCGCACCATCCGCTACTACGAGGCGATCGGCCTGCTCAGCCCCTGCGGCCGCTCCGAGGGCGGCTTCCGCCTCTTCACCGAGGCCGACGTGGCCCGGCTCGAGCGCATCCAGGCCCTCAAGGAGTCGGCCGGCCTGGCCCTGGCCGAGATCCACGAGCTGCTCGACGCCGAGTCGGTGCGCGAGCGCATCCGCGAGCGCTACCGGGCCCCCGACGACCCGGTGCAGAAGCGGGCCATGCTCGCCGAGTCGCGCGCGGTGCTGGGGCGCCAGCTCGCGCTCATCGACCGCAAGCGGCGCAAGCTCGACGAGCTGGCGTCCGAGTACCAGGAGCGCCTGCACCGCATCGCCCAGCTCGACGACGAGCTGGCCAGGGAAGCGACCCGATGACGGCCACCGTGGCCACGACGGCGCAGGCCCATCACCGGTCGAAGCAGGGCTCGTATCGCTGGTGGGCGCTGAGCACGACGAGCCTCGGCGCCATCCTGGCCTCGCTCAACATGAGCACGCTGGTGATCGCGCTGCCCGAGCTGATGCGCTCACTGCACATCGGCGTGCTCGACGTCACCTGGGTGCTGCTCTCCTACATGCTGGCCCAGACCGCGGCGGTGCTCACCGTCGGCCGCCTCGGCGACATGTGGGGCCGCAAGCGCCTCTACGTCGCCGGCTTCGCCGGCTTCACGGTGATGGCCCTGCTCAGCGGCTTCGCCACCAACGCCTGGGAGCTGATCCTCTTCCGCAGCATGGCCGGCGTCGGCGGCGCGCTCATGGTGGCCAACTCCAGCGCCATCGTCACCGACGCCTTCCCCCGCCACGAATTGGGGCTGGCGCTGGGCATCAACGGCATGGTCGTCGCCGTCGGCGCGGCGGTGGGTCCGGTGCTGGGCGGCTGGTTGACATCGCTGGGCTGGCAATGGGTCTTCTGGTTCAACGTGCCTGTCGCGCTGGTGGGCAGCGTGTGGGCCTTCCTGGTGCTCCACGAGCCGCGCACCTCGGGAAAGCGGCAGCGCATCGACTGGCTGGGCAACGCGGTGTTCCTGGCCGCACTCAGCGGGCTGCTGCTCTGCCTCTCCATGGGCGGCATCGAAGGCTGGACGCAGCCCGTGGTCATCGGCGGCGCCGTCGCCTTCGTGGCCGGCCTGCCACTCTTCATCTGGATCGAGACGCGCGTGCGCGAGCCGCTGCTCGACCTCAGCCTCTTCCGCCACCGCGTCTTCGCCATCGGCAACCTCTCGCAGGTGCTCAACGCCACCAGCCGGATGGGCCTGCTCTTCCTGCTCGTCTTTTACTTCCAGGGACCGCAGCAGCGCGACCCGATCACCGCCGGGCTGCTGGTGACGCCCATCGCCGCCTTCATGTTCCTGCTCTCGCCGCTGTCGGGCTGGCTCAGCGACCGCGTCGGCTCGCGAGTTCCTGCCACTCTTAGCCTGGCGCTCACCGGCATCGGGCTGCTGGTGATGGCGCTGACCATGGGCCGCAGCACCAGCTACCCGATGCTGGCGGTGGGCATGGCCCTGGTCGGCGCGGGCGCGGGCGTGTTCAACTCGCCCAACGCCTCGGCGATCATGGCCAGCGTGCGGCCCGAGCAGCGCGGCGTCGCCTCCGGGGTGCGCATGCTGACCGCCTTCGTGGGCAGCATGTTCTCCATCGCCTTCGTGCTGGCCATCATCACCTCGTCGCTGCCCAAGGAGGTGATGCTGCGCATCTTCAGCGGCGTCACCATGGGCTTGAGTGACGCGCAGGTCTCGCCGTTCATCAACGGCGTGCGCGGCACGCTCTTCGTGCTGGCGGCCATCTCGCTGCTCAGCGCGCCGCTCTCGCTGCTCCGCGGCGAGGAGGAGATCCGGCGCACCCGGGCCGTCCCGCCCCCGGTGGCGGTGCCGACCCCCTAGTCGCCACGCCGAGCGCCTGACGGCGCCGAGAGTCAGGCCGCGCCTGCGGGGCGCGCCCGCCTCTGCTGGAACACCGTCCAGCCGATGGCGCCGACGATGATCACCAGAGCCGACCAGAGTCCGTAGCGCGAGATGGTTGCCGCGATGTGGGTCGCCGTCGCGCCCGCCGCGTAGCCGGCGCCGATGTGGATGCCGATCCAGGTGAGCGTCCCGGCCAGGTCGGCGATGATGAAGGTGCGGATGCGCATCCGCGACTCACCGGCGGCGAGGTAGAAGAGGTAGGCGGGCACGAAGGGGATGTAGTAGCCGAAAGCGATCGCCCAGGGTCCGAAGCGCTGGAACCAGCGCTCGCTGCGCGCCAGGCGGCCGCGCCAGCGTGCGTCCTGCGCGGCCAGGTACTCGACCAGGCGGCGCCCGTAGCGGCGACCGGCCCAGTAGAGGAAGGGATCGGTGACCATGAGGATGGGGATGGGCAGGACCAGCACCAGCCCGAGCGACGCCGAGCCGGTGCGCGCCGCGGCGCCGGCGGCGAGCATCGCCGAGGAGCTGCCGCGGATGGCGTCGAGCAGCACCGGGTGCGGGCCCAGCAGCGACGGCGCGATGGGAAGCATGACCAAGTTCCAGAGCATCATCAGCACGATCGGGCCGACGCAGAGCACGTCGGCGCGCGTGATGCTGATCTCGGCCTCGCGCTCACCCGCGGGCTCGCCGGCGGCGCTCGCCGCGGCGGGGTCGGCGGGGACTTCGGTGGCCGCGGCCGGTTCGGCATCCATTGCCAGGCATTCTCCCTGAGGTTGCCGCCACGGGCGCGTCGCCGCAGGGCACATGGGAGTGACGGGTCTCGGGGCCCCCGCCTTGCAGCCGGTTACCATGGCCTGCCTCGGCTGCTCGACGACGGAAACGTGATACGAGGACTATCATAAGCCGATGGCCACCCAGGTCCGCACCCTGCGCTCGATCGACCCCGCCAGCGGAGAGCTGATCGAGGAGTTCGAGCCCATGGGCGCCACCCAGGTCGACGAGATCGTCGGCGGCGCCGACGGCGCCTTCCGCGACTGGCGCACCCGCTCCTTCACCGACCGGGCCACGCTGATGAAGCGCGCCGCCACCCTGCTGCGCAGCGACTGCGAGCGCCTCGCCGCCGTGATCACCGCCGAGATGGGCAAGACGCTCGCCGAGTCGCGCGCCGAGGTGGAGAAGTGCGCCTTCTGCTGCGACTGGTACGCGGAGCACGCCGAGGAGTTCCTCGCCGACGTGGCCGCGCCCAGCGACTCGCCGCGCAGCTTCGTGGCCTTCGCACCCATCGGCGTGGTGCTGGCGGTGATGCCCTGGAACTTCCCGCTCTGGCAGGTGTTCCGCTTCGCCGCGCCGGGACTGATGGCGGGCAACACCGCGGTGCTCAAGCACGCCGCCAACGTGTCGCGCTGCGCGCTGGAGATCGAGAGCGTGCTGCGCCGCGCGGGCTTCCCCGACGGGGTGTTCCGCACCCTGCTCATCCCCGGGGGCGACGTCGAGCGCGTCATCACCGATCCGCGCATCCGCGCCGTGACCCTGACCGGCAGCGACAGCACCGGCAGCGCGGTGGCAGCCGCGGCCGGCGAGCACATCAAGAAGACGGTGCTCGAGCTGGGCGGCTCGGACGCCTTCATCGTCCTTGAGGACGCCGACGTCGCGGAAGCGGCCAGGGTTGGCGTGAAGTCGCGCTTCCAGAACTGCGGGCAGAGCTGCATCGCCGCCAAGCGCTTCATCGTGGTGGAGGGCGTCGCCGGCGAGTTCGAGCAGTGCCTGGTCGAGGAGGCGCAGCGCATCGTGGTCGGCGATCCCCGCGACGAGCGCACCACCATGGGTCCGATGGCCCGCGAGGACCTGCGCGAGGCGCTGGAGGACCAGCTCCGGCGCAGCCTCGCCGAGGGCGCACACCTGGCCACCGGCGGGCACCGTCTCGACGAGCGCGGCTGGTACTTCGAACCCACCGTGGTCACCGGTTGCACCGCGGAGAACACGGCGTTCCGCGAGGAGACCTTCGGCCCGCTGGCCGCGGTGATGCGCGTGCGCGACGCCGAGCAGGCCATCGAGGTGGCCAACGCCTCGAAGTACGGGCTGGGCGGCAACCTCTGGACCCGCGACGTCGAGCGCGGCATCGCCCTGGCCCGGCGCATCGACACCGGCGGCGTCTTCCTCAACGGCATGACCCACTCCGACCCGCGCCTGCCCTTCGGCGGCGTCAAGCGCAGCGGCTACGGGCGCGAGCTGTCGAGCTTCGGCATCCGCGAGTTCGTCAATGTCCAGACCATCTGGGTTGCTGACGACGACGGCCAGAACAGCGACGGGCGCGGCGGCGCCGCGGTCGAGTAGGAGGCCCGCATGCACACTCCCCAGCCCGGCCCATCCGAGATCCCCATGCCGCAGACGCCGGTGGAGAACCCGCAGCCGGCCACGCTGCCGCAGCCGCCCGACCAGCCCGTGGAGACCCCGGTGGGCCCTGAGATCAGGCCGGAGCCCGCCCAG
>Ga0070713_100001075_pt1 | contig 17478 bp, 16 predicted proteins | sample LARL82metaG_FD_65465 | JGI IMG/M metagenome (GOLD analysis project Ga0070713, IMG submission 65465) | Corn, switchgrass and miscanthus rhizosphere microbial communities from Kellogg Biological Station, Michigan, USA - LAR L8-2 metaG | ecosystem: Host-associated > Plants > Roots > Rhizosphere ...
GCTCATCCGTACGACGAGGTTCCCGGAGAGACTCCTCCGGCGCGGCCCACACAGCGGTTCTCGCACGACTGGCGCGAGCTCCGCCCGCTCATCGACCGTTGGGAGCTGTTCAACCGCAGGGAGCTGTTCGGCTGGGTGGCGCAGCAGGGCCTACCTGCGGTGGCGAGCGGCGACTTCCACGAGCCGGCGCACCTTTTCGGCTGGAAGACGCTACTGCCATGCGCGAAGCGTGAGGACGCGGTGGTCGGGTACCTGCGCTCGCCCCGACCGGCGTTCCTCACCAGGATCGACGACGAGCCGCTGCTCCGCGCAGCCTAACGTCGTAGCGGGAATACTTGCGCGCGCAACGGTCGTTGTAGCGGTCATGGATCTCGGGCTCGTCACCTTCGCCGACCTCTACTCCGGCATCACGGCCGAGGAGCGGATGCGGAATCTCCTCGAGGAGGCACGGCTCGCCGACGAGCTGGGATTGAAGGTGTTCGCCGTCGGAGAGCACCACCGACCCGACTATCTCGTCTCCTCGCCAACGACGGCGCTGGCCGCAATCGCTGCCACGACGAAGCAGATCCGGCTCTCGAGCGCGGTGACCGTCCTCTCGTCCGACGACCCCGTCCGGGTCTTCGAGCAATTCGCTCACGTCGACCTCATCTCGGGCGGCCGCGCGGAGATCATGGCGGGGCGCGGTTCGTTCATCGAGTCCTTTGCGCTGTTCGGCTACGACCTGCGCGACTACGACGAGCTCTTCGCCGAGAAACTCGAGCTCTTGCTCGCGGTCCGCGACAACGAGCGGGTCACCTGGCACGGCAAGCATCGAGCGCCGCTGGAGAACGCCGTCGTGTGGCCGCGACCGGTGCAGCAGCCACTCCCCGTCTGGGTCGCCGTCGGCGGCAGCCCCGAGTCGGTCGTGAGGGCAGCCACCCTCGGGCTGCCTCTCGCCCTCGCGATCATCGGCGGTGAGACGACCCGCTTCAGGCCGTTCGTCGACCTCTACCGGCAGACCTGGGCCGCAAGCGGGCACGCGGGCGAACCGCAGGTTGCGATCAACACGCATGCCTTCGTCGCACCCTCACGGCAAGAGGCGGACGCCGCGTTCGCCGGCCCCTATGTCGCGGTGATGAACCGGATCGGGCGCGAACGCGGGTGGCCGCCCTCGGGCAAGGCCGAGTACGAGGCGCTTGCTTCTCCGGCCGGCCCACTCGCCCTCGGCTCGCCGGAGGAGGTGGCGGCGAAGATCGTCTCCTTCCACGAGCTTTTCGACCCGGAGCGGTACCTCGCGCACATCGGCATCGGCGCCGTCTCGCATCGCGACGTGATGCGCGCCATAGAGCTGTTCGGCACTGAAGTCGCACCGCTGGTCGAGCGCGAAGTCTCGTCCCAAGAGGCAAGAAGCGCCAAAGCCCGCGAACCGCTTGCGCAGTTCCCGGGCTTCGACGCTGGTGACTCTCTCACATCGGGCGCAGTGACGTCAAGAGGGGACCGTTGATGCAGTCGCCCCTCGAAAACGGCCGACCGGCGGCGTAGCCTCCACCGCACGGCGGGTCTTGGCGCCCCCCTTTCCGAGGCCCGCCGCCTGTATCGGCGTAACACAGGTTCGCCTTGAGCAACCCCCGATGACTTTCCCGGGCGGCGGCCGTCCTAGCTGCGACACCTAACAGGAGGCAAGCGATGTCCAGCGTGGCGTCACAGCTCAACATCAGCAAGGTCGGCCGGGTCTGCGTGACCGTCGCCGACACCGACCGGGCGCTCGATTTCTACACCGGCAAGCTCGGGTTCGAGAAGGTCGTCGACGAGCCCATGGGCCCGGGCATGCGCTGGGTCGAGGTGAAGGTCGCCGACGGAGAGACGACGATCGCGCTCGCCCCGCCGCCCGAGGGTCAGGAGGCCGGCGGCAGCCAGACCGGGATCATCCTCGACACGACCGACGTGGACGGAGCGCACTCGGCGCTGAAGGCCGCCGGCGTCGACGTCGACGACGAGGTCAGCCGCTACGGCGGACCGGTGCCGCCGATGTTCTGGCTCCGCGACCCGGACGGCAACTCCCTCATCGTCGTCCAGCCGTCGAGCTGATCACGGCATTCGACCTGCGGACGGTCGACTTCCTCGCGCGCCTCCGGCTTCGGACGGGGGCGCGCCTCGTTCGAGCGCCGCGCGAGCTCTGGGAGCTGCTCGAGCTCTCCGGCCTAGTCGAGGTGGTCGGGCAGCCCGAAGAACGGGAAGAGCTTGGGCGTGTCGAGGAAGAACGTGAGCTCGACGATCCGCCCGTCTGACACCTCGGGGACGATGAGCGACCACGGCTCGTAGCCGCCTTCCGGGTCCGGCTTGAACTGTCCCCAGCCCGGCATGCCGTTGACGAGACCGACCGGCACGAGCTTCGAGCCCTTGCAGCCGATTCCCGCGCCGAGCCACCAGGCAAAGAGATCGTCGCGCCCCTTCAGCCACATGCTGTACGGCGGCATCGACTGGATCGCGTCCTCGTGCAGGAGATCGGTGAGGCGGTCGATGTCGTAGTCCTCGAACGCCGCGACGTAGCGATCGAGCAGCGCCAGAGTCTCGGCGTCGAGCTCGGCCGGAGCGGCGGTGTCCGCGGTGGCAAGGGTCGCGCGTGCCCGCTGCAGAGCGCTGTTGACGGAGGCCACGCTCGTCTCGAGCAGCTCGGCCGCCTCGCTCGCCTGCCACTTCAGCACCTCGCAGAGGATCAGAGCTGCGCGCTGCTTCGGCGGCAGATGCTGAAGCGCGGCGACGAACGCGAGCCGCAAGGTCTCGCGCTGCTCCGCGAGCTCGTCGGGCGTCGGGAGCGGCGTGATCCAGGTGACCTCGGGCAGCTCGGCGAGGTTCTCGAACAGCGGCTCCACGGCCGGCCCCAGATCCATCGGGCGCGCCCGCCTCTCACGACCGCCCAGCTGGTCGTAGCAGACGTTGGTCGCGATCCGGTACAGCCACGACTTGAGCGCCGAGCGGCCCTCGAACCGGTCGAGCGATCGCCACGCGCGCAGCATCGTCTCCTGCACCGCGTCCTCGGCCTCGAAGGCCGAGCCGAGCATGCGGTAGCAGTAGCCGGTGAGCTCGCGCCGGTACTGCTCGAGCTCTCCTGCGATGGCCGGCTGTGCGGTCGCCACGGACCGCATCCTACGCGGCCGCTGCCCTCTCGAGCTCGTCGATCTCGATCTTCGTCATCTTCAGCATCGCCCCCATCGCACGCTGCGCGCGGCCGGGGTCGGGATCGGCCAGTAGCTCCCGCAGCCGCCTCGGGACGATCTGCCAGGCGACGCCGTAGCGGTCGGTGACCCAGCCGCAGGCGATCTCCTGGCCGCCGTCGGCGAGCTTGTCCCAGTAGCGGTCGACCTCCTCCTGGGTCTCGCAATCGACCATCAGGGAGATGGCCGGGCCTTCGATCTTGTAGTTCGACCCGCCGTTCAGGCCGTAGAACTCGCGGCCGAACAGCTCGAAGCCGACGGTCATCACCGTGCCGGCCGGGCGTGGGCCGGGTTCGCCGTAGTACGTAACGCCGGTGATGCGGGAGTCGGGGAAGACGGACGTATAGAACTCTGCGGCCTCCTCGGCCTCGGTGTCGAACCAGAGCCAGGTCGTGATCTTCTGCATACGTGGTCCTTTCGCGCGGGATCTAGACGCTGAGACCCGGCCGCGGGCGGAAACTCATCGGCGGGCGGGCGCGCGAGCCCGCCCGCCGATGGACGGAGACGCGCTAGGCCTGGCCCGCGGGGGAGGTGGCCGGAGCGGATGGCGCCTCGAAGCCGGCCTCGATCCGCTCGAGCTCTGCCTGGTCGCCCTGCCGGATCGGGCCCTTGAACCACTTCCGAGCCGACAGCACGTACCAGCCGCCGAAGAGGATGAACGTCCCGAAGACCGGGAGCGGCGTGTAGTTGAAGAGGTTCCAGTCGAAGTTCGACTTGAACGGAATGCCGCCCTGGTAGGCCGGGAGCAGGAAGACGAGGCAGATGCCGAAGATCCAGATGATCGCGATCCAGTCGACGATCTTGTAGTACTTGCCGAGGTTCCAGGCGGTGCGCTCGAACGACTCGCCCGCACGCAGCCGCAGGATGATCGGGATCACGAACGCGATGTAGAGGCCGATCACCGCCACCGCCGTCGCCGCGTAATAGCCGACGAAGCCCCACCAGATCGCCGGCAACGGCGTGAGGAACGCCAGCACGCAGATCGCCCACACCGTGTACACGGGAATGCGATCTCGCTTGGACACGCGCTTCCAGAGCTGATGCCCCGGCACCGCGCGGTCACGCGAGAATGCGAACATCATTCTGGAGGCGGACGTCGTCGACGCGATCGTGCAGAAGCACTGCGCGACGACGGCGACGAAGATCAGGAACTCCGCCCATTTGGTGCCCATCGAGTCCGTCCAGATGCTCTGAACGATGAACGCGGACGTGTCCGACGGCCCTTTCGCAGGAATCACGAACGTCACGGCCACGAGCAGGATGAAGCCGAAGATGACCGAGACCACGACGGACATCACCATGCCCCACGCCGCCCCCAACGAGGCGCTGCGCGTCTCCTCGCTCATGTGCGCCGACGCGTCGTAGCCCGTGATCGTGTACTGGGCGAGGAGCAGGCCGGTGAGGAACACGTAGACGTAGATGAAGCCGTGCGTCGTCGTTCCGCCGAGCCCCGTGTTGTTGATGCTCTGCCCGAACACGTAGCTGAACGACTGGTGATGGTCCGGGACGATGATCATGATCCCGACGAGCACGAGCACGCCGATCATGTGCCACCAGGCCGAGAACGTATTGAGCACCGCCGTGATCGAGACCTTGAACATGTTGATCAGGCCGGCGCCGAGCATGATGACCCCGTAGAGGAAGTAGATCCACCCGAACGAGTTCGGGTAGCTCCACCACAGGTGGAACAGCGAGGTCATGAAGATCGCGCAACCGAAGCCGATCGCGGCGGTCACGGCGATCTGGCCGATCAGGTTGAACCAGCCGGTGAACCATCCCCATCCGGGGCCCCCGAGCTTCGAGGCCCAGAAGTAGAGCCCGCCGGCCGTGGGGTAGGTCGAGGCGATCTCGCCCATCGCCATCGCGACAAAGGTGCACGCGAGCCCGACGATGAGCCAGCCCCACGTGATCGCGATCGGCCCACCCTGGCTGTAGCCGATGTAGTACGAAGTCAGGCAGCCGGCGAGGATCGAGATGATCGTGAACGAAATCGCGAAGTTCTGGAAGCCCCCCATCGAGCGGTACAACTCCTGCGCGTAGCCGAGCCGGTGCAGAGTCGCACGGTCGTCGAGCGGCGCAGCAGCCCCCGGTGCATCGGAACTCACATCGCCCTCCTTGTTTGGCCTGGTACGGGCGAAGCTAACGGGATGTGGCGGACGTTGCAACCTCGGCGGCCGGTGTAGTGTCGGCGCAGATGCTGACGATCGAGGAGCTGCGGCAGGACGTCGAGTCAGGCGCGGTCGACACCGTGATTGCGTGCTTCACCGACATGCAGGGACGGCTGATGGGGAAGCGGCTCGACGGGGAGTTCTTCCTCGCCGAGCAGTCGGCCGGCCACACCGGAGAGGGCTGCAACTACCTGCTCGCGCTCGAGATGGAGATGGATCCCGTGCCCGGCTATGCAATCGCGAGCTGGGAGCGCGGCTACGGCGACTTCGCGCTCGTGCCCGATCTGTCGACGCTGCGGCGCATCCCCTGGCACGAAGCGACCGTGATGGTGCAGTGCGACGTGCAATGGCACGACGGGACGCCGGTCGGGCCGTCCCCGCGTCAGGTCCTCAAGGCTCAGGTGGAGAAGGCGCGGGCGCTCGGCTTCGAGCCGATGTTCGGCTCGGAGCTCGAGTTCTTCCTCTTCCGCGAGAGCTACCTCGAGGCGCACGCGAAGCACTACCACGACCTCACGCCGTCGGTGCCCTACATCCTCGACTACCACATCCTCGCCGCGAGCCTCGACGAGCCGTTCCTCCGCGAGGTGCGGACGTCGATGAAGGCCGCTGGGATGGTCGTCGAGTCGTCGAAGGGCGAGGCGTGGGCGGGCCAGCACGAGATCAACTTCCGCTTCCGAGACGCTCTTCGCGCCGCCGACGACCACGTCGTCTACAAGACCGGGATCAAGGAGATCGCGAACCAGCGAGGCTGCTCCGTGACGTTCATGGCGAAGCCGCACCACGACTGGGTCGGCTCCTCGTGCCACATCCACTCCTCCCTCTGGCGGGGGGACGAGAACGCCTTCGCCGGCGAGTCGGAGGAGTTCAAGCACTACCTCGCCGGGCAGATCGCCTGCCTCGCCGATCTCGCGATCTTCGTCGCGCCGGTCGTCAACTCGTACAAGCGCTTCGCCGCCGGGAGCTGGGCGCCGACCACGCTCGCCTGGGGCTACGACAACCGGACGTGCGGCTTCCGGGTAGTCGGCCAAGGCGCATCGGTGCGCCCCGAGACCCGCATTCCCGGCGCCGACGCGAACCCGTACCTCGCCTTCGCGGCCCTGCTCGCGGCGGGGCTCTACGGGATCGAGGAGAAGCTCGAGCTCGGTCCGGCGTTCGAGGGCAACGCGTACGAGTCGGACGTGGAGCGGTTTCCACACGCGCTGCGCGACGCGATCGCGCGACTCGAGCAGAGCACCGTCGCGCGGACGCTCCTCGGCGACGAGGTCGTCGACCACTACCTCAACTACGCGCGCACCGAGCAGGAGCTGTTCGACCGGACGGTGACCGGCTATGAGCGCGAGCGGATGTTCGAGCGCGGATGAGCAAGCCGCTGATCGGCATCACCACGTACGTTGAGCCCGCGTCCTGGGGTCACTGGAACGTCGAGGCCGCGCTCGTGCCGTACGAGTACGTCCGCGCGGTCGAGCGCGCAGGCGGGCGGGCCGTGCTCGTGCCGCCGGACGAAGACGGGATCGAGGAGGTGCTCGACGCCCTCGACGGGCTGATCTTCTCCGGCGGCAACGACATGACGCCCGAGGAGTACGGAGCCGAGCCGCATCCGGAGACGACGGGCACGAACCCGGAGCGTGACCGCGGCGAGCTCGCGTTGCTCGAGGCGGCGCTTACGCGCGACCTGCCCGTGCTTGCGATCTGCCGCGGCTTCGAGGTGCTCAACATCGCCCGCGGCGGTGACCTCGTCCAGCACCTGCCGGAGCTCGTCGGGCACGAGGAGCATCGCGAGACCCTCGGCGAGTTCTCGGAGCACACGGTTCGTGTCGATCCATCGTCGCGTATCGGCGAAGTAGCCGGCGCCGTCAAGTCACACCACCACCAGGGCATCGGCCGAATCGGCGCCGGCCTCCGGGACGTCGCGTGGGCGGAGGACGGCACCGTCGAGGCGATCGAGGATCCGGAGAAGCCGTTCGTCGTCGGAGTCCTTTGGCACCCCGAGGCCGGAGAGGATCAACGCCTCTTCGAGCGGCTCGTGGAGGCCGCGCGGAAGTGACGACCGTTCTCAACCCGGCGACGGAGGAAGCGATCGCCGAGGTGGAGGCGGCCGGGGTCGAGGAGACGGACGCGGCGGTGGCCCGGGCCAGGGAAGCGTTCCCGGCCTGGCGGGCGGTGGCGCCGGCCGACCGGGCGCGCCTGCTGCGACGCGTGGCGACCCTCGTCGAGGAGCACGGCGAGGAGCTCGCCCGGCTCGAGTCGCGCAACGTCGGGAAGCCGATCGCGGGCGCGCGCGGCGAGGTCGGCATGGTCGCGCAGGTCTTCCACTACTACGCGGGGGCAGTCGACAAACACTTCGGCGAAACGATCCCCGTCGCGGGCGGCGTCGACCTCACCTTCCGCGAGCCGCTCGGGGTGGTCGGCCTGATCGTCCCGTGGAACTTTCCGGTCAACATCGCATCCTGGAAGCTCGGGCCGGCGCTGGCGTGCGGCAACACCGTCGTCCTCAAGCCGGCGGAGCTGACGCCGCTCTCGGCGCTGAGGCTCGGCGAGCTGGTGCTCGAGGCGGGGATCCCTGAGGGCGTCGTCAACGTACTCCCGGGCAAGGGATCGGTCGTCGGGACGAGGCTCGTCGAGCATCCGGACGTCGCAAAGATCGGCTTCACCGGCTCGACCGAGGTCGGGCAGGAGGTGATGCGCGGCGCGGCCGGGACGATCAAGCGCGTGACGCTCGAGCTCGGCGGCAAGTCCGCCAACGTCGTGTTCGCGGATGCCGACCTCGAGCGCGCTGCCGCGGCGGCGCCCTACGCCGTGTTCGACAACGCGGGCCAGGACTGCTGCGCGCGCTCGCGGATCCTTGTCCAGGCGAGCGTCTACGACCGCTTCGCCGAGCTGCTCGTCGAGGCGACGCGGGGCGTGAAGGTCGGCGACCCCGAGGACGATGCGACCGAGATGGGGCCGCTCGTCTCCGCGGCGCACCGAGAGCAGGTCGCGAGCTTCGTCGACGGCGAGCCTCTGTACTGCGGCGAGGTACCTGACGGCAAGGGCTACTGGTATCCGGCGACGCTCGTCGAGGCGCGACCCGCCGACCGGATCGCTCGCGAGGAGGTCTTCGGGCCCGTCGCGGCGCTGATCCCGTTCGCCGACGAGGCCGAGGCGATCCGGATCGCGAACGACTCCGACTACGGCCTCTCCGGCTCGATCTGGACCGAGAACGGCGCGCGTGCCCTACGCGTGGCGCGGGCGATCGAGACGGGCGTCCTGTCGATCAACTCCAACTCTTCGGTGCGCCCGTCGACGCCGTTCGGCGGCTTCAAGCGGAGCGGCTTCGGCCGCGAGCTCGGCATGCACGGCCTCGCCGGCTACAGCGAGATCAAGAACGTGTTCTACTCGACGGAATGAAGCGCCTCGAGGGAAAGGTCTGCGTGATCACCGGCGCGGGCGGCGGGATGGGGGCCGATGCAGCCGTCCTCTTTGCGGAGGAGGGCGCGCAGGTCGCGGTCGCCGACGTCGACGGCGCCGCCGCGGAGAAGGTCGCGAGCGAGGTCGGCGGGCTCGCGGTGCAGGTGGACGTCTCGGACGAGGAGTCGGTGCAGCGGATGTACCTCGCCGCCGCCGAGCGGTTCGGCGGCATCGACGTCCTCTACAACAACGCGGGCATCTCCCCCGCCGACGACGCCTCGATCCTCGACACCGACCTCGAGGCGTGGGAGCGCGTGCAGGCGGTGAACACGCGCGGCGTCTACCTCTGCTGCAAGCACGGCATCCCCTATCTGCTCAGGCGGGAAGGCGGGTCCGTGATCAACGTCGCCTCCTTCGTCGCGCTCGTCGGCGCGGCCACCTCGCAGATCTCGTACACGGCCTCGAAGGGCGCCGTCCTCTCGTTGAGCAAGGAGCTCGGCGTCCAGTTCGCGCGGCAGGGCGTACGAGTCAACGCTCTGTGCCCCGGCCCGGTCGAGACGCCGCTGCTGCTCCGGATCTGGGGAGAGACGCCGGGCGCGGCCGAGCGGCGGCTCGTCCACCTGCCGATGGGCCGGATGGCGCAGCCGCGCGAGATCGTGAATGCGGCGCTGTTCCTCGCCAGTGACGAGTCGAGCTACGTGAACGCGGCGACGTTCGTCGTCGACGGCGGCCTGACCGCGGCGTACGTAACGCCCGAGTAGCCGACGCGATTTAAGAAACCCGTAATGGCCTGCTTACCCGCCCGCAATCCGGGCGGCCGATGCTTTTGCGCATCGGAGTCCCCGCCTCGGAAGGAGAACGGATGCACTCGAAGAGACTCGCCGCCGCCGTGGTGGGCGCAGCGGCGCTCGCCGCCGTCCCGGTCGTCTCTGCCGGGGAGATGCACCCGACGCTCGGCGCCTACCTGTCGGGCATGGGCGAGCACGGCAGCGTCAACCTCCAGTCGCATGCGGCCCAAAACCGGCTGTGCTGGAAATTCGAACTAAGCCTTATGCACGCGCTCGCCGCGACAGTCCGCGACAAGAGCGGGATGGTCGTCGCCCGCCTCGGCCACATGTACAGCGCGAAGGGCTGCGCGACGGTCCCGAAGAAGTCGCTCCGCCTCATCGAGTCGAAGCCCGGCCGCTACTGGGTCTGGGTCGCGACGAAGAGCCACCCAGGCGAGCTGCGCGGGAAACTGTTCGCCGGCATGGCTCACATGTAGATGGATCCCCCGCGCGCCAGCGACCATCGCAACCAGCCTCACCGCTTCGGGCGCGGGGTGTTCCTCGCGACGGTGGCGGGCGGCCTCACCTCCCTGTTCTGGGGCAAGACCGCCTGGGATCACGTCACCGGCGTCATCTCGCCGGTCGCTTCGACTCTCGCGCCGATCCTCCCCACGGGCGGCTGGCGCATCTACACGATCTCGGGCCACATGCCAGTGTTCGACCAGGCGACCTGGCGGCTGCAGATCGGCGGCCTCGTCGAGCAACCGACGTCGCTCGACTACGCAACGCTGCTACGGCTGCCGCGCGTCGAGCAGGTCTCGGACTTCCACTGCGTCACCGGCTGGTCGGTCAAGAACGTCCACTGGGGCGGCGTGCGCCTCCACGATGTTCTGGCGGCGGCCCGGCCGCTCGCTTCGGCTCACGCGCTCGAGTTCGTCTCGATGGAGCAACCGTATGTCGACTCCCTGACCCTCCAACAGGCTTCGCTACAGGACGTGATGCTCGCGTACGAAATGGACGGTAAGCCGCTGCCGCGCGAGCACGGCGCGCCGGTGCGCCTTGTGATCCCGGAGATGTACGGGTACAAGAACGTCAAGTGGCTGCAGGGAATCAACCTCGTCCCGCAGGTAGAGCCCGGCTACTGGGAGCAGCTCGGCTACGACCAGGACGCCTGGGTGGGCAGGTCGAACGGGTATGGGACGTGAAAAAGGCCGGTTACGTGAAGCGCTTCTCGCCGGTAGAGCGGCTGCTGCACTGGGTCAACGCGCTCGGCTTCTTCTATCTGCTCGCGACCGGGCTAATCCTCTACCTGCCGCGACTGTCCGTGCTCGTCTCGCGCAGGCAGCTGATCCAGAGCATCCACTTCTGGGGCGGCGTCGGGTGGCTGGGAGCGCTCGGGCTGGTCCTACTGCTCGGCGGGCGCCGCTTGCTCGCGACGGCGCGCGAGCTCGAGACCTACGACCAGGACGACCTGCGCTGGCTGCGTGGCCGCCGCGCCCCCCAGGGCAGGTTCAACGCAGGGCAGAAGGTGAACGCCGCCCTCACCGCCGCCTTCACCATCCTGTTCGGCGTCTCGGGGCTCCTGCTCTGGTTCGGCGAGCAGGACACGCGCTTCCGTTTCGCGAGCACGGTCATCCTCCACGACGGACTGATGTACGTCTCGCTCGTTCTCTTGGTCGGTCACCTCTACCTGGCGCTGATCCACCCGTCGACCCGCCACGCACTCCGGGGCATCACGCTCGGGGATGTGCGCGTCGAATGGGCGCGGCGGCACCACGCGAAGTGGACGCCGCCCGGCGACGACCGCATCGTGTCCTAAAGTCGGCTGCCGCCGGCGACGCGCGAGCTGAGGACGCGCTCCCAGAGCTCCTCGCCGCCGACGGCGAGGCAGCCGTCGACGACTGCGTCCTCGCCGAGCGCGCTCGGCCGCACTTCGGGTACGACCGGCGACAGCCGCGCGAGCTCCGCGCCGACCTCGTCGGCGAAGCCCGGCGCGCGCCCGATCCCGCCCCCGAGGACGATCAGCTCCGGGTCGACGACCGCCACGATCGAGGCGAGAGCGCGAGCAACGAGCGCGGCCTCGCCAGCCACGACCTCGCGTGCGACCTCGTCGCCGGCCGCGGCCGCGGCGAAGACGCTGCGGGCGCTGCGCGCACGGCCGCCGGCCCGACGGGCGGCCCGCACTACGGCGGCGGACGAAACAGCCGACTCGAGCGAGCCGCGCCGCTGCGCGTCGCGGGAGTCGAGCGGCCCGTCGGCTAGCGGCAGGAAGGCAATCTCACCCGCAGCGCCGTGCGCGCCGCGGTGGAGCTTGCCGTCGAGGACCAACCCCATCCCGATCCCCGTGCCGACCGAGACGAATGCGAAGGTCGACACGTTTCGTCCGTGGCCGTGGTCGCGCTCGGCGACCGTCGCGGCGTCGACGTCGTTCTCGATCGTTGTCTCCTCGCCGAGCAGCCGTCGCAGGTCCCGCAGGACGGCCGGCCGCTCCCAGCCCGGCAGGTTGGCCGCCATCCGGAGAGCTCGGCCGCCGGGCTCGACGACTCCTGGGCTGCCGACGACGATGTGGAGGAGCGGGCCGTCACGCGGGACGCCGCCCTCATGCAGCACCTCGGTCGCAAGCGCAGCGAGCTCGCGGACACGGCCGGTGCCGCTCGCCGAGTGCGCCCGCCTGGTCAGGCGCGTGCGGACCGTGCCGGCGAGGTCGGCGACGGCGCCCCGAACGAATTCCCGCCCGACATCGAGGCCGAGAACGAAGCCCGCATCGCTGCGGATCTCGTAGAGACGAGCGGTGCGGCCACGCACTCCGCCGCGTCGGCCGGCGGGTTGCACGAGCGCGGCGCGCTCGAGGCTGGCGAGCGCGAGCCCGACGGTCGGCTTCGAAAGTCCGGAGGCACCGGCCAGCTCGGTCCGCGAGACAGGCCCGTTCCCACGCATTCGCTCGAGCAGCAGTTGCTCGTTGAGCGTCCTGATCAGTCCCGGCCGCGCGGCGGCTCTCGTGTGGGGTCTCGCTGTCACCAGCTTGTCACGGCGATAAAGATAGGTTAGTTTCCTAACTCATGAAAGGTCACGCCCCGGGGGGTTTCGGCGGACCGCGCACCGTGATCACGGCCGCACGACGGCCAAGGAGGGATCAGAGATGAGACGAGCGCTTCTCGTCCTGCTGCTCGCGGGAGTCGCCGCGACCGTCTGGACGGCTGTGGGAAGCGGCGCCGGCGCACACAGGTCGGCCGCCGCACACAGGTCGGCCGGCGGCACGTCGGTCACGATCTCGAATGAGCAAGGCGCAACGTGGACCTGCGGTTACAACCCCTTCAATGCGAGCCTGATCGACTGGTCGTTCGGCCCGATCTACGAATCGCTCGTCTTCGTTGACGAGCTGAAGAGCGGCGCGGCGACGCCGTGGCTCGCCTCGAAGTACGCCTGGTCGAACCACAACAAGACGATCACGTTCACGATCCGTCCGGGGGTGAAGTGGTCGGACGGCAAGCCGCTGACGGCGGCGGACGTCCTCTACACCTTCCAGCTGATCAAGAAGTACAAGGCGCTAGACCTCCAGGCCGTGTGGGCGGTGCTGAAGAGCGTCACCCGCAACGGCAGCAAGGTCACCTTCAAGTTCAAGACCGCGGCGGTGCCGTACTTCTACTACGTCGCCGGCCAGACGCCGATCGTGCCCCAACACATCTGGAAGTCGGTCAAGAACCCGGTCACGTACAAGGACTCGCATCCGGTTGGGAGCGGTCCGTTCACGTTCGCCTCGTGCTCGCCGCAGGTGATGAAGTACGTGAAGAACGGCCACTACTGGCAGCACGGCCTGCCCAAGATCGACACGGTCTACTACCCGGCGTACACGTCGAACGACCCGGCGAACCAGGATCTCGCCAGCGGCGCCGCCCAGTGGGGCAGCCAGTTCATCCCGAGCATCGACCGCTTCTACCTCTCGAAGAGCAAGGACAACCACTACTGGTTCCCGCCGGTCTCGAACGTCTCGGTCTTCATCAACCTCAAGAACCCGATCCTCAAGGACGTCGCGATCCGCCGTGCGATGGCCTATGCGATCGACCGGTCACGCGTCTCTCAGATCGGGGAGTACGGCTACGAGCCGGCCGCGAACCAGACCGGGATCGTGACGCCAACGTTCAAGAGCTGGCTGAACAAGGGCCTGGCGAAGAAGTTCTCGTACAACCCGACGAAGGCGAAGCAGATCCTCACGAAGGCCGGCTACAAGATGAAGGGCGGTGTCTTCCAGACGAAGAACGGGAAGTCGCTCTCGTTCACGATGATCAATATCGGCGGCTACTCCGACTGGGTCGCCTCCGCGCAAATCGTCCAGCAGGAGCTGAAGGCGGTCGGAATCAAGGTCACGGCTTCGAACCTCTCGAGCACGACCTTTGACGCGGACGCTTATGCCGGCAAGTTCGATCTCATGTACAGCGGCAACGAGGCGGGTGGGCCGGCGCCGTACTACGAGCTGCGCCAGGAGCTCTACTCGAAGAACTCCGCGCCGATCGGCAAGACGGCGTCCTCGAACTGGGAGCGCTACTACAACAAGAAGGTCGACAGCCTGATCGAGGCCTACGCCGCCACGACGAGCTCGGCGAAGCAGCACTCGATCGTCGACCAGCTCCAGGCCGCCATGGTGCGGGACGTCCCGATCATCCCCATTACCGAGGGAGTCGACTGGTACCAGTACAACACGAAGTCAATCGCGGGCTGGGTGACGCAGAAGAACCCGTTCGCCAAGCCTGCCGCCTACGAGGTGCCCGACTGGGGCGTCATGCTTCTCCACTTGAGGCCCAAGGGGTGACCGCCTGAGCGAAACTTCCCGGACATGAGGCGCGGGACATGAGGTTCGTCCTCAGAAGGCTCGGATTCTTCGTGATCACGCTCTGGGCGGCGATCACGCTGAACTTCCTGATCCCTCGCCTCATGCCGGGCAACCCGGCGCAAGCGATGATGGGCCAGTACCGAGGCCGCATCAACCCGCAGGCGATCCACGCGCTCGAGATCGCGTTCGGCGTCAACAACCACCAGTCTCTGCTGAGCTCGTACTTCACGTACCTCGGCAACGTCTTCCGCGGGCGGTTCGGGATTTCGCTCACCTTCTTCCCCGACCAGGTGACCCACGAGGTTCTGCAGGCGCTGCCCTGGACGCTGGCTCTCGTCGGCGTGACGACAATCCTCGCTTTCGCGCTCGGGACGCTGATCGGGCTGCTAGCCGCCTGGCGGCGAGGCGGAACGCTCGACAGCCTCATGCCACCGATCTTCGTGATCACGTCGTCGTTCCCGTATTTCTGGCTGGCAATGCTCGCGATCTGGCTCTTCTCGATCAGGTTCCACTGGCTGCCGTCGAGCAACGGCTACAGCATCACGGACAACGTCGGCTGGACGTGGACGTTCGCGTACGACGCGTTCAAGCACGCGCTCCTGCCGGCGATGACGATCCTCGTCACGTCGATCGGCGCCTGGATCCTCACCATGCGCAACAACACGATCACCGTCCTCACCGAGGACTACGTCCGGATGGCGCGGGCAAAGGGCCTCCGCCCCTGGCGAATCATGTGGACGTATGCAGGCCGGAACGCGATCCTGCCGAATCTCACCGGATTTGCGATGTCGCTCGGCTTCGTCGTCGCCGGGGCGATCCTCGTCGAGTTCGTGTTCAACTACCCCGGGGTCGGTTGGATGTTCCTGCACTCGGTCGAGAGCGAGGACTACGCGCTGATGCAGGGCCTGTTCCTGCTGATCACCGTCACCGTGCTCACGGCGATCCTCGCCGCCGACGTCGCGACCGTGATCCTCGATCCCCGCACCCGGGATGAGAGATGAGTGCGCCGTCGATCGGAGCGACCGACCACCTCGCGACCCCACCCGTCGGCCCGGCGCCGATGGTCGCGGAGGTACGGCAGGGCCGCTGGGGCGATCTCTGGCGTGCGATCAGACGGAACAAGAAGGCGGTTGCGGGAGCCGTCATCCTCCTGGTCTTCACCGTCATCGCGATCTTCCCCGGCCAGATCGCCCCGTACGACGGGCAGGCGATGATCTTTGAGCCGGCGCTGCCGCCGTCCTGGCATCACCTGCTCGGCACGACGGCCCAGGGCCAGGACATCTTCTCGCAACTGATCTGGGGCACGCGGCTCTCGCTCGTGATCGCGCTCGCCGTCGGCGCGCTCGCCACCGTGCTCGCCGTCCTCGTGGGCGTTTCGGCGGGCTATATCGGCGGGGGCACCGACGGGTTCCTGTCGCTCGTCACCGACGTGATCCTCGTGCTGCCGATCTTCCCGCTCATCATCGTTATCGCCGCGTACGAGAAGAACGCAGGCCTGCTCACGCTCGTCGTCGTGCTCGGCGTTCTGGGTTGGTCGTACGGCGCCAGGCAGCTCCGCTCACAGACGCTGTCGTTGCGGCGGCGCGACTTCCTCGAGTCGGCCCGCGTGCGCGGCGAGCGGAAGTCGTACGTGATCCTGTTCGAGATCCTGCCGACGATGACGTCGCTCATCCTGGCGACGTTCCTCGGTGCTGCCATCTACGCCGTGCTGACCGCGGCGGGGCTGCAGTTCATCGGGCTGGGCGACCCGAACAGCCAGAGCTGGGGAACGATGCTCTACTGGGCGCAGAACAGCGAGGCGCTATTCGCGGGGATGGCGTGGTGGGCGATCGCTCCGGGCCTCTGCATCGCGCTCCTCGGTGCCTCATTCGCGCTGCTCAACTATGCCTTCGACGAGATCAGCAGCCCCGCGCTGCGCGTGCGCAAACTCGAGCGCTCCCGGTTTCCGAGGGCTGAGCCTCCGCCTCCGGAACCTGCCGGCGCCAACGATGAGTCGGTGTTGAAGGTCCAGGACCTCACCGTCGCCTACGCGACCGATGCGAGCCCGGTGGTCGCCGTCGATCACGTCAGCTTCGATCTCGCCCGAGGCGAGTTTCTCGCGATCGTCGGCGAGTCGGGCTGCGGGAAGTCCACGCTGCTCTATGCGATCGCGCGTCTGCTCGGTTCGCCGCTGCCCGGAGAGATCGTCGGCGGGCGCGTCCTCTTCCAGGGCCGCGACCTCGTTCTGCTCGAGGCGAAGGAGCTGCGCCGCGTCCGCTGGCGCGACATCTCGGTCGTGATGCAGAGCGCGATGAACGCACTCAACCCGGTACTCACCGTCGCCGACCAGATGCGGGACGCGTGCGAGGCCCACTCGGACATGTCGAAGCGCGAGATCGAGGAGCGTTCGCGCGAGGTGCTGCGGCTCGTCTCGATCGACCCTATCCACCTGCACAGCTACCCACACCAGCTCTCCGGCGGGATGCGTCAGCGCGCCATGATCGCGATGGCGCTCCTGTTCACGCCGGACCTCGTGATCATGGACGAGCCGACCTCTGCACTCGACGTCGTCGCTCAGCGGTCGCTCATGGTGCAGATCAAGGAGCTGCAGGAGCGGCTCGGCTTCGCGGTCATCTTCGTCACGCACGACATGTCGCTCGTGAGCCACTTCTCGGACCGGCTGCTCGTCATGTACGCCGGCCAGGTCGCCGAGCTGTCCGAGACGCGGGACCTGTTCGATCGCCCGCTCCACCCCTACTCGCAGGGCCTGCTCGGCGCCTTTCCCTCGATCCGCGGGCCGAAGGTGCAGCTGCTCGGGATCCCCGGCTCGCCGCCCGACCTCGCCCGTCCCCCGGCCGGCTGCCGCTTCGCGCCGCGCTGCCCGCACGCCGACGCGGGTTGTGTCGAGGCCGAGGTGCCGTTGTTCGGCGTGAACGGCAGCCTCGTCCGCTGCGTCAAGCACGAGACCGTCGCATGACCGAGGAACTGCTCCGCACCGAAGGATTGACGCGGCACTTCCGCGTCGGGAAGCTCACGTCCCGGCGGACGCTGCATGCGGTCGACGAGGTCGACCTGACGATCGGGCGCGCCGAGATCGTCGCGCTGGTGGGCGAGAGCGGCAGCGGCAAGAGCACGATCGCGCGCATGCTCGCGCG
>Ga0070713_100001076_pt1 | contig 17478 bp, 17 predicted proteins | sample LARL82metaG_FD_65465 | JGI IMG/M metagenome (GOLD analysis project Ga0070713, IMG submission 65465) | Corn, switchgrass and miscanthus rhizosphere microbial communities from Kellogg Biological Station, Michigan, USA - LAR L8-2 metaG | ecosystem: Host-associated > Plants > Roots > Rhizosphere ...
CGCGTCATGCAGCGCCCGATCAGGTGGTACCTGCCCTGATAGCGCCCGATGCAAATCGATCTGCAGGAGCTCGGACAACTGCGAGTAGATCGGCGTCGCTGGACGTGCCACCGAGTGCTCGACGATCGAGCGAGCGAGGGCGATCGGGATGGGCAGGATCTCCGCGAGGCGCGGATCGTCGTAGAGCGCCGGCCGCGGCGGATAGCCACTGAGTCGTGAACGGTCGAGCATCTGCTCGGGCTGCGTGAGAAAATCCACCACTCTCCAGGCCGCATCGGCGTGGGCGGTGAATGCATTGATGCCGAGTGCCGAGCCGCCTAACGTGGCCGACGGTGCGCCGCCAGCGGCGCCGGGCATCGGTGCGACCGCGAACTTTCCCGCGACGCGGGAGTCCGATGGCTGCTTGAGCAGCGTGACGGCGTACGGCCAGTTCCGCATCATCGCGGCCGCGCCATTCTGGAACGCGAAGCGCGACTCCTCCTCGTGCCAGGTGAGGATGTCAGTCGGCGCCTCGCCACTCGTTATGAGATCGCGCATGAAGGTGAGCGCCCTGATTCCTTCGGGCGAATCGACAACGACACGGCCATCGTCCGAGAGTATGCGTCCGCCGAAGGCGCCGAGAAACTCGACGAACGATGTCACCAGGCCCTCGTAGCGCGCGCTCTGCCACACAATGCCGTACGGTATCCCGCGCGCCCGTGCCGCCTTTGCATCCGCGGCCAGCTCGTCCATCGTCGCCGGCGCAGCGTGAAGGAGATCGGTGCGCCAGTACAGCATGCCGACATCCATGAACCAGGGCATCGCGAACTGTGAACCCGCCCACGTATTTGCGGTTATCGTCGATGGAAAGAAGTCGCTCGCGTTAGGCTTCCAGCGGTCGAGCGGCAGCAGCCATCCCGCGGCGGCGAACTCCGGCGTCCACACGACATCGAGCTGCAGGATGTCCGGCTCTCCGGCGCGCGCGTTCAGCCATTGGACGAACAGCTGGTGACGCTGCGACGCGTCATCGGGAGTGTGCTGGACGCGGACATGGATGCCAGGATTCGCCTGCTCGAATCGCGCGATGTGCCGAGCGAGCAGTTCGCCCTCGGCTCCCAGCGCGCTGCCGGAGAAGGTGACGACAATGCGATGGTCGTCCGGTTGGCCGCTCCTGCAGCTTGCGGTGAGCAGGAAAAGCGTGAGGAACGCGATGGTCCGCATGGCGGGCCAAGCTTAGGGGAGCGGAACCGAAGGGGCTAGAGGCCTGAGGCGCGGAAAGCGTTCAACTGGCCGAGCGACTAAAAGGGGACGGAGAAGCTGATTGCCACTGGCGGTGAGGTCGAGCTGGGGGCTGCTGTCCCTTCCTCTCGAGCCAGCATGCGCGTGCTGATAGCGCGGCCCACCGCATACCCGAACAACGCCCCGAACACCGTGTCGGACAGCCAGTGTCGTCCGTCCGCCACCCGGCCCGCTCCGATCGCGATCACGTACCCGTAGATCAGTGGCTCGGCGACACCCAGGTCGAAGCGATGCGCCAGGAAGCTGGCGCATCCCATCGAGTTCGCGATGTGACCACTGAAGAAGGAGTGCTTGTTCCAATCGCGCGTTCCACCGAGTCGAATCTGAAAAGGGTCGTCGGGTGATTCTCGCGGACGGTCGCGTTGGAGGAAGAGGAACACGAGGCCACGCACGCCGGCTGCCGTTAGGTGCGCGGTGGCGCAGCCGAGTCCCGCGTCGCGCAGACCCTGTGACTTGCTGACGGTGCCGGCGATGTAGAGCGCGGCGGATATTGGAAGCAGGAACTGGCCGCTCCCCAGCTCGTATGCGGGATAGCGAGCCTTCTCGCGCAGAGGTCTGAGAATGGCGACAGGAAATGCATTGGGATTGTTGTTGAGCCAGTTCTGAAGAGGCTCGTCCGCCATCGCGGCGGCGCCAGTGAGTCCTGCGACGGCGACGACACCAGCGGCGTCCTGTCCAGTCGTATGGGTAGGTGCGGTCCAATTGCTCCAGACGTCCCCGACGAGACGCTCGAGCTGGCGACGCGCGGAGTCGGCGCGGAACTGACCGGCCGCGACGCGTGGCCCGCCGGCCAGGAGCGCGACCAGTGCGCAGAAACTCGGCACTTTCAATAACGTACGCTGCACCAGCTTTCGTTCGATGATCATGGCGAGGTGGGCTTTCCAGGGCTGGTGCCTATGCGTGAACTGCGCCAGAGTCATCAATAACCTCGGTTACTCATCTTTTTTCGCGGCCGATCATGGACCCAGATGTCATCACCTTTGCCGTGGTCTGCGCGACGATCGTCGCTTCCGTGGGATGTTTCGTCGCGATCGGCGTCGGTGCGCGCCTGTTGTTGACGCGAGCGCAGAGGGGCGCGGACCCACGGCCGAAGCTCGAGGACGACCGCTTGCAGCGTCTCGAGGAAGCGATCGACGCGATCGCAATCGAGGTCGAGCGAATCTCCGAAGCACAACGCTTTCAGACGAAGCTGCTCGCGCAGAGGACAGAGGGCGCGGAGCAAAAGCTCATCTCGGAAGACCTTCACTGAATTGCCGGTGCGCTGGGCAGAGGTGAAACCGAGCGCGCTCAGGCGTAGCTCGTCGGCGCGGTCGTTGCACGTTCCTCCGGCCATTCACTGGTGATGGAGGATGGAAATGGCATCGAGCGATCTCCATGGAAAACGCGTCGCGATTCTCGCGACCGATGGTGTCGAGCAGGTCGAGCTCACGGAGCCGCGCAAAGCACTCGATCAGGCTGGCGCAAAGACCGTCGTCGTGTCGCCGAAGAGTGGAAAGATCAAGGGCTGGCAGCACGATCACTGGGGAGACGAGATCCCCGTGGATCAGAATCTGGACAGTGCGAGCGCGGACACTTTCGACGCGTTGATGCTACCGGGCGGGGTGATGAATCCCGACCACCTGCGCATGAACAAGAAGGCCGTGCAATTCGTGAAGAGCTTCTTCGAGGCTGGCAAACCGGTGGCGGCGATCTGTCACGGGCCGTGGCTGCTCGTGGAAGCGGACGTGGTACGCGGGCGCAGCGTGACGAGCTGGCCGTCGCTTCAGACCGATCTACGCAACGCCGGCGCCGATTGGGTCGATCGTGAGGTGATGACGGACGAAGGTCTCGTCACGAGCCGCAAACCCGACGACATCCCTGCGTTCAGTAAGAAGATGATCGAGGAATTCGGTGAGGGAATCCACGAGGGCCAGCGGGAAGCCGCGCGCGCGAGCCAGAATCCGGAAGCGCGCATGTGAGCACGGGCGGCAGGCGACGGGCGGCGCCCGTCGCCCGTCGCCTACGGCCCAGTAGCAACCTTCGGCGCGGGCCTCGATCGATCCTCGTAAGGCCGCAGCCACCACTCGAAGAACACCCACGTTCGATTCCATGAGTCGATCTGCTCCGGCGAATCGACGCGCTCGAGCGTCTTCGGATCGACCCGCCGGCTGAACGCGTGACCGACCGACGATCCCCAGGGCGCGGGATCGACGTAGATCTTCGTTTCGGCGAGATCGGGCTTCAACGCGCGCAACTTCCAGACGAGCTGTTGATCCTCGACGTAGTTCACGTCTTCGTCGTTCGTCGCGACGTGCACGAGAATCGGGATGTGCAGATCCTCGACGTGATAGAGCGGCGAGCGATTGATGTACTCCTCCGGCTTCTCGAACGGCAGACCGCCGATCGTCGACTGCGTTGCGTAGCTGCGCTGATAGCCCGGCCCCTTGTAGGAAAGTCGAAAGACGAGATTCGTCACTGGCACGATCGCCGCCGCGGCTTTGAAGGGCGTTTCCTTCCGCATCGCGAGATGAGCAGTTATGAAACCGCCGTGGCTCCAGCCCATGATGCCGATGCGATCCGGATCGACGTAGGACAGGCTGTGCAAGTAATCCACGGCCGTCAGCACGTCGTCGAGCTCCCTGCCACCGTAATCGATCGCGTTGTAATGCGCCGCGCCGTGCCCGGTGCTGCCCCGATAGTCGGGCGTAATGATGACGTAACCGCGCGCGACTGCCTCTTTAACGAACGGGAGCATCAACTCGTTCCAGTCGCCGTGCACGCCACCATGCACCCACACCATTGCCGCGTGACCGCGTGCACCACGCTTGGTGAGGGGGGTGAAGAGATACGCCGGAATCTCCATTCCGTCGGCGATGCTCTTGTAGGTGATCTTCTTGAGCTCGTACGACCCCACCGCTCGCGCCGCGAGGATGCTGTCCGTGCGCAGCTTCTCCACGACCTGCCGGGTGAAATCAGCCTGGGGCTGATCTTCGGGCCGGTTGCTGACGTACAGCTCCTCGGCGCGCGCCGAGTCCATGTGCACGACCTGGCGAGGACGCCGACTTTGACCTCTCTGCTGCTGCTGCTGGGCCGCGAGAGGCGTCGCGCACGCCAGGGCGACGAAGACGAATAGCGGAGACGAGATTCTCATGACGACAGAACGCTCGGGAACGGGACGATTGCGAATGTAAGGAGGGTCCGAGGGCGTGCAACCTATGAACGGAGACGGGGCGTCCGACGCTATGGAATCACGCGCCCGACATTCGTCACGAGCCCCGCGTAAAAGGACCGCGCCTGTGGGCCGGATACGGGAATGATCATGCCCGCATCCAGCGCGAGCGTCCTCCACGCGCCTAACGTCGGTCCGGTGAGAATCGCCACCGTCGGTGGCGAGCCCGCCGGACCGTGCGTGCCCGGAAAGCCGAAGCACTCGAGCTGCCAACCAACCGGACCAGCGACCGGAATTCCGCTCGATGCCGTCCACAGTGTCGTCGTGCGCGGGGTGAGCTCCTCGGATCCGCTGTGCCGAGCGATGCCGACGTTGAGGTCGAGGCTCACGGGCCCAATCGTGCGGCTGTCGATCAACAGAAAACCAAGCGCAGTGTTGTGTCCGCCGCGATCGCCCCCGGTCGGCCAGGTGATCGTGGGCAGGACCGCGAACCGTTGAAGTGGGCCATCACCATCGACGAGACGCCACTTCACGCCGGCGCCCACGTCGCCGACGCCGAAGGCCGTCGCCGTTTGCTGTGACGCCGGGAGGAACACCGATAGCTGGGCTCGGGGTGCGAGGCCGAGCTTGAGCTCCGTCGGGATCTGAAAGTTGCGCGTCCGGTCCGGATTGCGATCGCTCTCGATTCCCGTCTCGATCTCGAGATACTTGGGCGCGACGGTTCCGGCGTGCGTCGCCACACTCGGTCGCTCCGGCTGCACGGCGCGCGGATCGGGTGCGTTGCTGCCGGCGATTGCCGGAGCACACGCGATTGGTTCGATGAGAAGAGTCAGAAGCAAAAGGCCATGGCGTACCGATCTCACCGATGAGAGGAATCTCACCGATTCGCGCTTCATCGATCGGTAACTACCGCGGTCGTCGCTCGCGCGGGCCGCGCGATTACCGATGCGCTCATGTTGCCGACGCGATCCACGGCATTCACGACGACGCGGTCAATCGGCTCCGCGCCCGCGAGGCGGTGCAGGTGCACCGCGTTAGGCAAAATCTCCGTGGTCCACTGGCCGCCGCGTGACGTGCGCACCACCCACAGCCAGGCGGCCTCACCCTTCGCCGGCGTGATGCGCACGTACGGCTCGCCTGTCGAGGGCAATGTCACCAGCACCGCCGTCGGCCGCGGCGGAGGCGTGTGGTCGAGCCACGACGACGCGGGGACGAGCGCCTGGTCCGCGTAGAGCGGCGCAAGCTTCGCGTCGATGCTGTCCACATTCTGCATCAACCCTTTCATGCTGAAGAAGACATTTCCCGTCGCACCGCCATTGGGCGTCGTCGTGACACTCGTTCTCGTCAGGTTCACCTGCTGAATGATCTCGTCGGCTCGCCAGCTCGTGGCGCGATTGCTGTTGGACCCCTGGATCGCGTCTCCGACGCGATGCAGGCCATTTCCAATCCACAGATTGCGCTGTTGTACATTCTGCTGCGCCCACCAGTCGAGCAGCACGGGATAACTCTGCGGCGAGTCGATCGCCCAGTAGAGCTGCGGGACCCAGTAATCGACCCAACCATTGCGCAGCCACTTCCGCGTGTCGGCAAAGATCTCCTGATACGCGTCGAAGCCCGGCGTCACGCTCGGAGGAAAGCCCGGCCTCCAGATGCCAATGGGACTGACGCCAAAGCGTACCCATGGCTTCGTCCGATGGACGCCATGGTACAGCGCTTCGACGAGGAGATCGACGTTACGCCGGCGCCAGTCGTCACGTGGCAGCGTGCCGCCTCCCTTTCGATATCGCGCGTACGTCCCCGAGTCGGGGAAGTCGATCGAGCGGCCGGAGGGGTCGCTCTCGCGGTAGGGATAGAAGTAGTCGTCGATATGCACGCCGTCGATGTCGTAGCGCTTCACGACGTCGAGCACCACCTGGACCGATTTCGCGCGCACCGCGGGGTCGCCAGGGTCCATCCATAGATAGCTGCCGTATTGCCTAACGAGCGACGGGTTGGTGTTGCTGACGTGGTTCCGCGCCGCCTCGCTCAACGGCTTGGCATAACGCGCGCGATACGGGTTGAACCACGCGTGTAGCTCGATGCCGCGCTTGTGCGCTTCGGCAACGGCAAAGGCGAGCGGATCCCACGCCGGCTCGGGCGGCCGGCCCTGCCGACCCGTCAGATACTCCGACCAGGGCTCGAGATGCGATTCGTACAAGGCATCTGTACCGGGACGGATCTGAAAGATGATCGCGTTCAGGTGGAGCTGGACCGCCTTGTTCAGGATCGCGAGCAGCTCCGCCTGCTGCGACCAGCTGTCGAGGTCAGGGCGGGACGGCCAATCGATGTTCCCGACGGTCGCCACCCAGGCCGCGCGGAATTCTCGTCGCACCGGCGGCGCCTCCTGGCAGATGGCGGAGGGCAGTGGGCAGAGGGTGAACGCGACGGCGAAAGCGAACGCCTGTGACGAAATACGCATGTCTCAACTGTCGTCACGGGCCCATCGTGATTCAACCCGTCCTCGGCTGATTCGCCCCAGCCATCGGCGGTGACAGCCCGGCACTTACCGCGTCTTCTATGGATTACGCGACGTGACGTCTCGCGATCTCTCGAACGATTGGGAGCCTCCCTGCATGCACCGCACAAACATTACGAGAGCGGCGCGGCCAACCGCGCGGCTCGGCGTACTTCTGCTCGTCGGTCTCGCCGCCTGCGAGGTACCGACGAAACTGCCAACGTGGGATCAGACGTGGTTGATTCCCGGTGACAGCACGCGCTTCGCGGTCTCCGAGCTGCTCCCCAAGACGGGTGAGATCACGGTATCGACCGCCGGCGGCCAGCCGGTCTTCGCGCTGAGTCTCGCCGCACCCACGCCGATCAGTCGCACCCTTGGTCAGGTGTGCGCGCCGTGCTCGGTGGCCAATGGCACTACGGTTCCCAAGCCCGCGTTCACGATCAGCGATTCCACCGGTGTCGCGATGCCGACGGATCTTCTCGCGGCGACGATCGTGAGCGGCGGATTCACGTACACGATCACCAACAACTTCTCTTTCGATCCCATTCGGCCGAGCGCGGCCGGCGCGCCCTATGGCTACTTCGTCATTCGCGTGACAAACGGCTCGACGCTCGTCGCGCTCGACTCAGTCGATGGCTCGGCGGTCGCGATCGGCAAGAATGGCGCGACGCTTCAGCGCACCGTCGCGATGAATGTCGGCGGCGGAGCGCTCGCCATAACGAATGCGTCGCCCGTCGAGATACATCTTTCGCTCGACTCGCCGCAGGGCGACCCGACGACGATCAACACCAATCAGAGCTTCACCGTCGCCATCCAGCCGAACGCGATCGCACTGAGCCAGGCGCAGGTGAACGTCGCGAATCAGTCGATCAGCGCCGCGCAAACGAGTGTGGACCTCAGCTCAGTGAGCGATCAGGCGCTCATCAACCGCGTTCAGGGCGGTACGATCCATTTGAAGATCGCGAGTCCCTTCGGCGTGCAAGGCACGTTGACGGCGACGCTCTCCACTCCTGGAGCTGCGCCTATCGTAAAAACGGTTCAGCTGACGACGGCCGCGCAGCAGTCGCCGAACATCGCTCTCACCGCTACGGAGATGCGCTCCCTGCTCGGCCAGACCGCGACGCTCACAGTGACGGGAACAGTGAGCTCGCCCTCGGGTGCGGTGACGTTGACGCCAACACAAGCGCTGGACGTGACCAGCACGTTCGAAATAATCCTCAGCACGACGGAGAGCTGAGCCATGAACCGCCTAACTAGAGTAGCACTCAGCTCGGCGCTGTCCGTCGGAGTCTCTGCTGCGGCCGCTCGCCCTTCTTCGGCACAGCTCGTGAGCGCCAGCGCCGCGTCGCTTGCGCTCGGCGACAACTACACCGCGCTCGCGCGCGGCTTCAGTGCAGTGAACTGGAATCCCGCCAATCTCGGCATGCCGGGAAATCCCCTGTTCTCGTTCGGCGTTGCCGGACGCGGCGCTGGCGGCACCGATCCGATCTCGCTCAGCGACCTGCATCAGTACAGCGGCGTGACGGTGCCGAGCTCCGTGCTCGCCGCCTGGCTGTCGCGAGTGAAGGCGCAGGGTGGACAATCGCTCGAGGCCGACGGCTCCGGCTCCTTCGCGATGAGCATCGGGCCGCTCGCGTTCCAACTTGCGACGAACGCATATGAGCGCGGAAAGCTCAGTCCGGACGCGGTCGAGGTCCTGCTCTACGGCAACGCAGGCCAGAGCGGCACGCCGCGCACCATGAGCCTCAAAGGCTCACGGACGGAGGCTGCGGTGACGACGACCGCCGCGGTGAGCTTTGGTCAGGGCGTGGATTTCGGCGTCGGCCCGATCGATCAGCACCTCGCCTTTGGCGTGACCGCGAAATACATCATCGGCAACGCGCTGCTGCTGGGTGAGGACGCCGGTTCGCAGCTGGACGCGAATCCACTCGCGCTCGACGTGCAGTTCCCGATCATTCAGTCGGACACGTCGTTCGGTGGCATGCCGCAGCGCGGACATGGCGTTGGCGTGGACTTCGGCGCCGCGTGGTCGAGCGGCCCCCTCTCCGTCGGCGCGACGATTCAGAACTTCGTGAACACCTTCCGCTGGAACACGAACGAGATGTTCTTCCGCCCAGGCGGCGCGCTGTTCACGACGACCGGGACGCGACAGACCAACTTCGATGCGATGTCGATGACCGCGGTTCCCGACTCGCTCAAGGCAAAAGCGAGCGCCCTCGCCGCGGAGGTGGACGCGATGAAGTTCACGCCGTCATTGAATGTCGGTGCGGCGATGAAGGTGCTGCCGTTCTTGACCGCCACGGCGGACGTCCGGCAGGAATTGAGCAATGGGATGCGGTTTGCCGAGCGCACACACGTGGGTGCCGGCGCCGAACTGCGACTGATACCCTTCATCCCGATTCGCGCTGGGCTCGCCGCCATCAGCGGCGGCTATGTCGCCTCGGCGGGCGCCGGGCTGGAGCTTCTCTTCTTCCATCTCAATGCCGGCATCGCGGCGAGGAAGACGGAGTATGGACAATTCCCCTCCGCGGCTCTGACGGTATCGTTCGGGCAGTAGTCTGCGGCGCGTCGACGCAGAAGACGCTGTACTGCCACAAGCAGTTGCAGCGTCTTCTGCGTTTTCTGCGGCCTTCAGCGTTCGAGCTTTTGCTGTTGGGGCAAGTTTCTGTGGCCGCCTGTCATTAGTCGCGCCGGTTTGAAGCAGTTGAGAGGCTCGGCCCGTAGTATTCGCCTCGGTGCCACGACCCGCGGCTCGGTTTCCATCCTCTGCCAACGCCAATGTCACGCCCGCTGATCGTCGTCGATCGCCTCAGCAAATCGTTTCGTGTGGCCGAACGGAAATCCGGCGCTTTGAATGCTCTGGCTGGGCTGGTGCGCCGACGGTATCGCGAGGTGCATGCCCTCGAGGAGGTCAGCTTCACGCTCGCCGAGGGAGAGCTGCTCGGACTCATCGGGCCTAACGGCGCCGGGAAATCGACGACGATCAAGATTCTCTGCGGCATTCTCGAGCCGACGAGCGGCCGGTGCATAGTGAATGGACTGGTGCCATGGCGGGATCGCGTCCGGCACGTCGCGCGCATTGGCGCGGTCTTCGGGCAGCGAACGCAGCTCTGGTGGGATCTGCCGGTGATCGAGAGCTTCGATCTGCTGCGCGACATCTATCGCGTGCCGTCCGACCGCTATCGCGCGACGCGCGACGAGCTCATTGCGCGACTCGAGCTCTCCAGCGTGCTCGATACGCCCGTGCGTCAGCTGTCGCTCGGCCAGCGCATGCGGTGCGAGATCGCCGCGAGCCTGCTCCACGAGCCCCAGGTACTCTTTCTCGACGAGCCGACGATCGGGCTCGACGCCGTGGCGAAGCTTGCGGTGCGTGATTTCGTTAAAAGGCTAAACAACACGCGCGGCGTCACCGTGATTCTGACGACGCACGACATGCACGACATCGAGGCATTGACCGAGCGCGTCATCGTCATCGGCAAGGGCTCCGTGCTTGCGGATGGCACACTCGCTGGCCTGCGTCGTGGCGCGCTCGCCGAACGCCGACTTCGGGTGCACTTCAGCGGCGAGCCGGCGGCAATCGAGATTCCCGGCACGACGGTGCGCGAGCGAGATGGGCGGTCGATCGAGCTCGCGTTCGATCCGCGGGCGATTTCCGCGCATCGCCTCATCGCGCAGGTCGCGGCAGCCTTCGACGTCGAAGACGTCCACATCGAGGAGCCGCCGATCGAGGAAGTGATCGCGCGATTTTATGCGCAGCACGCCGTCGAGGCATGACCAGCACTACCCTACGGCCGTACAGCGCCGTCTTTCGCGCGCGCTTCCAGCTGTTGCTGCAATACCGTGCCGCCGCATTCGCGGGGTTTGCCACGCAGTGCTGGTGGGGGACGATCAGGGTCATGGTCTTTACCGCATTTCTCAGCGGACCGGTGGCGAGTCCGATGACGTTGCGCGAGACCATGGATTACATCTGGCTCGGCCAGGCACTCCTGATGATGCTGCCCTGGTCAGCCGATCCCGAGCTCAGCCGCATGGTTCGATCGGGGGACGTGGCGTACGAACGGCTCCGGCCTCTGGAGACATACTCGTATTGGTACGCACGAGCGATCGCGCGGCGAACGGCGACGCCGCTCCTTCGCGCAATCCCGATGGTTCTGATGGCCAGCGTGCTGCTCCCATCGTTAGGCCTCGCGAAGTGGGGGCTCTCGGCCCCGGCTGGCTTCGGCGCGGCGGCGATGTTCGCTCTTTCGCTCGTGTTCGTCGTCGCTCTGGCGGGCGCCTTCTCCACGATGCTCGACTTGCTGGTCGTCGCCAGCTTATCCGAGCGCGGCGTGAACATAATCGTGGCGCCGCTTTCCATCGTGTTCTCGGGAAGTCTCATCCCGCTGCCGCTGCTGCCCGATTGGCTGCAGCCGCTGATGCGCAATCAACCGTTCGCTGGGCTTCTCGATACGCCACTGCGCATTTATAGCGGTCACCTCGCCGGCTGGGCCGCGCTCTTCGCCATCGCACGTCAAGCATTCTGGGCGGCAGCACTGATCGGGCTCGGCCGCGCGATCGAAGGCCGAGTGATGCGACGCCTGCAGACGCAGGGAGGTTGAATGTTTGGCGCTATGAGGTCGCCTCGGCCGAGAAGCGTCGACAGATCCAACTACCGCGCTGACGAGTGAACGCCCTTCGACTCTACGTGCGTTATGTAGGTACTTCGCTCCGCGCCCAGATGCAGTATCGCGGATCGTTTCTGCTCACATCGGCCGGGGCGTTCCTCGCTACGGGAGTGGACTTCGTTGCCATATGGGCGCTGTTCGCGCGATTTCGTCAGCTTGCGGGATGGCACTTTGGCGAGATCGCGCTCTTCTATGCCGTGATCGGAGTGTCGTTCGCCCTCGCCGATGCATTGACGCGCGGCTTCGACGTCTTTGGCGAGCAGTTCGTGAAGACGGGCGACTTCGACCGCCTGCTCGTTCGTCCGCGATCGACCGTGCTGCAATTGCTCGGCTACGAGCTTCGCGCAACACGAGTGGGCCGACTCGGGCAATCCCTGGTGGTCTGGGCGATTGCTACCCGCCTAACGACCATATCCTGGACCGGCGCCGTATGGGCCACCCTCCTCTTCGCCGTCGTCGGTGGGGTCGCGCTCTTCTCCGGCATTCTCATCCTGCAGGCGACGCTCGCCTTCTGGACCGTCGAGAGCCTCGAGATCGCCAATACGCTCACCTACGGTGGGGTCGAGGCAGCGGAATACCCACTCGACGTCTACGCGCGCTGGTTCCGGAATTTCCTGGTTTTCGTCGTGCCGCTCGGATGCGTGTCGTACTTTCCCGTCGCCGCAGTCCTCGGCCGCTCCGATCGAACAGGTGTGTCGCCGATGCTGCTCCAGCTCACGCCACTGCTGGGCTTCGTTTTTCTCGGTGTCGCGCTTCTGATCTGGCGCCTTGGCGTGCGCCACTACACGTCCACCGGCAGTTGACATCAGCTCCGCAGATCCCAGAAGTCGCCGGTAAGACCGATCGACGTGAACAGTGCTTCCGTTTCGGCGAGAGTGTGTCGGCGCCAATCCGGTTGCAGCTTGGACTCGTACCATCCCCGCGCCAGTCGCCAGGCCTGAGGCAGGTCGAGTAGCGCGCCGGGGCTCATGTCGCGCGCCGCGCACCAGCGATCTACATGCTCTTCGTCCCGGAAGAGCAACATCGTGCTTCAGGTGAAACCGATGTTGTCCCACCAGTGTCGCGCGGGGATCGCGAAGTGCACGACCGCGTTCCCGCCTCCCTGCAGGGCGCCGTCTCGGATCTCCAGCGTCAACCCGTCACCGCAGTCGCCGCAAGGCGCCGTGATCACCGCGTCGCTATGCAGCGCCGCCGCCACTCCCAGCGCATCCCACGCGCAGATGCCCCAGTATCGCTTTCCCGACGCCTCGACTCGAAACCCCGACGCGACCGCGCAGAACGGGTTCGCCGCCCAGATCGTTCCGTCGTTAGGTGCGAGGATCAGCACCCGGCCGGCGGCGAGCTGATGCAACGCGGCGCGGATCTGTGGCTCCGGTTTGCCGAGCGCTTTGGCGATTTCCGGCGCCTGCGGTACGGACGCGGTGTCCGCCGCACAGCGGAAGACGAAACGCCGCACATCCTGCGCGAGCAGATCGATGTCTGGCGATAGGGTAGTCATCGATTCCTGGACGTAAGGGTGAGCCCGTGTAAGTGTCCGCTCCGGGGCGTATATTGCGCCGCATGACTGCCCCCGCCCCCGCCGGATCGCCTCCGAAAAAGAAAATCGACACCGCCCGCGCCTGGGCCGAGACGCGTCAGCTCATTCGCGAGCATCGCGGCTCCCTGGGAATCGGCATGGTGCTGATGCTGATCAATCGTCTTGCCGGACTCGTCCTGCCATGGACATCGAAGTTCCTGATCGACGACGTCATTGGAAAGGGCCGTGCGGGTATGCTGATGCCCCTCGCCGGCGCAGCCGGGTTGGCAACGGTGATTCAGGCCGCGACTGGCTTTGCCAACTCCCAGGTCGTGAGCATCGCCGCACAGCGCGCGATCACCGAGATGCGGAAGCGCGTCCAGGATCACGTGATGCGCCTCCCGGTTTCGTACTTCGACTCGACGAAGACGGGTATCCTCATCTCGCGCGTCATGAGCGACGCCGAGGGCATTCGTAACATCGTGGGCACGGGCCTTCTCCAACTGGTCGGCAGCATTATCACCGCGCTCCTTGCGTTAGGCATCCTCTTCTGGCTGAACTGGACGCTTACGGCGGTCATGATCATCGTCCTCGCCACGTTCGGGACCATGATGGCGATCGCGTTCAAGCGACTGCGGCCGATCTTTCGGGAGCGTAGCGTCATCAATGCCGAAGTCACGGGGCGCCTCGCGGAGAGTCTCGGCGGCGTGCGACTCGTGAAGGTGTACGTGGCCGAGCGTCGTGAGCGGCTCGTATTTGCAAAGGGCGTGCATAAGCTCTTCCGGAACGTCGCCAAGACGATCACCGGAACGTCGGCAGTCGGTTCCGGTGCGGCCGTCATTGTTGGGCTCATCGGAGTGGTGATGATCATCTTCGGCGGTCGCGCGATCCTCGGTCACACGATGACACTCGGCGATTTCATCATGTATGTCTTCTTCGTCGGTCTGATGACGATGCCGCTCATTCAGATGGCGTCGATCGGAACGCAGATCAGCGAAGCGTTCGCGGGACTCGACCGCATTCGTGAGATCATGCAGACAGCGACCGAAGATCAGGCGGATGTCGGCAAGGCGCACCTCCAGGATATCGTTGGCCGCGTCGAGTTCCAGGACGTGACCTTCGAGTACAATCCGGATGTCCCAGTGCTGAAAAACATCTCCTTCGACGCTGACGCCGGATCCACGACGGCACTCGTTGGGCCGAGCGGCTCCGGAAAGAGTACGCTCATCAGCCTCGTGATGGCCTTCACGCATCCGAAGAGCGGGCGCGTCGTCGTGGATGGTCATGACCTCGAGACTACGCGGCTGCACGACTATCGCGCGCAGCTCGGCGCCGTGATGCAGGACAACTTTCTCTTCGATGGTACCATTCGCGAGAACATCGCTTATAGCAAACCAGGTGCAACCGATGAGGAAGTGCGCACCGTTGCGCACATCGCGCACGTGGACGAGTTCGCGGAGAAGTTCGACCTGAAGTACGACACGGTGGTGGGCGAGCGCGGCGTGAAGCTCTCCGGCGGCCAGCGCCAGCGCATCGCCATCGCCCGCGCCATCCTCGCCGACCCACGTATTCTCATCCTCGACGAGGCCACCTCGAGCCTCGACAGTGAGAGCGAAGCACTGATCCGCGACGGCTTACGGTCGTTGCGCCGCGGACGAACGACGTTCGTCATCGCCCACCGGCTCTCCACCATCGAGAGCGCCGATCAGATCCTCGTGCTCGACAACGGGATCATCGTCGAACGAGGGACACACCGCGAGCTCCTCGCCCTCGGCGGCCGCTATCGGCAACTCTACGACAAACAATATGGCGCCGAGCGGGATCGGTTCATCAATCCCGGGGAGGATTTCATTCCGGTGCCGCCGTCGCCGAGGGAAACGATGAAGGTGCGATGAGGGGCTAGGGCTAGGGCCGTCGGGAAGGATCTCTGCTCCTGGCCCTAGCCCCTAATCCCTAGCCTTCATTGACGCGATGGAGCGGCGGCCACCGACTACATTGGACAGCATGCGAAGAGCCTCCTTCCCGACTCTCGGTCTACTCGTCGTGCTGGCGATGGGCGTAGGAGCCGCCAGCGCCGAGAATGTTCGTTCCAGTGACCGGCAGCCGGCGAGGGAGCCGCAGCCGAAGCCATTTGCCGTTGGTGAGCGGCTGACGTACAGCGCCAAGGTCAACTTTCTCCACGTCGGTACGGGCACGATGACGGTGGTCGGCATCGATACCGTTCGAGGACACACGACGTATCACACGTCGTTCGACGTCCATGGCCGGATGCTCTTCTACAGTGTGAACGACCATTACGAGAGCTGGTTCGACACGACGACGATGGCTTCGCTCCGGTACAAGCAAAGCATCGACGAGGGTAGCTACGAGAAGGAGCGGGACTTCGAGATGTACCCAGAGCGGCAGACCTTCAGCGAGAATGGAAAGCCGGAGGAGCCTGGGGTCAGCCTGCCGCTCGACGATGGCTCGTTCATCTACTTCGTGCGCACGCTTTCGCTCGACCTCGGCCAATCGTACGAGTTCAACCGGTACTTCCGGCCGGACCGAAATCCAGTCAAGCTCACGGTGCTGAGGAAGGAGCGCATCCAGGTGCCCGCCGGCCAGTTCAACGCGATCGTCGTTAGGCCGGGCATCAAGAGTAAGGGCATCTTCTCGGACAACAGCAACGCCGAGCTCTGGTTCTCGGACGATTCGCTCCATCTGATGCTGAAAATGAAGTCAGGGTTGCCTTTCGGGACGCTGCAGCTCGAGCTCAGGGACATCAATCGCGGAGGCGCGAAAGAATGAGACGTCTCGTGCCGGTGACGATCGTGGCCAGCTTGCTGGCTGTGGGCGCGTGTGGGCGAAAGGACAATCCAGACCCGAATCCGAATCCGAGCGTCAATCCGGATCCCAACCCCGGGAAGGATCCTGGCCGAGTGGCGCGACGGGACTCGCTCGTGCTCGGGCCTGGGGACGTGCTGATCACGAACCGGGACAGCAGCGTCGATCTCGCGCTCGTCGGCCAGCGGATCGTCGTGCGACTCTCGGACAAGACGATGGACAAGGTACGCCGGGAGACAGATACGTCGGCCGTGAAGGATTCGGGCTTTGGCGGCTCGATCGAGCGGTTCGTGAAGAAGACGGTCCAGTCGACCCTCGGCCAGCAGTTCGACTACTCGCTTGCCGACGTCAAGGATGCCCGATACGAGAATGGTACGATCATCCTCGACGTCAACGGCAAGGGGCCGCGTCTATTAGCGAACACTAAAGTGAACGGCGAGAAGCTCATGGAGAGCTTCCGCCCCGAGGACGCTCAGCGCTTCGTTGCGGCCGTGAACGCTCGCAAGGGTCATTAGAGCGAAGAGCAGGTGGCGAAGTCCGCGGCAGACTGGTGCCGGATCCACCTTGCCACCTCCCTCCTCGGCGACCAGCTTAGGCCAGTCTTTTCACCCCAGGCCGATGCCCCGTTATCTAGGAATGACCGCGCTCGCGGTCCCAATGCTCTTGATGGCCGTCGCCGCGCCGGCCCAGCAACAGGCTGGCAAGACGACAAAGATGCCCCTTGCCCCGAACACCCTGAGCCCCGCGGAGGAAAAGGAGGGCTGGAAGCTCCTCTTCGACGGCAGCTCCACCAGCGGGTTCCGCGGGTTCAAGTTGGACACCATGCCCTCCTACTGGATGGCTATGGATGGCAGCCTGATGAAGGAGAAGCCAACTCGGGACATCATCACGAAAGACAAATACAAGAATTTCGAGCTCCAGGTGGACTGGAAGGTCGCGCGCGGTGGGAACGCGGGAATTTTCTACCGGGGAACGGAGGAATACGACGCCATCTATTGGAGCGCGCCGGAGTATCAGCTCCTCGATGACAAGGTGCACCCGGATGGCAAGAACCGCATGACGGCGGCAGGAGCCGTATACGGCATGTACGCATCACCCGCGGGCTTTGTGAAAGCGGCCAACGAGTGGAACCACACGCGACTGATCGTCAAGGGCGATCACGTCGAGCACTGGCTCAACGGCCACAAGATGGTGAGTTACACGTTAGGCAGCAAGGATTGGGCGGCGCGAGTGGCGAAGAGCAAGTTCAAGGCGTTCCCCAACTACGGCAAGGCGAGCGAAGGGTACATCGGCTTCCAGGGCGGTGAGGATGGAACGCTCGCTCTCCGCAACATCAAGATCAGGGTGCTGCCATGAACGGAATCCGAACACGACTTTCGGTGATGATGTTCCTCCAGTTCTTCATCTGGGGGGCTTGGTATACGATGATCGCGGTGTACATGGCAAAGGTGGGCATGGAGCGGCTCACCTTCTGGCCATTCACCGTCAACCCGATCGCGGCGATCGTCGCGCCGTTCTTCGTCGGCCTGGTGGCTGATCGATTCTTCGCCACGGA
>Ga0070713_100001077_pt1 | contig 17471 bp, 11 predicted proteins | sample LARL82metaG_FD_65465 | JGI IMG/M metagenome (GOLD analysis project Ga0070713, IMG submission 65465) | Corn, switchgrass and miscanthus rhizosphere microbial communities from Kellogg Biological Station, Michigan, USA - LAR L8-2 metaG | ecosystem: Host-associated > Plants > Roots > Rhizosphere ...
AACGCTGTACATCTGCGACAGCTCGAGCCGCAGCAGGAAGTTCCGCGGATAGCGCTGCATCAGTTCTTGCAGTAGCGGCACGGCGGAAAGCGGCTGATTCTCACGCCGGTACAAAGCGCACAGAAAAAGCTGCGCATCCACGCGATTGAGCCGGCCGTTGCGGGCAACGTCTTGAATGGTGCGAATTCCTTTTTCCCGATCGCCGCGTATCCCGGCGAGGAACCCCGCCATACGGTAGACCAGCGGAAGGCTGCCCACAATGTAATCGTGCAGACCCTGGACCAGCCGCCCGTCTACGTTTCCGGGGTCGATCTCTTCAATCCGATTGTGCTGGCGGCGCGCTGCCGTGGCGTCGCTCAATGAGTCGCGCCACGATTTCTTCACGACCCAGTGATAATCCGAGCGCAGCCCGTACGAGATGCCGAGCGCGTAGAGGGCGCCGATATCGTTCGGATTCTTTTGCAGCCGCGCCTGGGACAACGCCATTGCGCGCGCCACTTCGTCCAGAAACCGCCGCTCGGTCTCCGGCGAGGGATTCAACTTCGGCCGACGCAGGAAAGCATTGTCGCCGGTGACGAGTTCGCTCTCGAGGGAGCCATCGCGAAACATTTCGCGAAAAACCAGCGCCTGGGCCAAGTGATTGTGGGCGTCGGGAGAATTCGGGTTTTGGGCGATCGCCTGCTGGAAATCGGCAATCGATTCGTCATATTCCAGATTGTAGAAATGGTCGAACCCGCGGTCCTCGGCCGATTCCTGCGCCAGGGCCGGCATCGCGAGAGTGAAGGCGATCAGGAGGGAAACGGGCTGGGCTCTCATCCGAGTTGGTCCAGAGCCCACCTGGCATGCGCAGCCACCATTTCATTATCGGATGCCGCCAGCCGTTCCAGCGGTGCGCGGAACCGCGAGTTCTTTTGAGCGCCCATCGCCGTTGCCACGTTGCGCAGGAATCCGGTGTAACGCGCGCGCGTTACCGGAGTGTCATGAAACATGCCGCGAAATTCCTCTTCGGTGATAGCCGCTAGGTCCTCTAGCCGGGGAGCGAAGTGCGCCGCCTGAAAATCCGGGTCGGCGGTTACGGGAGCGCGCCGGTTCCAGGGACACACGTCCTGGCAGATATCGCAGCCGAATAGATGAGCGCCCATCGCGGCCCGGTTCGCCTCGGGAATTGCGCCCCGCAATTCGATAGTGAGATACGAAATGCAGAGCCGCGAATCGACAGTATACCCGCGCGGCGCCGGAACCAGCGCTGCCGTCGGGCAGGCGTCGATGCAGCGCGTGCAGGTGCCGCAGCGGTCCGGCGGCGGCGCGTCCGGCTCGAGAGACAGCGAAACGAGCAGCTCGCCGAGAAAAAACCACGAGCCCGCCGGCTGATTGATCAAGCAGGTATTCTTCCCGATCCAGCCCAGTCCGGCCTGCCGCGCATAAGACCTTTCGAGCAGAGGCGCGGTGTCCACGCAGATTCGCGAATCGAATGCGCCGCAGCGCTCTTGTAGCAGAGCCTCCAACTGCGCCAGCCCGCGGCGCAGCACCAGATGATAATCGCGTCCCCAGGCGTAGCGCGAAATCCACGCGCGCTCGCGCTCAGTGAAATGCGTGGAATACGGCCACGGCGAATTGTATAGCTTGCCCACGCAGATGATGGAGCGCGCCGACGGAAGCAGGTTGCGCGGGTCGTCGCGTATGGCTGCCCGATGATCGGTCAGGTAGCGCATCGCGCCGGCGAAACCCGCCTCAGTCCACTGGTGATACCAGTGCCGGTCATCCACCGGTTCGGCGCGCGCCACGCCGGCCAATTCAAAGCCGCATTGCCGGGCGAGATCGCGAACTTCGGCTGAAGTCAAATTTCCAGCCCCACCGCCCGCATCAGCTCGATCGCATTGCTTTTCCGCACGACGCCAGGCCGCATCACGTAGTCGAAGCGCATCTGTCCGTTTTCCAGTTGATCTTCGAAGTGGACATTGGCAGCGCGCGGCGCTAGCGATTCCGCGATGTCGGCGAGCGCCAGGTCGTGCGTCGTGATCAAGCCGATCGCGCCCCGGTCCACCAACCCCCGCACCAGCGCCTCCGCTCCAATCCGCCGGTCGTGTGAATTGGTGCCATGCAAAAACTCGTCGACCAGAAACAGCACCGGCTCGGACCCGGACGTCAGATCGAGAATCTGCCGGATGCGCAGGATCTCCGCGTAGAAGTGCGATACCCCGTTCTGCAGCGAATCGACCAGCCGCATCGACGCGCCTACCAGCAGCGGAGAGAGAACCATTTTGCGCGCGCGGACCGGGGCGCCCGCCTGGGCCAGCACCACGTTCACGCCCAGTGTGCGCAGCAGCGTACTTTTGCCCGACATGTTTGAGCCGCTCACCACCAGCAGCCGCAGCGCGCCGCCCAGCTTCACGCTGTTGGGGACCACTCGCTGTGGATCGAGTAGCGGATGGCCGATGGCTTCGGCATCCACTGACGGCGTATCCGTGGTGAACTCGGGGAACGGATCGTCGGGATGTTCGAAAGCGTGGCTCGCGAGCGAGGAAAGCGCTTCGATTTCGCCGGTCGCGGCCAGCCAGCGGCGCACCGCGGGGCCGGATTCGCGGCGCCACGCGTCCACCAGGATCGCCCAATGCAGGGTCCACATCACCAGTGGATCAAAGAGGCGGATGAGCCAGTGTTCACGATCGTCCAGGTGATCGATCAGCCCGCTCAGCCGCTTCAGCCGTTTCGACACAGGCTCACCCGCCACGCTGAGAGAGGCGCGCAAGTCGATCAGCCTGGTTGCTTGAAAGCTCTGCTGCTCCAGCCGCTGCAAAACGGCCGCCAGCAGCTTCAACTCACGAGCCGCCGGCTCCGCCGCCGCCACCACCGTCTCCATGCGTTTGTGGATGCGATACGTGAAAACCAGATTGACGATCAACGCAAGAAAGAAAAAGTCGCGCAGAAAGAAGGCCACGCGCTCGGAAAGCCGGATGATTCCGACCATGCTGGCATCGTAGGTGAGAAACGCACACAGGCCCGCCACCCCCAGCAAAGCGAGCGCTCCCGTGCCGATTCGCAGCCATCGGCCTTCCAGAACCGGAGGCGCTTCGCCCCACGCCGCCAGCGCCTCGGCATCCACGCCGGTATGTGCTTCTTCGGCCAGCACGGCCAGATCCTCGCGGAGGTCGACGCGCTCGCGCAGGTCGTTTACCGCTTCCTGACGCTGGCGGACGGTGGCCGGGTCGGCCGGATGAAGCAGCCACCGGGCCAAGGTATCGCCCCCGATTTGTGTTCGCGCCGTGCACAGCAATTCGTACAACGAACCTTTTCCGAACAGATCGAGGTCTTGCGCGTAAGGGTGGGTCGCGTCCAGATACCGCTCGCCGGTTTCGCCGCGGCCGGCCCATTTGCCATCGAGCCGGTCGAGCGCCCGTTCGAAATAGCGGATCGAGCGCCGGCGCAGTTCGGCTACGCGCAGCAGCCGGTCATGTGTGACGAAAAACCCGGCGAAGGCCGCCGCCGGCGCAAACACCCAAAAGATCGACAGTTTTTGTGCCAACGCCAGCCCAATTAGCGCCAGCACGCAAACTGCCGCCGAGAGTTGCAGGTATCCCAGCGTCTGGTGCCGTTGTTCCCGCGCGGTAACATCTCTTCGCCGCTCGTCGAGTAGTTGAGAATAGAGGTTTCGGGGGTTTGGCATCGCCGGCCTGTCTCCATTCTCGCCGGATTTCCTTCTTCTCTGCAGGGTGTTACATTGGGGTCATGCCAGAAGGGTACCTGCCGTTTTTCATCTTCCTGGCGCTGGCCATCCTGTTTCCGGTGGCCACCATCGCAGCTGCTCAGCTGATTCGGCCTTCTTCCCCGTTCCTCCAGAAGCTCGAAGCCTATGAGTGCGGCATTAAGGCTGCGTCGGACTCCCGCGGCCGCTACACCGTACGTTTCTATATCATCGCCATTTTGTTCGTGATCTTCGACGTGGAAACCATCTTCCTGATTCCCTGGGCGGTGCGTTATCGTTTCTTCGGCTGGTTCGGCGTCGCCGAGGTCGCGGTATTTCTGGCGATCCTGATCGTGGGATACGTCTGGGCCTTCAAGAAAGGCGCATTTGAGTGGGTTTGAAGATCCGATTGCCGTAATACGATAGTAGTTGGCCCTCGTGAAAACATCCTCGTCGTCCTGGCCCCAGGTTTATCTGTGCGTTTCTCTCACCACCATGGCTTCCCTGGTGCTGGAGTTGTCGCTCACCCGCATCTTTTCGGTGGTGTTCTACTACCACTTTGCCTTCCTGGCGATTTCTATCGCGCTATTCGGGCTGGGCGTGGGCGGGGTCTTTTCCTATGTGGTGGCGCGCTGGAAGGCGCCGCTGTTCACGCGCCTGGGAAGGCTCAGCGCGCTCAACAGTGTGCTGGTGGTGGTCGCCCTGGCGGTGCTTCTCGGCGAGGCGCGCGATCCGAGCGGTTGGGATCTGGCCCTGGTCTATTTCACGGCCTCTCTTCCATTTTTCGTTTCGGGCGTGATTGTCTCGCTGGCGATATCGGAAACCATCGAACGCGTTCACCGGGTTTACTTTTACGATCTGCTGGGCGCCGCGGCGGGATGTTTCCTGCTGCTGGCGCTGCTCAACCTGCCGCAAGGCGGGCTGACCACGGTTCTCTGCGCCGCCATCGTGTTCGCGGTGTCAGCGGCGATCTGGCATAATCTCGATGGCTCCGCGTCCGGGCGCGTCGGCAGTGTCGCGCTTGCTCTGGTGCTGCTCGCGTTCGTCACCTTCAACACCAAGCTGCATTTCCTCGAGATTCGCTACGCCAAGAACCAGAAGATTGAGCACGAGACCTTCGAAAAGTGGAATACGTTTTCGCGAATCGCCATCGCTCCGGAGAAGGGAAGCGGTACGCCGACCATCTTCATCGACGCCGATGCTTCCACCGCGATCGCCAATTTCGATTTCGATCATCTGACGCCCCGCAACCGCCACGATCTGCTGGAGCAGGGGCCGGCTTTGCCTTACGCCGTGCGGCCGGGGGCGCGAACTTTGATCATTGGGCCCGGCGGCGGTTGGGACGTGGCCCGCGCCATCGCGTCCGGCAGTCACGACATAACCGGTGTCGAAATCAATCCCATCATCGCCACCACCATCATGCGCGAGCGCTTCCCCGGCCTGAGCCGTGGCCTCTACCTGCGTCCGGAGGTGCACATCACGGAAGAGGACGGGCGCAGTTTCATCCGCCGCAGCCGCGACAAATACCAAGTGATCCAGGCAACCCTGGTGGACACCTGGGCCTCCACGGCCGCCGGCGCATTTGCGCTCTCCGAGAGCAACCTTTACACCACCGACGCCTTTCGGGATTACCTGCAGCATCTGACCGACGACGGGCTCGTCGCCTTTACCCGCTGGGGGCTCGATCCGCCGCGCGAATCGCTGCGGCTGATTTCGCTGGCGATCGAAGCCCTGTCGCAGGAAGGCGAGAACGAAGCATGGCGGCACATCATGGTCGGCCGTTCCGGCTCGGTGGAAGGCTGGGGCGCGCAGGATACCGTGCTGATCTCCCGCAAACCTTTCCAGCCTGCCGATCTGGATCGCGCCCGCGCCATGCTGCAGGCCGCGGGAATGCAAGCCGTGTACTTGCCGGGATCGGAAACCCGGAACCCGTTTCACGACCTGCTGCGCAGTACCGACCCCGCCCAGTTCCAGAGCCACTACACCTTCGACATCTCTCCGGTGAGCGACAACCGGCCGTTCTTCTTCTATACGGTGCAGCCGCGCGATCTTTGGAATTTCATGAAGTTCGCTTCCGACAAAACCGCGGATTACAAAGTCAACAAGGCCGTACCGCTGCTGTTTGCGCTAATGGGCGTCAGTTTTCTGGCGACTCTCGTAATTCTGCTGCTGCCCCCGGTAGTGCTGGGAACGCGCCTGCCGCGGCAGCGCGGCGTGCTCGGCTTTCTGCTCTACTTCCTGTTCATCGGCTGCGGTTACATTCTGATCGAAGTCGGCCTCATCCAGCGGTTCGTGCTGTTCCTCGGGCATCCGACCTACGCGCTAACCGTGGTCATCTTCTCGCTTCTGGTTTCGAGCGGCTGCGGCAGCTACTGGAGCCGCGGCGCCGTTCTCAACCAGACACGCTTGATCAAGCTGCTCGGCTGCGTGGCGTTGCTGGCTGCCGTGCTGGCGTCCGCGCTCGCTTCGCTGCTCGGGGCGCTCGTGTGGATGCCCTGGCTGCTCAAGGCGGCTCTCACGGTGGTGCTGCTTGCGCCTCTCGGTTTTCTGATGGGCATGCCGTTTCCGGCGGGTTTGCAGCGGCTCGAGAACTGGCATGCCCCCGCGGTTCGCTGGGCCTGGTCTTTGAACGCCGCCGCCAGTGTCCTCGGTTCGGTAGGCGCGTTGGTCTGCGGAATCTATCTCGGGCTCACCCAGACCGTCATCATCGGCGGGTTATTTTATGTAGCCGCGCTTGCGGTAGTCGAGACCGTGCGCGTGCAGCCGGAAGCCGCTCCCGAACCGGGCGCCACACGAGTCGTGTTGGCTCGCTGATACGCCGGTGGCCGAAAAGCACCAGACGCGGTGCATACGGGCCAATTTGAACGGGTCCAACCCCCAATATTTCAACGGTTTGCGCCTTGGCGATCGAGATGCAACAGCGATCTGCGGACGGTACGGTGCGATGCGAGCTACACAGATTCTCAATCGATCCAATGCCCACCGGTTGCTCACCGGTGTTTTGCTGACAGCCGCGGTGGGGTTCGCGCAAACGGCGGACCAAAACTCCGGATGGAGACGGTTGAACGAGCAGGCCGCCAATCAGGCGGCGAATCAGTCGGCAGACCCTTCTACTCCGGTCGAGCGCGACGATCAAGCCGACGCTCAGCCGGTCGGTCCGCCCGCGAGTGGAATTCCGGCGCGCCTCACCATTCCGGCCGGGACCTTTCTGACGGTGCGCTCGAACCAAATGCTCTCGTCGGACCGCAGCCAGGTTGGCGATTTCTTTTCCGCCACATTGAACGAGCCCGTAGTGGTAGACGGCATCGTAGTGGCACAGCGGGGCCAAACTGTGTCCGGCCGCGTTGCCGAGGTGGACAAAGGCTCGCGCACGAAGAATCCTGCGCGGCTGGGCGTACAGGTAACCTCTCTCACCGCGGCCGACGGCCAGCAAGTGCCGGTGCAAACTCTTTTGGCCGGCCGCGACGGTCACTTTAATACCGGGCGTGATGTCGGCACAGTGGCAGCTACGACTGGTGTCGGCGCGGTGATTGGCGCCGCGGCTGGTTATGGCACGGGTGCTGCGATTGGCGCGGGCGCTGGAGCGATGGCGGGTTTGGCCGGTGTGCTGCTGGGCCATGGCGCGCCGGCGGTGATTTACCCCGAGGCGCTGCTCACCTTCCGCGTGGAAGCCCCGGTCACCGTAGCAACCGATCGCGCTCCGCAGGCCTTCCGGTATGTCGATTCGAACGACTATCAACAGCCGCCTAACTTGCAGACGCGAGCGGCCGCGCCGCCTCGTCCGTACGCGGCCCCTTACCCGTATTACGGACCCTACGGCTATCCGTATCCGTATTACGCTCCCTATTACTATGGACCGAGCGTCGGAGTCGTGATCGGACGCCCCTATTATTATCGTGGCGGCAGATTCTACCGCTACCGCCGTTAGGCATCCTTCCCTCATAACCTCAAACCTACGCCTCCACGAAAGTGGGGGCGTTTTTTTTTACATGCGCACCAGTTTCGGCCGTGCTAGGATAATTCAAAGTCAGGGTTGTCCGATGAAATTTACCTCTGCAGTCCTTGCGTAGTTCGGTAACCGCGAAGCAGATGGCGCGCTAAGCGCCCGGTCCTCGTCTGTTACCAGAACTCTCTCTTTGAGCCGGATTCCATCCGGTTGGCCTCCGAACAGAATTCTGAAAGGGATTTATGCAAGAAGCAGGACAAACCCCTGCCGTCACCGGCCTGCGGCAATTCATCAAAGAAGCCTTGGCGGGAACGGAGCAGGATTTCACCGTAGGAAGCCTGAGTCGTGGCATCGCGTTGCTGGCGGTACCGACGGTGCTGGAAATGGCCATGGAGTCGACGTTTGGAATCGTCGACGCTTTCTGGGTCGCGCGGCTCGGAGCCAACGCTATCGCGGCCGTGGGATTAACCGAATCGCTGGTGGTTCTGATTTTCAGCATTGCGCTCGGCCTCAGCATGGCGGCCACGGCAACGGTGGCGCGCCGCATCGGGGAGAAAGATCCCGAAGGCGCTTCCGTCGCTGCCGTACAAGCAATTGGGTGCGGCGTGATTTCCTCGGTCCTCACCGGCATTCCGGGCGCGCTGTTTGCGCCGCAGTTGCTGGCGTGGATGCACGGCGAGCCCGATGTGATCCGGGCCGGCGGCGGATACACTGCCATTGTTCTGGGTGGAAACGCCGCCATCATGCTGCTGTTTCTAATCAATGGCGTCTTCCGCGGCGCGGGGGACGCCGCGCTCGCCATGCGCACTCTCTGGCTCGCGAACCTGATCAACCTCGCGCTCGATCCCTGCTTCATTTACGGATGGATGGGTTTTCCCAAGCTCGGAGTGATGGGCGCGGCGGTGGCGACCACCACCGGCCGCAGCATTGGTGTGGTCTACCAGTTGTGGATGCTGTTCCGCGGCCACAGCCGCGTGGTCGTCGCCCGGCGGCACTTGCGCATCGATTGGCCGGTGTTGGGCCGCTTACTGCGCGTCGGGTGGGTGGCGATGATCCAGTATTTCATTGCAACCGCAAGCTGGGTCAGCCTGGTGCGCATCAACGCGCTTTTTGGAAGCGCGGCCGCAGCCGGATACACGCTGGCGATTCGAGTGGTGTTGTTCGCCATTTTGCCCTCGTGGGGGATCAGTAGCGCGGCGGCTACGCTGGTGGGTCAAAACCTGGGCGCCAAAAAACCGGAGCGTTCCGAGCGCGCGGTGTGGCTGGCTGGCACGTACAACATGATCTTCCTCACGTCGGTGGGCATCGTACTCTTTGCCTTCGCTCCGTGGATAGTCAGCTGGTTCGCCACCGATTCGGAAGTGACCTCAGTTGCGGTGACCTGTCTGCGCATTGTGAGCCTGGGATATCCGTTCTACGCCTGGGGCATGATCATGGAGCAGGCCTTCAACGGCGCTGGAGATACGACGACACCGACGTTTATCAACTTCTTCTGCTATTGGATGTTCCAGATTCCGCTGGCGTGGTGGCTGGCCGAAAGGGTGGGCCTTCACTCGCGCGGCGTGTATCTGGCGGTGTGCATCGCCGAATCCATGCTGGCAATCGTGGCGGTGACTCTATTCCGCCGCGGCAGATGGAAGCGCGTGAGAATTTGAGTGGCGCACAGGTGATCAGACAAATTCCGCGCCGCGAGGATGCTAACGGATTTCCTTGGTGGCCGATCAGCGGCAGCGGACGGCCCCTGAGGCGCCCTTGCCGAGCGGACCAACAATTTCGTAAGGTCCGAGTTTCGTCCCAACCAACAGCGGCATGGAGTGCTCGTCGATTCCAACCCACTCAACTTGGCTCCAAGCGCACGACTGCTGGATCACGGCAAGCAGGAGGGAAGCCCTGGTCCTGAGCGCGCCGGCCCCTCGCTCCATCCCGCCCGGCGTCAACGCAACCATGCTCTTTCACCCGGGAGTGAGATGGTGGCCGAGTTTGATCGAGGAACTCGGGGCCTACTGACCCGCGGCCATCTGCTTACTGTGATGGCGCGTATGGAGCTCGTTGTAGCGCACGAAATCCTGTATTGGAAATGAACCAAAGCTCGTTGTCATCGGTCGGCCGCCGGCCGCGATCCGCCGACAAACCTCATCGAATTCCTGGTAGGCCGTTTCAAGGCGAATGCGTCCTTCGGCCGGCGTCGCGGGCCCGCTCGCGGGATTCATCGTCTTGTGGGCTTTAAAACCCTTCGGAAATGCCGCCTTCCGCAGCACCCGCTTGAACATGAAGCGGGCAATCGGACGGACCAGGGCCGGGAGCCTTGTCGGAAGCTTCGACGGACGTCCGGCGGCTATGTTCGCAAATTCCTCGAGCCCGCGAGCGACGTGCTCCACGACCTGGCTCGGCGACCACTTACCCGGCGCACGCGGTGTGCTCCAGGCCGCGCCCGACTGTTCGGCGGCCCGAATCATCTGGTCGACCGCATCCCGATTCGCCGCGAGGGCCGTATCGATGTCCGCCATGGCATCCTCCATTCTCTTCCTTGGGTATTGTCAAGTGTTCTCTGAGCAGGCGCTTACCTCATCGAGGAAGAGGATCGGCACCGTCGAGCCCCTGTAAATCGCCCACACGGATTTTGCTTGGGTCTCTAATCCGCGACTTTGGTGGCTTTGCCTTCTACCAAGGTTGTGTAACCGCCCTTTCCGTCGGCCATTTCATACTTGATGGTTTGCTGAGTGGGCGATAATATCGTGACCGTGGTCCTTCCTTTGATGGATAGGCCCGCATACTTGTCTTCCACCATCCACGTCCAGGTATTTCCGTTCACCGTTCCTGGTGCCGGTACCGACGAGTCCGACAGCTGGCGTAATAGGATGTGTAGACCTTCGCATGGCTGTCGTAGCCGATGATGCCGAGCCTTGTCCCGGATGGGCCTTCATTGCGGCTCTCGACATAGAATCCCCCCGGCCCCAATGTAGCGGTTTCGGTGCTGACCGTCTTACCGGCCCGCAGAAACGGATTGGCCTTAATCTCGCCTTCCACCGTCCATTTGCCAACGAAGGACTCCAACTTCTTGTGTTCGGGAGCAGGCGTGGGTGGCGCCGGCGGAGCTTGCGCGAGCAATCGCGATGTGAACCCGCAGATCAGAAGGACGGCGACCGATCGTGTGCTCATTTCGTGATTCTCCTCAATGTAGGCACAGTATCAGCCGGGCCGCGACGCGTCCCGAAGGATTTGTTAAGATTGGCCGAAACTGTAATGGCTAGCCGAGGAGTCTTTCATTTCGACGAGTTCGCGCTGGACGTGGGAGAGCGGCGGCTGCTGCGCGGCACCGAAACCGTTCGCTTGTCACCGAAGGCTTACGATGTGCTGGCTGTGTTGGTGCGGCAGTCGGGGCGGTTGGTCACGAAGGACGAATTGCTGGCGCATGTTTGGCCCGAGTCGTTTGTCGAAGAAGGCATTCTCAATGTTCACGTGGCTGCCCTGCGCAAGGCGCTCGGCGACGACACGCGGCCTCCGGCCTACATCGAAACCGTCGTGCGGTCCGGGTATCGCTTCATCGCCGCAGTCCGGTTCGATTCGGGCGACGAGAAGCCATTCGCACGGAGTGCCATAACGCGACCCGCCGAACTGTACGAGCTGGTCGGCCGCGGCCGGTCTCATGTGTTATCAGGCTCGTTTTTCGAACTGCCTGCCGCCGTGGACGCCTTTCGTTCCGCGATCGAGATCGATCCGACCTATGCGCCGGCGCATGCCGGCCTGGCGCGCGCACGGTGCCAGCAAGCCGCGTTTCGCGCGGTGCCGTACCAGGAAGCGTTTGCCGAGGCGAAGGCGTCTGCCTTGCGCGCGCTGGCGATGGTCAGCGGCTCGGCGGACGCGCAAGTTGCCCTTGGCACGGTCCTGTTTCTCAGCGAGTGGGACTGGACGGCGGCGGAGCGCAGCCTGCGACGTGCGCTCGAAATCAATCCGGATCACACCGAGGCCCTCCTGCAGTATGGGTCGCTCCAGGAAGCGCTCGGGCGGCTTGACGATGGGCTGCGTTCGAAGCAACAGGCGCTCGCGCGCGATCCGCGATCGCCCGGCGTTCTGGTGCAGATCGCCATCTCGTATTGGCATCAGCGGAAGTACGACGACACGCTGGTCTGGGCCCGGCGGGCGCTGGAGGTGGACCCAAAGCATGTGCAGGCCTCCCAATTCATTAACCACGTCTATGTGAAGACCGGAGACATCAATGGATTCGCGGCCTGGACCATCAGCCAGATCAGCCAGGCCATCGCGTGGGGCTTTCCCGAAGAGAGAGTGGCGGCGATGAAGCAGATCATCGCGGACATGCAGCAGGTGTACGCGACGGCCGGCCTCTCCGCGGTGAGAAGATTCATGGTGGATCTGACCACGAACCCGCAACTGGACTTCGACATTTTGCTGAAGATGGCATACTTCCGCTCCATTCTGTATGGGGCGGCAGGCCGGATCGATGAAGCGTTCGACTACCTGGATCGGGCCATCGCGGACCGCGACCCAGCACTCGTTTACCTGGCGGTCGGACCGGATTGGGACAGCCTGCGCGGTGATCCTCGGTTCGCGGAACGCCTGCGATTGATGGCGCTCCCTTAGGTCGTGCATTCCAACATCAGTCTTAACGCGATGTCGAGCGTGACTATGCCGAATAGGTAAACGTCGCGCGCTCACTGGAATCAGGCAAATCTTAGGCGTGTGTATGTCAAAAGATGGATCTGCGGCTATCATAAAAAACATATGAGGACGCTGGTGTGCGGCGCCATTGCGGCGGCCGCGCTCTCCGCGCAGACCTTTTCCGGCGCCAAGGCGTTCGACGACGCCATCAATCAAGCCATCCAGGAGCAAGATTGTAGTTCGCGACTGGGCATCACGAGTGAGCGCACCCGTGCCTACTGACGCGCAGCCATGTGCTTACTGTGATGGCGCGGATGGAGTTCGCTAAAGCACACTAAATCTTGTACTGAAACTGAGCCAAAGAGCGATGTGACCGGTCGGCCGTCGGCCGCAATCCGCCGACAGACCTCATCCCATTTCTGGCGCGCCGTCTCAGGGCGAATGCGCCCTTCCAAGCAGGGGGAACCTCCCGTTTAAGCTAGAATCGATCAGCACCTCTATGTCGCTGGCCCCGGGTTCGAAGCTCGGCCCCTACGAAATCCTTGCGCCGATCGGCGCGGGAGGTATGGGCGAGGTGTACCGCGCCCGCGACACGCGTCTCGGGCGCGAAGTGGCCATCAAAGTCTCGGCGGAACGGTTCAGCGACCGCTTCGCGCGCGAAGCGAGGGCCATTGCATCCCTGAACCACCCCAATATCTGCACGCTGCACGATGTTGGTCCCGACTATCTGGTGATGGAACTGGTCGAGGGGTCGGTCCTGAGCGACCGCATCAAACAGGTCGCTCTTCCGGTCGACGAAGCGCTGCGCATCGCCAGGCAGATCGCGGAGGCGCTTGAGGCTGCCCACGAAAAAGGCATCGTACACCGCGATCTGAAGCCAGCCAATATTAAGGTCAAAGCGGACGGTGTGGTGAAGGTGCTCGATTTTGGTTTGGCCAAACTGGCCTCGGCCGCGCCCGAGGGGAACCCGGACCACTCGCCCACTCTGACGCTGGAACAGGCCACGCGCGTGGGCCAAATCCTGGGCACCGCGGCCTACATGGCCCCCGAGCAGGCTCGCGGCGCAGCCGTCGACAGGCGCGCGGACGTTTGGGCATTCGGCGTGGTGTTGTACGAAATGCTCACCGGCAAACGGTTGTTCAAAGGCGATACCGTTTCGGATACGCTCGCCGCGGTGCTGACCAAGGATCTGGATTCGAGCGATCTGCCGGCGACCACGCCGCCGAGGGTCCGCCATTTGCTGGCCCGGTGCCTGGAACGCGATCGCAAGCAAAGACTCCAGGACATCGGGGAAGCGCGCATTGCCATCGACGCTCCCGAGCCGGACCTGAAACCAGCGGCGGTGGCGGCGCGCTGGTGGCTCTGGGGGGTCGCGGCGCTCGCTCTGGGGTTCGCGGCCACGGCTGCCGTTGGTTGGTGGCGAGCCAGCCGCCCCGCGCCTCTTGCTCCCTTCCTGCGCCTCAGCCTCGATCTCGGGCCGGATGTTCACGCGGAGAGGCCTCCGGGCGGAAGCTTCCTGGCGGTCTCGCCGGATGGGACGCTGCTTGCCCTGATCGTGCGCGGCGCCGATGGCCAGACCCGCCTCGCCACGCGGAGGCTCGATGAGAATCGCATGACAACGCTCGCCGGCACCGAGGATGCCACCTCTCCCGTCTTTTCTCCCGATGGCCTGTGGATCGCGTTCAATTCCGATCGCAAGCTCAAAAAGATCTCGGTGAGAGGCGGCGCGGCCGTGACTCTCTGCGATGCGCCCGGCGCCATCGCCGCTAGCTGGGGCGACGATGGCAATCTCATCGCGGCACTGGGTTGGGGGACCGGGCTCTCGCGGATTTCCTCGGCCGGAGGCGCCCCCACGCAGGTGACCGAACTAAACCTGGAAAAAGGCGAATGGCGGCATAGCTGGCCGCAAGTTCTGCCCGGAAGCCAAGTGGTCCTGTTCGGCGCCGAGCACTCCGGCCAAAGCTCTGACGGTGCGGACATCGACGTGGTTTCCTTGAAGACCGGAAAGCGGACCACCCTGCACCATGGCGGCTTTTTCGCCCGCTACCTTCCCAGCGGACACCTGGTCTGGGTCCACCAGGGCGTGCTGTATGCGGCGCCGTTCGACCTGGGCCGACTGGCGCTCAGCGGGGAGCCCCAGCCCGTGGTGGAAGACATCCACAGCGGGACGGACACGGGTGGCGATTTCACTTTTTCCCAGACCGGGATCTTCGTTTACAGCAGCGCAAAAGGGGAACTGCAGCGGTCGATCTTCTGGCTGGATAGCACCGGCAAGACGCGGCCCCTGCAGTCCGCTCCGGGACTCTATGCGTTTCCGCGATTTTCGCCAGACGGCAAGCGGCTGGCGTTTTCCCTGGACGACGGTCACGGCCACGAGGACATCTGGGTGCGCGATCTGGAGCGCGACAACGCCTCGCGCGTCACTCTTCTACCAGGCCAGAACGATTGGCCGGTGTGGACTCCCGACGGAATGAATCTAATATTCCGGTCCTCCAATCTGGCAGCGCCCGGAATCTATTCGGTTCGCGCCGATGGCTCCGGCGTAGCACAGCGCCTGACAGAGGGTAAGGGCAGTATAGGGGCGCCAGGGGCGATCACTCCCGATGGCAAACGGGTGGCGCTGGTGCAGACCGCCGCCGGCGGCGGAGTGGAGATCTGGACCGCCCCCATCGAGGGTGACCCCGGCCATCCCCGTCTGGGCAAGGCGGAGCCATTCTTGCAGACGCCATTTGTCACGATACTGCCGTCATTCTCGCCCGACGGCCGCTGGCTGGCCTACTATTCCAGCGTGCCGGGAAAACAGGGGTTGTGGGTGGCGCCCTTTCCGGGCCCGGGCGGCGGATGGCTGGTTTCGACCCGCGGCGCCGACGCCATCTGGTCGCGTAGCGCCCGCGGGGCCGGTGGCGAATTGTTCTTTCTCGATGACGATCGTTCCATCATGGTTACCGAATACACCACCAATGGCACGGCTTTCGTGCCCGGCAAGCCTCGCGTGTGGTCGCAGCATCGATTAATGGATATGGGGTCCCCTCCGTTTCGCGTTTACGATCTGGCGTCCGATAGCCGCCGGGCCGCTGTGGTTCTAAATGCGGACGGGACGGCCGACCCCAAGCCAATCGCAAACCTGTCGATCCTGTCGAACTTCTTCGACGAGTTGCGGCGCCGCGTGCCCGCGGGTAAATGATTCGCTTGTGGGAATGTCCCCAACCCAGGTCAGGATTGTGATCGAACAGAACAAGCTGACGCTGGAGCCGCGCGTGTATCGCGGAGTGATCATAATCAAGGCGCAGTGGCAATCGGCTCATGGTCATACAACGACCTCCCGCGCTATCGGTTGGCAGATGCCTATTCCTTCTGTATTCGAACTCGGCTCTCACCTTCCGCTGGCCTTCTCCTATGGCTCTCTACTGATGCTGTGGCTAAGCCGGCGCTTCTTGCCGCCGCTGCGCAGATGGCCCTCACGAACTACCTTGCGCAGTCCTTGATCCTCGGGGCGATTTTCTACGGATACGGCTTTGGATTGTTCGGGAACCCCGGATCCGCGCGGGCCGTAGAATTATTGGTATAGCGCTCTAGATGGGACAGCTTCTGCTGATCCGCGTCTGGCTCAGCCACTATCGATTCCGGCCGGCGGAGTGGTTCTGGCGCTCGATGACACACGGCCGATGGCAGCCGATCTCTACGAAAGTGCCGACAAGCTAGACGGATCTGCGGCTATCATAAAAGAGATATGAGGATGCTGGTATGCGCCGCCATCGCGGCGGCCACGCTCTCCGCGCAGACCTTCTCCGGCGCTAAGGCGCTCGATGACGCCGTCAATCAAGCGATTCAGGAACAGCGGCTGCCTGGCGCTGTGGTGATTATCGGGCACAACGGCGAGATTGTTTATCGTAAGGCTTACGGACACCGCGCGCTGGTTCCCGGGCCGGAGACCATGACGGCGGATACCATTTTCGATATCGCCTCGCTCACGAAAGTGGTGGCCACCACGCCCTCACTGATGAAGCTGTTCGAGCAGGGTAAGTTCCGGCTGAACGACAAGATCACCGACTACATTCCCGAGTTCCAGGGCGGCAAGAGCGATATCACCATTCGCAATCTGTTTACACATTTCTCCGGCCTTGCGCCGGATGTGCCGCTGGCGCCGCCGTGGACGGGCCACGAAACCGGGCTGCGTCTCGCTGCAACCACCAAACCGCAAGGCCCTCCCGGCGCGCGCTTCGTCTATAGCGACATCAACTTTCTGCTGTTGGGTGAACTGGTCGAGAGGCTGAGCGGGCAGACCGAGGCGGACTATGCGCAGCAAAATATCTTCGAGCCTCTAGGGATGAAGGAGACGCGATACCTGCCTCCGACCTCCTGGATTCCGCGGATCGCTCCGACCGAACGCGCGGCTCCGAGTGGCGCGCCTTTGCGCGGCGTGGTGCACGACCCCACCGCGCGCTACATGGGCGGAGTGGCCGGACATGCCGGCGTCTTCTCGACGGCCGACGATCTGGCCCGCTACGCCCAGATGATGCTGAATGGCGGCGAACTGGGCGGCGTGCGCGTGTTCAGTCCGCTCACGGTCCAGAAATTCACCGGGCCGCAAAGCCCGCCCGACCAGCCGATCCTGCGCGGCCTCGGCTGGGACATCGATTCGCCGTACTCGGGCAGCCGCGGCGAGCTGTTTCCGATCGGATCGTACGGCCACACGGGATTCACCGGAACGTCGATGTGGATCGATCCATTGAGCCAGAGCTTCGTGATCCTCCTGGCGAACAGCGTGCATCCGGTGCAGCGGCTGGCCTTGACGCCGCTGCGGTCCAAGGTTGCGACCATCGCCGCGGCGGCACTGGGAATTCGCGCGCGCGGCGTCACGCTGAATGGTTACGACGAGACCCTGACCGGCGCCGGGGCGCGGCGCGAAGTAGCGCGGAATGGGGCCACGCGCACCGGCCTCGACGTTCTGGTCGAAGAGAAGTTTCAGCCCCTCCAAGGTAAGCGCATCGGGCTCATTACCAATCAGACCGGCATCGACCGTACGGGCCGCCGGAACGTCGACCTCATGCTCCAGGCGGGCGTGAAAGTAGTCTCGTTGTTGTCACCCGAACATGGAATTGGGGGCCGCGAGGACCGGCCGGAGATCGCTGACACCACCGACCGTGCCACCGGCATCAAGGTATTCAGCCTGTACGGCAAAACCGAACGGCCCACCGCGGAGATGTTGCGCGGACTGGATGCGCT
>Ga0070713_100001078_pt1 | contig 17467 bp, 12 predicted proteins | sample LARL82metaG_FD_65465 | JGI IMG/M metagenome (GOLD analysis project Ga0070713, IMG submission 65465) | Corn, switchgrass and miscanthus rhizosphere microbial communities from Kellogg Biological Station, Michigan, USA - LAR L8-2 metaG | ecosystem: Host-associated > Plants > Roots > Rhizosphere ...
CCAAAGTTGAAATGAGAAAGGCCTTCCTCCGGCCGGTCGCGGCGTCATCGATAGATTGATGCGCCAAGCAAGGTGACCGTTAGCGAGCCGTTAGGCCTTCAGCCGGAGGTCGGCCATGTTTCAGCTCAAGTATGCGACTGCGATCCCTGCCGTGACAATAGGACTGGATTTGGGGGACAAGACGAGCCGCGTCTATGAAGTGAATGCCGCGGGCGAGCGGGTGCGGGAGGAGACCATCGGCACCACGCCGACGGCGCTGGCGAAGTCCTTCGGGAAACACGCCGCCTGTCGCGTGGTGCTCGAGGTAGGGACGCACTCGCCGTGGGTGTCGCGCGAGCTCGCGGGGCTCGGACACGAGGTCGTGGTCGCCAATCCGAGCGCCGTCTACGGCAAGGGCCGTCGACGCAAGCGGAACGACCGGCTCGACGCCGAGTACCTCGCCCGGCAAGGCCGCGCCGATCCGCGACTCCTGCATCCGATTCAGCATCGGAGTGCGGCCGCCCAGGAGGACTTGGCACTCGTCCGGGCCCGCGATCAGCTGGTGCAGACGCGCACGGGGCTGATCAATCACGTGCGCGGGGCCGTGAAGTCGTTCGGCGCGCGGCTCACCCGCTGCTCGGCGGATGTGTTCCCGCGCCGCGTCGCGCGCGAAGTGCCCGCGGCGTTGCAGCCCGCGCTCGCGCCGCTCCTCGAGGTCATCACGGAGCTCACGCAGCGCGTCGCGAGCTTTGATCGGCAGCTCGCCCAAGCGATTCGCGCGCGGCATCCCGTCGCCGAGCGTCTCCAGCAGCCGGTCGGTGTCGGACCGCTGACCGCCCTCGCTTTCGTGCTGCTCATCGAAGACCCGCGACGCTTTCGGCAGAGTCGCGATGTCGGCGCCTACTTCGGGCTGGTGCCCCGACTGGATGAGAGTAGCCAATCGACGCCGCAGCTCCGGATCTCGAAAGCGGGCGACGCGCTCGGGCGGCGGCTCTTGGTGGGCGCGGCGCAGTACATCCTAGGGCCGTTTGGCCCTGACTGTGATTTGCGGCGGCATGGCCAGGGCATTGCGGCGCGCGGCGGGAAGAATGCGAAGAAGCGCGCCGTCGTCGCGATCGCGCGGAAGCTCGCCGTGCTGCTCCACCACCTGTGGGTGAGTGAAACGCCGTACGATCCTGATTACCTGCTGAAGCGTGCCGCCTAACGTTCGGGCTGGGAGCCCGTCTCCTTTCTCGGAGGATTACGTCGGCCGTGTTTCCCTGATCGAGCACCACTGAAGCTGATCGATGTTCCGGACCTCTCGTCCCTGGTGACTGCGTTTCGCGCCCTGCCCTGCGAGGTCGTCCCAAAGTTGGCAGCACCAGGTGACGGTCGGACCCCAACTTGCACCGAGCACCTCCGCGTGCTCACTCGAGTGCGAATAGAAGAGTGGTTAGGCACGGAACAGCGATCGGCTCGGAGAGCCGAGGCCCACCACGTTGGGCCTTGACAAACCAACCTTTCTCATAGAAGGGCGCAAAATCCCAAACGGCGCAAAAATCCCAAAGGCCTATCTACTCACGATGTTGTTCCGAATCACGGCACGCTCGGCGTTTTGCCTTTCGAAAACGTCGGGAACGCAGGTCTCTTCGGTTCACCGGCCTGCTGGACCTGCATTCCCTGCATTAGGAGCGACACGGCCCGCTCGAGCTGTGTGTCATGGCCGGCTCGCCACGCGGCGGGCTCGAGCTCCACGTCGACGTCGGGCGTGACTCCCTTGTTCTCGACCGGATAGTCGCCCTCCGGTGCCCAGAGCGCGATGCGCGGCGCAGTCACCACTGTACCGTCCAGCAACTCCGGGTAGCCGCCGATGCCAACCAGCCCGCCCCAGGTGCGTTTGCCGACGAGCTGTCCGACCTTGAAACGCCGGAAGAGCCACGGCAACTCGTCACCGCCCGAGCCGGCGTACTCATTGATCAGCATGACCTTTGGTCCGTAGATCGCGCCCGCCGGAATCGGTTCATCGACGCCGTACCGCGACGTCACCCAATTGAAGGGTGCGTCCCGCCGTAGGTACTCGATCATGTAGTCGGCGATGTTGCCACCGCCATTGAATCGCTCGTCCACGACGGCGCCCGCCTTCTGCTGTTGAGCAAAGAAGTAACGATTGAAGCGCGTGTATCCCGCGTTCGCCGTGTTCGGGACGTAGATGTACGCCAACTTGCCATTCGACAGGCCGTCGACCGTCCGGCGATTCTGATCGATCCAGGCCAGATACCGCAGGTCGGCCTCGCTCGCGAGAGGAACCACGGTCACATCACGCGCACCCGCGCCATCCGGATTCGGGCCGACGCGCAGCACTACGGACTTCTCCGCCGTCCCCTCGAGCGCCTGGTCGACGCTCACGTCAGCCCGTGCGGAGACGCCGTTGACGGCGAGCAGATAGTCTCCGACTCGGACGTTGACGCCCGGTTGCGTCAGCGGCGCACGGAACTCAGGATTCCAGTTCTCGCCGGCATAGATCTTCGTGAAGCGCCAATGACCGTTCTGCACGGAATAGTCGGCGCCGAGGACGCCGTTCCGCGGTGGTGCGTCCGCACCCCGATCCGGCGCGCCTCCGAAGACGAAGAGGTGACCAACCGTCAGATTGCCGAAGATCTCCTCGAACAGGTAATTGAGATCGGCGCGGCTGCCCAGGCCATCGACCCAGGGCTCGTAAAAGCGCTCGGTGGCGGCGAGATCCAGCCCGTGGTAATTCGGATCGTAGAAGAACGCTCGCTGGAGACGGAAGGATTCGTGGTACATCTCCTTCCACTCGGCTTTGGGGTCGGTGAGCACCTGGATGTCGGCCGTCGCGAGCACGCCGTCGTTAGGCTTCACCGGTTGCAAGAGCGACGCGATGGCCCACTTGTCCTGCTGCTTGTAGAGCAACCTCTCACCATCGCGTGAGACGTCGAATTGCGCGACGTCGTCGAGGAGCTTCTCGAGCTTGCGCTCCTTGAGATCGAATTTCTGGAGCGTGACGTTGACCTGGTCGCCGACCTGGTCCACGGGAACGATCGGCGCCTCGGCAAGGAGAAGGACGCCGCTCTTCGCTGCCGCGAGTCCTTCATAGTCCCGGGCAGGAACCGGCATGGCGATCGTGCGCTGATCGATTCCTTCGAAATCGATGCGGACTGGCTTCACGGCCGTGTCGGGCTTTGCCGTGGCCTTCGCGCTGTCCGCGGCCGCCGACTTGAGCGAATCCGCCTTCTTCTCTTCGTCGCTCTCTGGCGCGAGCGGCGATGACAGGTCGTTGCGCAACACGATCGCGTAGAGGCTTCGCGTCACCGGGTGATCGAACGTCATCATGCTGAAGTCGGTCGCCGGACCAGCATCGGTGCTCGCCACGAAGAAGAGATACTTTCCACTCGCATCGAAGGTCGGCAGCTCGGCGTCGCTCATGCCATCGGTCACGCGCGTTGCCGCCGCGCGCTGTACATCATAGACAAAGATTGCCGACAGTCTGTTCTCGATCGTTCGGCCATATGAGAGCCACCGCGAGTCCGGTGACCAGGACATCCCCAGACTCCCGTAGAAGACACTCGCGCCACCGCGCGGACCCGTTGGTTCCGTGTCGATTTTCGTCGTCTTACCCGTGGCGACGTTGACGTACCAGATCTCGCCCCGCGAGTTCGAGTAAGCGATGTAGCGGCCGTCGGGGGACCAGAGTGGCGCGAAATAGTACGTGTCGTTGTCGCCGAGCTTGATCGTGCGCGGCTCACCCATTCCGGATTGGTTCCGAAGCTCCAGCTGATAGCCGGTTCCCGACGCATCCGAGAAGTACGCCAGCGTCTGTCCATCCGGCGACCAGATCGGGGACCGCTCGGTCGCGCCGACCGTGCGCGTGACGTTGCGCGCGTCGCCCTTCTTTGCGGGAACAGTGATGATCTCGCCGCGCGCTTCGAAGGCGACCCGCGCGCCGGTCGGCGAGATCGCGGGACTTCGCAGCCGGTTGCTGACTCTTACCCAGCGGGTGAGCGCTGCCGTGATCTCGCCCTCGAGCTTGATCGGCACGGCGCCGTCGGCACCGGTCTTGAGGTCGTGGAGCCTAACGACACCGAACTGCTCGTAGACGATCGCTCCTGGTCCAGCGGAGGCGTTCTTGATGTCCAACCCCTTGTTGTCCACGATGCGTTTGACCTGCCTGGACGCGAGAGTATACGCATATAGGGATGTTGGTCCGTCGCGATCAGAAAGGAAAAAGACTGTATCCCCGACCCACATCGGTGCTTTGTCCGTCGAGTTGTCGCGCGGTATCTTCTCCACCGAGGCGTCGGCGAGCTTCGCGATCCAGATCGGCGTCGTGCGTCCGCCGCGATAGCGTTTCCATATATCGTTTGCCGGGATGACCGGCATATACGCGAGTCGCTGACCGTCCGCACTCAACGATCCGTCCCAACCTGTCGGCAGATCGATGGGCGTCGCGACCACCGCGTCCATCGCCTGCACGAACAAACGCGGCGGGAGCGTACCCCAGCCGACGGCTGCACCCATCCGGTTCGATGTGAACAGGATCTTCCCATCGGGCGTCCATCCGCGCACTTCATCGCTGGCCGGATTGTACGTGATTCGGCGTGACTGGCCGCCGGCAGTCGGCACGACATACACATCCTCGTTGCCGTCGCGCGCGCCCGTGTACGCGATCCACTGGCCATCGGGTGAGAAATGACACCCCGATGCATTCCCCTGCGAGGAGGTCAGGCGGTGCGCGATGCCGCCAGCACGTGGCACGAGCCAGATGTCACCGCCGTAGCCAAAGCAAATCTGCGTCGCGCTTACGGCTGGCTCACGAAAGAGAACGGGAGTGCGCTGGCCACCAGCTTCACGGGCCGTGACTGAGCAGACGAGGACCAGCGCGCTGGCCGCCGAGTGCGCGAAGGAACGCGGAAGGCTGCAACGGCGTGGAATTGCGCCGAGCACGGCGGCGTACGAACGACATGGAGTGGCCATGACAACGTCCCGTGAGTGGGAAGGGCGCTGAATATGGCCAGCGATGCGGCCGGGCGTTAGTCGCGTACTGCGCGCGGACTAGCGCCTTTCCATGTTCCCAGCATCGTCCTCGTTCCAGATGACCGCTGGATCGTCGCTGCCGGCGAACATGTACACGTGTGCCATCCAGCCGGCTTCAGACGGCTGGAACTGGCCGCCGGCAGCATCGCACTCGCTCGCCGACGTGATACTGAAATACATCTTTAGCCAGAACACGGCGCCGCTACCACTCATCGTCCGCGGCCAGCGGCTCGGATAGCACATGTTCACGTGTTCGTGCCAGTGGGCCATGCTGATGGGAAGCAGCGAGTCGAGCTGGGTCGCCGCTGCTCCTTCGCCGGTAGCGTACATCGCCCCCACGAGCTTGAACTGTCCCGCAGCGTTTTTCTTGTACAGGAGGGACACTGGTTTAGCGAGATCGAATTCTCCCCGCGCCGCAGCGTTGAAGTTCAGCGAGCTGTTGTAGTGATAGATCGGCAGATCATCGAGCGACGCCATGTTTCGATAGTAGCCGTCGCGTTCGGCCACCTTCACGTCGACATACTGGCTGAGCGCACTTCGTGCGTTCCTGACAATGGCGGCGGCACGCGCCGAGTCCGAGGCGGTTGCGATCCGAGTTGGCCCCATTCGCATGTGCGAGCTCGTATCGCTCAGCAGTCCTCCGACGATCCGGCCGAGCTCGGCCTGCACCCTCGCATCGGCCGCCGAGTTGCCGGAAGCCTGCGAGATCTGACTCTGGGCTGATCTCGCCGAGATCGCGGTTACGAGGCAGCTGAACGCGATGAGCGAAAAGACGCGAGTGCGGGATGACATGCTTGTCCTCGGGAAGAGGCGTTAGGTCCCTTGGCGTGCAAGGAACAAACCGCGGCCGTCGATGCCCACGGGATCGTGCGTCGCCGTCAGACCGGCGTCTTCGAACGCACGGAGTTGCTCCTCGGTCGTAAAGAGGCCGAGCTCGTGCATTTCCGTCGCGTGCTCGATCCCACTTACGCGACCGATGAGATACTCGAAGCGAAGCCGAGACAGACGGCCGTCAATTTCCAGGTGCGACATTCGGGCGACGCGCACGTCGCCGGACTCCGCCGTGTTGATGCTCACCCGACCAGGCTCCAGGACGCCAGGCGCGAACCACGGTTCGACAAGCACGATGCCGCCGGGCGCCAGATGGTCGCGACATCGCTCGAGCGTGCGACGCACATTCTCCAGTGTGCGAACGTAGCCGATCGAGCTGAACAAACACTGAACGACATCGTAGCGACGCGGCAGCCTAAAGGAAATCATGTCGCCTTCGTACACGTCGCCGCGCAACTTGCCGCGCGCAATCTTCACGAACGCTGGATCGCGATCGAGTCCGTCGACCTCGAAGCCATGATCGCGCTCCAGCAAGCGCGCATGCTCCGCGGTGCCGCACGCAACGTCGAGAATCGTTTTCGCCTGCATATGCTCACGACGGATGAACGTCGCCAGCGCACTCGTCTCCGCCGCATAGTTCTTGAACGTCGAGTAAATCAGATCGTACAACTCGGCGGATTCAGTAAACATGTAATCCTGGTTGTGAGTCGCGTTAGGCACCCCGAAGCGATATCTGGCGGCGGTGGGCCAACGCTCAACCCAAGCGCCCAACGACGACTCGCTCAGACCGGCTCGCCGCGCGGCGGGTGGAACCAGCGCGCGCTGGCCTGTCGAAAAAGTAGCCAGACGATCAGCGCGGTGAGGGCCGCATGCATCGTGAGCTCGCGGATGTTGCCGAATGCGCTGAGGATGACATGAAACGCGATCCAGGCGACTGCGAGCCAGCGCGCCCAGTTCCGGCCGCGGAGCAGGAAAACTGCGGCGACGATGGCGACCAACTCGGTGAGCTCTATCCAGACGCCATCGGACGGCGCCGAGAGCAGATCGTGGAAGTGCGCGACGAAGCCGAGGATGCCAACGGCGAGGTATGCGACAGCAACGACCAGAACGGCTACTGGACGGCGAGCGAGAGGCATGTTCATGCCGGGCGGTGGATGCTGATCGTGATTTTCGCAGCCGGGCACGGACCGCGCCAGGGCCGAATATCTCGATCGGCTTGTCCACCCGCTCAAAGACCCATCTCCGACCATGATACCGGCGATTTCGCCGGCAGCACGACATCGCGACGACCCATCGCCCGATGGCGGCCTTACAGGCCGCCTGGCCATGGTTCCTGCTCCGCGCCGACGAAGCCTGGCGCCGATGAGTGGGTACACGTTAGGCTTTCGTTGCATGGCCGACCTGTCGCCGGCAATTTCGCGAATCTCACTATCCGAGCAGACAATGCACACCCTTACCGCTGGTCGTCGGCTGGCGCTGATTCTGGCACTTGGCGTGGGTTGTCACTCCACGAGAGCCGTTACACCCACGGCAACGGTTGGCGAGCGAACGCTCGCGGCAATGCGTGCCGCATACGCCAACTCATGGTATCACACGCTCACGTTCCGACAGCGCACAACGATCTATCCGCCGTCGGGTGAGCCTCGCATCGAGCAGTGGTATGAGTCGTTGGCGCAGTTCGACGGCCGAACCGTACTTCGCATCGACCGCGGATCGCCGCGCGAAGGAAACGGCATTCTGTACACAGCCGACTCGATGTGGGTGATTCGCAACGGCACGCTCGCGGCGCAGCGCGCGAGCGGGAACGAGTTTCTTCCGCTCATCGAAGGAGTGTACGTCCAGCCCGTCGCGCAAACCGCCGCTGAGCTGCGGCGCGAGGGATTCGACCTGACGAAAGGTTATGAGCGTTCGTGGAACGGCATGCGCGTGGCAGTGATTGGCGCAACGACCGCAGCCGATTCGACCGCCGCACAATTCTGGGTCGATCGCGATCGCAATCTGTTGGTGCGGATGGTAATAGCGCTGACGCCGACACAGACGTTCGACGTGCGTCTCGAGCGGTACGAGCGAGCGGGCGGCGCGTGGCTCGCGACGCACGTGGAGCTCTTTTCCGGAGGCCGCCCGGCGCAGATGGAGGACTACAGCGATTGGCACGTCGACCCGCCGTTGTCCGCGGCGCTGTTCGACGTCAATCACTGGACGAGCGCACCGCACTGGGCTGAGAAAGGGACATAACTGCGCTGAATTCCAAGCAGCGCGAGATCCCAAACAGCGATTGAGGACGGCGCCTACTCTTCGCGCAATGCCAGGACCGGAGCAATTCGAAGTGCGCGGCGCGCCGGCACGCTGGTCGCCAGAATCGAGATTACGATCATTGTGAACGCGGCGAAGCTGAAGACGGCGAGATCCGCCGGGGGCACCTGGTAAAGCATCGATCCGACGAGCCTCGCCACAGCGATGGACGCAATCAGGCCGACTGCTACTCCGAGGAATAACAACCGGCCCATCTGCGCCGCAACGACCTGCAAGACGTCTCGCTGCTGTGCTCCGAGAGCCACGCGCACGCCGATTTCCTTGGTGCGCTGGGTGACCGCATAGCTCACGATCCCATATAGGCCGATTGCCGCGAGAAGCGACGCGATGAGCGCCAGTAGAATCAGGAGCCGCATCGCGGCGTGCTGTCCCTCGAGCGGGCCGTCGACATAGCTCTCCAGCGGCATCGCGTTGAAAACGGGTATTCCCGGATCGAGCGCTCGCACCGCTTGCTCAATCGCGCGCACGGCTTGAGGGACGGCGCCCGCCGTTCGCAGCAGCACGGTGTATCCATACTCTGGCCGATACACCTGCCGTACGGGCACGTAGAAGTAGGGCGTCGGCGCATCGCTGAGGCGATAGAACTTCGTGTCCTTTACGACGCCGACGATCGTGAACCAACGGCCCCACCCGTGCACACGCACGCCTAACGCGGCGCCGCCGCCGAGGAAATGCCGCACGAACGCGCCGTTCACGATCATCACCGGGGCGTGCGCCGAATCATCGGCGAGTGTGAACTCGCGCCCCGCGATGAGCGGCACGCGGAGCACCTTGAAGTAGTCCGGACCGATCGCCGCGCGATAAAGCTTCATGTTCTCGTTCGGCGCTGGCGCATAGCCCTCGACGCGGAGCTCCTCCCACGATCCGGCACCGAGACTGAGCGGAACGTAATCCGTGTAGCTTGCCGCCTGGACACCCGGCTCCCGGGAGAGCCGATCCGCGACGTTGCCGAGAAATGCCTCGGCGCGTGCCGAGTCGTAGCCGGCGAGCGTCACGCTCACGGAAGCCATCGCCACGTGTTGCGCGTCGAAGCCGGGCGATACCGCACGCGTGTGACGAAAGCTCTGGAAGAACAATCCCGCACCGACGAGCGACACGACGGCTAGCGCCATCTCGAGAGTCACGAGCGCGCGCCGCGCCCGCGCCGCGCCCCGGTTGCCCGCCGTTCCGCGTCCGCCGCTGCTCAGCGCCTCGCCTAACGCGGCACGCGAGCCCTGCAGGGCCGGGACGATCCCGGCGAGCACCGTCACCGTGATTGCGAGCAACGCGGTGAACACCAACACGCTCCGGTCCACGTGCGGGGCGACCAGGGCCGGGCGCGCAAACGACGGCAGGAGCGAATTGAGCGAACGCGAAAGCCAGGCCGCACCCAGCAGTCCGAGCGTGGCTCCGCTGATCGCGAGAAGGGACGCCTCCGTCAGCAGTTGCCGGATGAGGCGTACCCTCGGCGCGCCGAGCGCCACCCGAAGTCCGAGCTCGCGCGCCCGCGCCGTCGCCCGCGCGAGAAGCAAACTCGCCGCGTTTGCGCACACGATCAGGAGCACCAATCCACAGGCGACGAGCAATACGACGAGAGGCTCGCGGAGTGCGTCCTGCGCGCCCCAATGCGATTGCCAGATCGGCATCAGCCGGCCTTCCATCCCTTTGCTGACCGCGCCGTTCACGCTCGCCATGAACGCGGTGAACGATTCGACTTCGGCTCGCGCTGCCGCGAACGTCACGCCATCTCGCAGACGCGCCAGCACGCGGAACGTTCGCGTCCCGCGATCGCGGAGCCACCAGCCGCCGGTGGGGACGATCTGGCCCAGCATCGCCGCCGGCACCCACACGTCGAACGCCTCGCCCGACATCGAACCATGAAAGGCCCGAGGGGCGACGCCCACCACCCGAAACGGGAATTGGTTGATGTCCACGACACTGCCGACGACGGCGCTGTCACCGTGCCATCGGCGCTGCCACAACTCGTAGCTGATAACGACGAGTGGCTGCGCCCCTGCGTTCTCCTCGACTGTCGACGAAAAAAGGCCGCCGAGTGCCGGTTGGACGCGCAACACGTCGAAGAAGTTGGCGGACACGAGCTCCCCCCAGACGCGCTCCGAACGCGCCGCATCGCCTAACGCGAGCGACGTCGGATAGGCGGCCGCGAGCCCATCGAAGGATTTGAGGTATCTTCGAAAATCGCGGTAGTCGAGCCAGGACGTCGGCGTCCAGCTCCCGGAAGCAGTGGTCGTCTCGAGGGCAAAGATGCGCTCGGGTGCGCCCGTGCCGGGGAGCGGATCGAGCAGGACCCTGCGGGTCCAGCTGAATACGGTCGTCGTCGCGGCGATGCCGATCGCGAGTGTAATGACGACCACTGACGCCATTGTCGGCACGCCACGCATCTGTCGGAGGGCGTAGCGTACGTCCATCAGGATCGACTCGAGCGTTGGCCACTGCCAGACTGCACGGCCCTCCTCCTGGATGTAGGTCATGTTACCGAACGCCCGCCGTGCCTCGGCTCGCGCCTCGGCCGGGGAAAGACCTCGTGCGATCAACTCGTCAGTCTTCTCTTCGAGATGCGACTGCATCTCGCTCGCGAGATCGTCGTAGAGCTGGCGCCGGCGCAGCAGGCGATCTAGCCACCTCATGTCTCACCTCCGACGGCGAGGACGAGTGTGATGCCTTCGAGCATGCGCTCGAAGCGGGAGATCTCGATGCCGAGATGTTTGGAGCCAGCCCGCGTGATGCGATAAATGCGCACCCGCCGATTGGTTGCCGACACTCCCCACTCCGCCTCGACGAGGCGCTCTTTCAGCAAACGTTGGAGCGCCGGGTAGAGGGACCCTTCTTCGACCTGCAGCAAATTCTGTGATGCCTGCTGGATGCGCTGGACGAGCGCATAGCCATGCATCGGCTGCCGCTTGAGAAGGCGCAGCACCATGAGCTCGAGCGCGCCTGGGAAGAGGTCGCGCGATTCCGAATCAGGCATGACGCGATGCACGAGAGAAACGGCCGACAGCCAACACCCTGTTCTGCACAAGGCCTAGAGCAGAATAGTATAAAGGGAAGGAGCTGTCAACGAGACGACGGCCAAGGGCGCGAACGGCCGAACGGCGCGAAGTCCCGAACGGCGCGGAGTCCGCGCCGTTAGAACTTCATCGCTGCGCGCGCTGCCGCGCGAACATGATGTTGAATACGCGCACGCCGCTCACGCCGCCGTTGCCGTCGGGAACGAACGTCAACACCGTCGGACGGGCGCCGCCGCTCGACTTCGTCCGAAACGCATCGTAGCTCACCGGCTCGAGCGGCGCGGCAGGATCCGTGATCACCGCGGCTTGCAGAGCGCCATTCTCGAACGACACATGTATGTCGCCATAGGCCGAGTCGACGTACGTGCCGGCATAGCGTTCGAGCGGAAGCGACGGAGGCGATGTCGTACGTCCGGCCTGCGCCACGATCGTTCTCGGCGGCCGCGCGAAGATCGGCTTGAGGTCGACACTCCAATCGCGCCGCGGACCGTTGTCGAAGAGGTCGAACACGGAGTACATCAACCCGTGGCGCAGCTCCGCGTGGTCGAGGTTCTCCAGGACGTAGACGCCAAGTCGCTTGTTAGGCTCGATGCCGATGATCGCGCACAAACCATTGATACTGCCCGTGTGCATCCAGACGTGCTCGCCGCGATAATCCTGGATGAACCATCCGAGCCCGTAGCTGAAGAAGTCGGGTTTCGCGAGCTGCAGCGCCGGGTACTCCTCCATCGGCGCCTGAATCTGCGGCGTGACCAGCTCGGCGAAGGTGCTCTGCTTGATCAGTCGCTTGTCGCCGACGCGCCCGCTGTCGATCACAAAGCGCATCCACTTGGCCATGTCCGATACACTCGACCAGACGCTACCTGCCGATGCTACGCCGTCGGTAGACCGTACCGGCACAACCATCACTGAATCACCAACGAGTGCGTGCGGGACGGCGACGTTAGGCTTGCCCATGATCATCGAGACCAGCGGCTCGGTCTCGTTCATTCCGAGCGGAGTGAAGATGCGCGACCTGACGAACTGCTCCCAGGGCACGCCCGTGACGCGCTGGATGATCTCACCATTCAGTGCGTACAGCACATTGTGATACTGCCATTCCGAGCGGAACGAGGCAGTGGGCTGGATGTAGCGAAGACGTCGGATGATATCCGCCTCGCTGTATTTCCAATTCGAAGCCCAGAACAAATCGGTTCCGGGCAGACCGCTGCGATGCGTGAGGAGATCCCGGATGGTCAGCTCGCGCGTCACCCACGGGTCGTACAGCTGGAGCTCGGGGATGTACTTCGTCACGGGGTCGTCGAGCTTGAGCTTGCCCTCGTCGACGAGCATGGCAAGTAATGCCGACGTCATCGCCTTGGTGGTCGAGCCGATCGCAAAGCGCGTGTGCTCGTTGGCGGCCTGCGCCTTTCCCTTCTCCAGCACGCCGTAGCCCTTCGCGAAGACGACCGAATCGTCCTTGACGACGGCGATGGCAAGCGCCGGGATCCGCCAGTCTGCCGCGGCCTTTGCAACGTACCTGTCGAACGCGGCCCAGTCGGGTCTGGCCTGCGCACCGAGCGTCTGCGCCGCGACGAGCAGCGCCGCGCTCAACCATCGATATGCTCTCACCTAATCGTCCATCCGGGTAGGAATTTGAATGCAGCGCCCAATGATCCACGCCAATGATGAATGGTGGTCATGGGTTGGGGAAGGCGCGGCGCATGGCGCTCAACGCCCAACACCCAACGCTCAACGCACGGTTGCTCCGACTAACCGCCCAATCGCTCCGAGAGTCGTCTGCGCCGACGTCAGCCCGAGCAGGTAATCCTTGTCGGTAAAGGTGGTGAGAACATCCGTTGGCTGATGGTGCGTCGGATCCCAGTTCCCGCCAATCTGGGAGCCACGTTCGTTTTCCCGCAGACTCAGTGCCGGCACGAGATCCTTGAACGGATCCGAATCCGTGTTGCTCATGTGCGGACCAACGGCAGCCGGATAGTCCGTCGCGTACTTCTCGTTCGCGGCGCGCCAGAAGAAGGCGAGCTTCATCGCTTCGTCCGCGAACTTCGACGTGCTCGCGAACTCGATGTTGATGTCCGCGCCGGCACGCTGCTCAGGCGCGAGCTTCCCGTCGGGCGTCGGCGGACCATGATCGACCAACATCATGTCATGCTGAATCATCGCGAGCCACTTCGGCTCCGGATACTTGCCGGATCCCGCCGGGACTTCCTTCCCCTGCATCGCTGCACGCTGCTCGACGTAGGCGCGCGCGCCATTGAGTCCCGTCTCTTCATTGTTCCAGAGCGCAAAGCGGATGGAGCGCTCGGTGTGTACATCGGGCATCGAGAAGATGCGCGCGAGCTCCATCACGATCGCGGAGCCGGACGCATCGTCATTTACCGCCTGGCCCCAACCGATACCGTCCATGTGTCCGCCGATGATATACATCTCGTTAGGGTACTTCGTGCCCACCTTCATGCAGATCACTTCCTGCCGCTCACCCGGCGTGCTCGGCTCCGCATCGATGGCGCGGATTTTCGGATCTGGCTGGGCCAGTGAATCGGTGTTCACGCCGTGTTCGCGCATGTCGCTGAAGATGCGGCTGCCGCCAGGTCCATTGCCGGCGTAGCCATGCCCGTTAGGCGACGTCACGGGCCCACGGCCGCGTCCAGTGCGCTGCGTCGGTGGAGGCGGGTTGTACTGATAGGTGATTCGCTCGACGTTCTGACACCCATACTGCTTGAGTTGCGCCTCGATCCAGTCGACGGCATCCCGATTCCGTTTCGTGCCTTGTCGACGATCGCCGAACTGGGCGAGCCCTTTGATGGTGTTCTTATATCGCTCGAGGTCGAGGCGATTGACGAGGGTCTGGACTGGATCGTTCGTGGTATCGGTGCCGGCCAATGCCGCAGCACCGCCGCTCTGCGCCGCCGCAGGTAAGGCGGCGGAGGTGATCAGACCGAATCCGAAAATGACGGCAAAGCAACTGAAGCGCACGAGATAGCTCCGCGATTTGGGAAGTCACGGAGATTCTACCTTCTGGTCTCGACCCTGACCATGGCCGTAACACAGGGGAGCGAGAATCAGTTCTCGCGGTTCACTCCCCTCGGAGAACGGTCACCGGATCGACGCGGGTTGCCCTGAGTCCCGGCACGCAGGCAGCCAGCACCCCGACCGCCGCGAGGAGCGCCGCGATGACGACGAAGGTCAGTGCATCGTGTGGGGGGACGCCAAAGAGGAGTCTCCGCATCAGACCGGTGGCGGCGAGAGCACCTACGAGACCGATAGCGATGCCAGTGAGCGACAGCAGCGCACCCCGCCATACGACGAGCCGGAGGACATCGCGCGGCGACGCCCCGAGCGCCACGCGGATGCCGATCTCGTGGCGGCGTTGCTGGACCGTGTACGTCATCACTCCGTATATACCGATCGCGGCGAGCAGGAGCCCGAGGACCCCGAAAAGTCCGAAGAGGACGGTGCTCAATCTCGAAGTTCCCACGGCGCGCGACACGAGCGTCGTCATCGGCTCGATGGCGCCGAGCGGGAGATCACGATCGAGCTCGCGGATCGCTCCGCGCACGGGCATTACATAACGAGTTGGGTCACCCGCGCCGCGCACGGCGAGTGCCATACTGTTGTACGCGAACTGCGTGTGCGGCCGGTAGATCTCCATGTACGCCTGCGTCTCCGGACCGTCGTCGTGCACGTCGCCGGCTACGCCCACAATACGGACCCGCAACGGCTTGTCCCACGTGTAGAGCAGATAGTGCCCGACGGCACTCGAGTCGGGCCAGAAAGCGCGCGCGACCGTCTGACTCACCACCGCAACGTCCGGCGTGTCCATGCGGTCGTCTCTGGTGAAGCCGCGCCCTTCGATGATGGGGATGCCCATCGCCGCGAAGTAGTTAGGCGTGACGGCTCGCATGTCGCCGCCCGGGGCTTCGCCGGGATCGAGTGCCGGCCGCCCCTCGACGTTGAATCCCTGTACGGCGCGTTGGCCGGTGAGTGGGAGATAGCTTATCCAACCTACGGCCTGCACTCCGGGCAGCGTCGCGATGCGCGACTCCGCCTGCTGAAAGAATTGCACGATGGCGGTGTCGCTCCGGTACTTGCGTATCGGGAGAGAAAGCCTGCCCGTGAGCACGCCCTGTGGTCGAAAGCCGAGGTCGACACGCTGCAGCGCCGCGAAGCTCCGAGCCATCAGTCCGGCTCCCGTCAGGAGCACGAGTGCCAGCGACATCTCGGCAATGACAAGAGCGCTGCGGAGCCGGGCACTGGAGCGAGACACTCCGGACCCGCCGCGGCCACCTTCCTTTAGCGTTTCCTGAACATCGGCGCCGATCGCGTGACGCGCTGGCGCCACGCCGAAGAGAAGACCCGTGCCGATCGCGACCACGCCGGTGAAGACGAGCACCCGCCAATCGACGGAGACGTCGGTGAGCGACTGCACCGTCGAGATACCGCTCGGTACGAGCGCGACCAGCGCCTCGGTGCCCTTCACGGCGACGAGCAATCCAATCACGGCCGCGACGACGGACAGCAGGACGCTCTCGGTGAGCAATTGCCGAACGATGCGTGTTGGCGAGGCGCCGAGGGAGATACGAACCGCCACTTCACGATCGCGGTCGGCGGCACGCGCCAGGAGCAGGTTCGCAACATTGGCGCAGGCGATGAGGAGGAGGAATCCGACAGCGGCAAGCAACGTCCAGAGCGCCCGCTGCGAGTCGCCGACCAATTGCTGACGCAACGGCCGGGCGAGCGCGGTCATGTTCTTGTTGAAGTCGGGCAGCTCGCGCTGACGTTCCAGGGCCACGCGTTTCAGTTGACGGTCCGCCTCGTCGATCGAGGCGCCGGGCTTGACCAGGCCGATGGCGCGCAGGAATCGACCTGGTGCGGTGCGCTGCGCCGCGGTGAAGCGGATCGGTACCCAGATGTCGACCGGGTCGTAGAGGCCGAACCCGGGCGCGGTCACGCCGATTACAGTGTACTCATTTTCGTTCATGCGGACCGTTCGGCCGACGATACTTCGATCGCCGCCGAATTGCTGTTGCCAGAGCGCATGGCTCAGCACCAACACTTGCGCGCCGCCGGCTCTGTCTTCATCGGGCGTGAAGAATCGGCCGATTGCCGGCCGTGCGCCGAGCACCTTGAAGATCTCGGCCGAGGTGAATCGAGCCTGTGCCGCGACCGGATCGCCGCCGGCAGCGGCAAGCGCAACGCGCTGCTCGACGAAGGCAGCCGACGCCTCGAGCGCCGACACGCGGTCGTGCCAGGCGAGAAAGTTGCCGGGGTTGAGCGAGCCGACGCCGCACACCGGCGACTCGGGCTTCGCGAGATTCTTCTCACACAACGCCACGATGCGATCCGCATTCGGATATGGCAGCCCGCGCAGCAACACCGCGTTCACGACCGAGAAGATCGATGTCGTGGCGCCGATGCTGAGCGCGAGTGTCGCGATCGCTGCCGCGGTGAACGCCGGCGCGCGGCGCAGGCTGCGCATCGCATAACGAGTATCGCGCACGAGCTCCTCGAGCGGCCGGCTGCGCACTTCGTCCTGCGCGGATTCGCGCCACTGCTCCCGTCCTCCGAACTGGATCAGCGCCTCGCGGCGCGCGTCGCCGGCGGACATTCCTCTTCGCATGTTCTGCTCGGTCGCCATGTCGATGTGAAACGTGATTTCCTGCTGCAACCGCGTGTTCATAGACCGCTGGCGCCGGAAGCCGAAGAGGATGGCGAGGCGGTCGCGAAGACGCCGTGTGAACTCCTCCATTAGTCAGCGGCTCCCATGGCGAGGACCAGCTCCACCGCCCGCGACATGCGATTCCAGGCGCGCCGTTCCTCGGCGAGGTGTGCGCGGCCAGCCGCGGTGAGCTCGTAGTAGCGCGCGCGCCGGTTGTTGTCGCTGATGCCCCATTCGGACGCGATGAAGCGCTGGCGCTCGAGGCGATACAGAGCGGTGTACAGCGAGCCCTGCCCGATCTGAAGGATCTGCTTCGAGCCCTGCTCGAGCCGTTGGGTAATGCCCCACCCATGCATGGGCCCGAGCTGAAGCGCCTTGAGGACGAGCATGTCGAGCGTTCCCTGGAGGAGCTCGTCGCGAGTCTTGGGGGGCACGGCAGCAGATTCCTTTCGAGGTTCGAAAGGAGAGTAAGGCTGTTCCTTTCGAACGTCAAGGGGAGAGGCGATCTACATAAAAGTGCGAAGTTCCGAAGGGGCGCGAAATCCGGAACGGCGCGGAATCCCGAACGGCGCGAAATCCCAAACGGCGCGGAATCCCAAACGGCGCTGACTTTCTGAGCGGCGCTGATTCTCCAAGGGTCTGAGTA
>Ga0070713_100001079_pt1 | contig 17453 bp, 15 predicted proteins | sample LARL82metaG_FD_65465 | JGI IMG/M metagenome (GOLD analysis project Ga0070713, IMG submission 65465) | Corn, switchgrass and miscanthus rhizosphere microbial communities from Kellogg Biological Station, Michigan, USA - LAR L8-2 metaG | ecosystem: Host-associated > Plants > Roots > Rhizosphere ...
GACATTCGCAAAGCATGGAGAGCGGCCTGCAAACGCGCCGGCATCGATGAGCATACCCTCTTTCATGATCTCAGGCGCTCTGCTGCGCGTAACATGCGGCGGGCTGGGGTCCCAGAGCACACAATCATGAAAATCGCCGGATGGAAAACGCCGTCAATGTTTCGCCGCTACGACATTCAGGACGCTCGCGACATGCAACGCGCGGGCGAGCTAATGGAGCGTTGGATGGATTCCAGGGGGCCGATTAGCACAAATTTAGCACAATCGCCTGAATCAGAACAGTCCGATCCCCTCAAGGGGGTCGGATCTAAATCATTGAATTGATGAAGGAAAAGGAATGGTTGCGGGGGATGGATTTGAACCACCGACCTTTGGGTTATGAGCCCAACGAGCTACCAGACTGCTCCACCCCGCATCGCTATGGTAGCGCACCCGCCTGTGCTCGTCAAACTCTTTTCCAAGTGCCAGAAAAACTGCCTCTAACTCCCTTTAGTCGGCCCCTCGACGCTGAGATTTCTGGTCGGTGACACGTTTGATTTGCGCCTCCTTTTTCCGCTTCCTGACCGCGATTCGCTCCTCTGGGCAATAGTCAAGCAAAATGAGAAGGATTTGTTTTAGGACCCGGAAGCTGTTAACAAGTCGCTGATACCCTCTTTGCACCCCACACTCCATCCGGCATGGTAATCATCGGGCCAAACTTGTGGGTAGGGGACTAGGTTCAGGGGCTCCGGCACTACGTCCCGGTCGATCCGGCTAATACAGATCCGATCAACACCGGCCAACTCATGTTCGATATTAATACCGAGGGGTCGATCGGCGGCAGCACCTGCGTCCCGTGGTGTTCGGTGGGCAGGCGGCGGAGGACGGCACTACACGCGGCTACGTCGCTGTCTACGATCACCAGAAAGGACAACCTTTTCAAGTCGGCGGGCCGATGTTTGGAAGGTGGAGTTTCAGAATCCGTCCGTGCTGAATGCCCACTCCGCAGAATCAGACCGTCGAAAGCGTCGGGTCGACGCCGAACGGACGGACCATGCGAGCGATGGCCTTTCTGGGAGCCAATCTTTACGTGGCCACCGACCAGGGACTCGCTGTAATACACAACGTGGGGGCTTGCATCGGCAACTTGGGCGGCTGCGGCAACGCGGTGCCGGTGCAGGATGGCTTCTCGGGCGCGATCCACATTGGCATTGCCACCCATGGCGCTGGCAAACTGTACTTTTCGGTGAACGGCGGGCGCGGTATATCGCTACACACCGGCCGACCAGCGCGTGGTTCCGGTGTCAACGGGCTTCGCCTTTGTCGGCGGGCACACGAATGCACTTACGCTCGACGGGTTCGGGAATTTGTGGATTGGGGACGATCCAACCGACGGATTGTTTAACTTCAGCGGCAGGCTCTCGCGCATACCGGCCGCCAGGCTTGCCTCAATTCTCTAAGCGCGGCACTCGCTGCTATGGTCATCGGGAAGGGCCCGCGGTGCAGTGCCATCGCGCCGCACTTCCCGAAAGCGACGCCGGCCTGATGGCTTTGGTTCGCAAGGCGACTACTAGTTTGATAACAGCACCGGAATCGATCCTGCTAAGAAAGGGAAAATAATGAGCCCCCAAGGCCCAAGATTCTCCGTCCAAACCGTTCAAAATCCTGTTCCCTCAGGCAACTGAACTAGTCTCACAAATCGTATGTAGTTGAGATACGAAAGGAACCCATGAACTTGAAATTTGTCAAGGCGATCGCGGTCGGATTTTTCGCGATTGCCGGAACCGGAATCTTGCATGCAAGCACGATTCCTGCTCTCGTCAACTTCGACCCTCCGAGCGTCTCGCAGGGTCCCAGCATCTACATCGCGGTGCCAGGTCCGCAGACCATCACCACGACGCCGGCGACTTTTTCGGGAGGCGTCACTCTCGGCTTTGCGACGTTCTTCCCGGCCATTTCCTTCGCTACGCCACCTAACGTCTATGGCTCGGCGGATTTCGGCAATCATCTGTCGAATGAGCTTACCATTGCGATCAATCCGGCATTCACCACCACCGAAGTGAGTTTCGCTCTGTTCAATGGCGAAACCTTCAACCAGTCCTATATTGTCGACGCCTTTAACGGGGCAAGCCTGGTCGCCAGCCAAACGCTGACCAATGTCGCGCCGAACTTCAACTCAGGCTACGGCCTCTTAGACCTGAACAGCCTTGGCGGCATCACTAGCGTAACAATCGCGCCGACCGGCGCTCCGACAGTATGGGACTTTCTGATAGACACTGTTGCTTTTAACCAGAATATTACCAGCATCGTCAACCCACCCCCGCCGCCGGTGATCCAACCGCCGACGCCGCCGGTCCAGGGACACCGCCACGGCCATGGCGAAGGCGAAACTGAATTGGTGGAAGTAAACTTTGGCGATGACGTCAATGACATCAGGGGCTCGGTTCTGGTAGTCACACCCTCCAACCCTATTCCCGAGCCCAAGACCTACGCGCTAGTGCTCGCAGGCCTGTTAAGCGCAGTCGCACTTCGTTGGAAACGGCAAGGCATTTAGTCTTTTTCCAATGGTCCGCACAAAAACCCCGCTGAGGCGGGGTTTTTGTTTTCGGGAACTCCGGTGGGGTCAGGCATCTTGTGATTTGGCGTCGTCGTTGCGATGGCTATCAAGATGAGCGATCATTACGCGCCGGGCGTCCTGCAATGCGCTTAATGCGTTTGTCCCGTTTTCGCATAAACGCAAGAAGCTGGCGTCGGCATCAGCCTGACGAGATGCGAGTTCCCGTTGTGCGGCTACGAGGTCCGCCGACGCGTTCAATATGGCCTCTTGTAAGCGTTGGCACTCATTGCAGGTTGGCATAATCTGTAAGACAAGTCCGCTGGGGTAATGGAACAGAGGTTAGATGGCAGGTCACAGATAAGCTAAAGAGCGGGGCGAGCCGTGACTCACCCCACCCCTCCCGGTGAAGCAGGTAGCTCCACCGCTCCTCCGTGCTCACATATTTTGACAGCTAGAACACGCCCGCCAAGATGCTCGTGCCGGCGTTGCTGACAGACACCAAGTCGCCTGTCTGAACAGACGGTACGGTATCGCCGTCCTGAGACTCGAGGTCCAACTCGCCCTCGCCGAGCGCGGAAAGTTTGATTTGTCCCACGGTCTGCTTAGTGCCGTTATGCTGTACCGAGACATCCAGCATGGTACCTGGGGGCAGGTTCACGTTCTCCACTTCGACTTTGAATCTCATCCGGCCTTTCGAATCCGAACGAAATTCCGCGTTGCCTTCAGGTGTCTTGCCTTGAATTGCGGCGCCGGCAAGACGTGTCTTCAGCCTCGTTTCATTGTTGTTGTTATCGCCATGATCTGCTCTGGCGTATGTCGCTCCTGCGAGCCCTAGTACTGTGATCGCCAACACAACTTGGAATCGGGATAGTCTGTTCATCAATATCTCCTCATTTATTGAATTCGCCCCGAAAGGCGTCAAGAGTTGTGACAGGCAGGATGGCCACGCAGAACCGCTCGACTTGTAAACTTGTTGTGAAATCACGCCAGCTGAACACCTGGGCGGCCTAAGGTTCCTTACAATGAGACCAAACGGGGACAAAGAACATAAGCAAGCGTTCAGTCATACGTCTATTGATATTCGTCTGCGCGCTGCCTGCGTCCGCACAACTTGAGCGGGCGTTGGAGTTGCAGCGGCAAGGCCATGCGCAGCAAGCCCTCACGATATTGGAGGGCGAAATTCCAACTCTGCGCGCGACTAGAGACCAAACCCGCTTGGCGCAGGTGCTCGCGGCTGCCGCCGAAGCATGTCTTGCGTCGGGCAAGTATCAGGCGGCATTACAGTACTCCAAAGAAGCGCTCGGCTTTCATGAATCGAGAAATGACACTCCTGCCCAGGCTCGCGACTGGAATACCCTCGGCTTGGCAGACATGTATCTCGGCGGCTATGCGGCATCGCTCCATGAATTCGAGCAAGCGCTCGCGCTTGATCGAAGGACAGGCGACCACGAGGGTGAGATTGCGCGTCTCAACAATCTAGGGAATGTTTATTACTTTCAGGGTCGCTATCTGGAAGCCCTACAGTCGTTTTCGGCGGCGTTCGAAAAAGTGAATGCTTCGCGCGGCGAAACTTGGAATCCCCGCCGGCGGCAAATTACGATTGCAAACCTCGCGACTATCTATCAACGCCTCGGAGACGAAGAGAAGGCGCTGGCTTTGTACTCTCAGCCCGGCGCGAGCCCCAGCGCTGTGCGCCCGAGTGAAGCAGCGCAAATGTTGCTGAACAAAGGCGTGCTGTATCGCCGTCTCGGTGATCCGCTCAAGGCGTTAGAGTTGTACGGTTCCGCTCAACAACTGTTCGCAAAGGACCAGCACCGCGATGGCGAGATCGGGGCTTTGCGCAATATCGGCATTGCTCGCGGCCTCGATCTTCAAGATCTTCCAGGCGCACTGACCTCGTTCCAAGCTGCATTGAGACTCGCGAAGCAAGCCGGCAATGGCCGGGGCGAAGTGCAGGCGGAGCTATATAGCGGTGAGATTCTGAGGAGAATGTATCGGTTAGATGAGTCGCAAAGGATGCTCGATAGAGCCGTAGCGGGCGCTGAACGAGCGGGCTTGGTGGAGGAGCATTGGAAAGCGCTTTACGCCATCGGGTTGCTTGCGGAGATGCGCAGCGACCCAGAACGCGCTGCAAGGTCTTTCACGGACGCCATTGAACTCATAGAAACAGTGCGCGCGGGATTGCAGTTGACGCCGCTGCGAACTGACTTCCTGGCTGATAAGCGCGACGTGTATGATGCCTTGATTCAGTTGCGCCTCAGCAACCAACGGCCAGACGTAGCGGATATCTTCCAACTGATCGAACATAGCCGAGCGCGGACTGTTCAGGACCGCGTTGCCAATCTTGAGGAACAATCGATGTCCTTGGTTAAGGTTCAAGCGCAACTCGATCCCGATACTTTGTTATTAGAGTACTGGATCGGAGACCAAAGCGTCGCGGCCGTGTGGATGAATCGTGGGGGCGCTGGCGTCGTGACAAAGCAGTTCTCTTCCGCCGATGCTGCGGACGTGGTCAGGTTTAACGAAGCGCTGTCACAAGGATCGCCGGGGTGGCGAAGCCTTTCAGTGACGGTCGGTCGAAGGTTATTATCTGGAGTTCCGTTAGGCGGACACCTTCGTCACGTGATCTTGGTGCCGGACGGACTGCTCGAAGCTATGCCGTTCGAGGTGTTGGAATTACCGGGTAGCGAGGCTCTTGTGATCGAGAAATTCGATGTCAGCTATCTTCCCACCGCTGCCCTGCTCTTAAATACATCGCCGGCCAAGCGTGACTGGCGTTTCGCCTGGCAGCGCCAACTGGTAGCAATTGGAGACCCCTTATCTGGCGAGGTCGCACAACCAGTTGCACTTCAGGATACCGAGCAGTGGCAACCGCTCCCGCATGCGATTGATGAAATACACGGAATTGCCAAAATCCTAGACGGACGCACTGAGCAGCATCTCGGTCAGGATGCTAAGAAGACCTATTTGACTCGATCACGCGTCGCCGCGGCGGCGCCGCTTTGGCATCTCAGCACCCATGCAGCGGCTGACTTGCAGAACCCGGAACGCTCGCGAATTGTGTTCGCGCCGGCCCAAAACAATGCGCCGCTTGACTACCTGTTTCTTCGCGAGATCTATGGACTGGACCTAAGAGGAGTGGACCTGGTAACCGTATCCGCCTGTGATACGCAACGGGGGAAACTCGTACGAGGCGAGGGCTCGCAAGGATTCAGCAGGGCATTTCTCGCCGCAGGCGCTGCAGCCAGCGTCACCTCACTATGGAGAGTCGTTGACGCCTCGACCGCGGAGTTCATGAAACAGTTCTATTTCGGTCTGTCTCGTGGGCAATCGAAGGCCGAAGCACTGCGAAATGCCAAACTGAAGTTCCTTCGGTCAGGATCGACACTATCGCATCCGCGTTACTGGGCCCCGTTCGTCCTCAGCGGCAATGGCAGCTCACCGATTGCGGCGATTGTGCCCTGGAGCGTGCTCATGGCAATCAGCGCAGTAGTTTTCGCCGGCATCGCGTTGACGATCATGCGTCTGCGATAGCCCTCTTGTCGCTCAGTCGTCCGTTTTACGGCGTTGACGCTATCGGTTGAAACGGCAATACTGTGCTGCTACTCGTATCCCCCCAGAGGCCGAACACCTGGATCGGAGCATTGGCGGTCACCTTCAGATATGCAGCCTGCGCCGTCAGCCATTCCAAAATGTCGCGCGTGATCTTCATGCCGGGAGGCAGGTCGATGGTCGCGCGATCTACGAGCGTGTTGGAAGCCGTGTAGGAAGCCAACGTAATACTGGCCGTATCCTGATTCGGATTTTGCATCGCCAAACCCGTGAACGTTCCCGGCAGGCGTGGCGGACTAAGGAAGGTAGCTTGCGAGTGCAATTGTGACGAGAAAATTGGTAGGGTCGTGGCGAGCAATGGTTGCGTGCTCGAACCGAGGGCTACACCCCGCATATACGAAAAATAGAAATCCTGCGATCCATCGGGGTTGACTACCTCGATCTTCTTCCCCATTATCTGAACGGCTTCCGCAATCGTCAGATCGATTTGTTCGGAACTGACAATACGAATCGAGGAGAGCTTTACCCCACTAACCTGCACACGGGTATTGTGTTGGAAGCCGATCCCGTGGATCGTGAGGACGGATCCAGGCGCCATCACTCCACCGCCCGGTGTTACATCGGTGATCGAAATGCTTCCTCCGACGGTGATCGTAGCTGGTTTAATCGGCTTAAAGGTCGCCGGTCCGAACAAGTTCAACAGCCACCAACTGCTCGGATCGAGCGTGAACTGCGTCTTATGCCCCACTTGCGCGTCGGAACGAATCCCGAGGGCGAAGCTCATGATCGGATAGTCAGTCCCGCTGGTTCCGGTGGTCGTTGTGTAGTGAAGATGGACCTTATTGCCCTGGATGACCGCAGCGCCGGCCACATCTCCGTTGGGATTGAACAAAGAGATGCCGAAAACACCGCTAAACGTGCCCGAATCGAACGACATTGCTATTGAACCGGTAGCAATGGGTGTAGGTTCAGTAACCATCAACTTCATTTGAACCATGCCGCCCGGAGGTGCCATTTCATCTGGAATGTGCAAGGAAACGCTCTTCGTGCCACCGGCGAACAACGTCACTGCGGACAGAGCTGTCGATAAGACTATCTTTCTGTGCATTGTTATCCCGTTACAGTTTAGGACTGATCTGACGTTAGGACTAGAACTGAAAATGTAAGCTTGTCACACTTGCTTGAGAAAAATCGTGCGCGACTTGTAAACCTCTTGTAAATTCCACCACGATTCATGGCGCAAGGTATTTCCTATGGAATGTGGGGGGAGACCCTGAATTTTTCCAAGTTTGACGAGCCTAGCCGTCTGCCTGCTGCATCCAAAGCGATTACCTGCCACAGGAGCGATTTCCCAGGTTGAATCCGCGCGCGCACGGCACCAGGAATCTGGATGCTCACCATGGCAGTCTCGATTTTCCATAGCTCAGTGTGATCCACTTCGAGAAGCTTCACCTGATACCTTGCAGCGCCAGGTACTGCTTGCCATTGGAGCGAATCCGGGACCATGGCTACGTCGCCCTTGGGGAAAACGGGGGGAACCGCGTTGGAACGTACGACCTCCGCGCCTGAGTCGAGTGCTGTATTGAGCGCGGGTGCGACCCCACGGCGCAGATAAAGAGTGCCACTTATAATGATCGCGAGGCAACCCAAGACCAAGGCTGCCCGGCTGAGCGCCGGCAGAGTGAAGAGCGCTTTCCACCAAGGCGCGCTGGCCACCTGGGTTGCTGGCAGGGACATATAAATTTCTTGCGCTCGACTCCGAAGGTTGTCGGTGATCCATGCTACTGAGCGTTCTTCCTCTGGGCGAGTCGTAACGTCCACAAATTGCCGCAGCAAGACGAGCTCAGACTGGCAATAGCTGCATTGTGCAATGTGTGCCTCCAGTAAGGAGCGCTCTGAACCTTGCAGAACGGCATCGGCATACTGCCCCAGTTGTTCGATTCGAGGACAAGCAGAAGTTGGACCTAGCGTTGCTTTCAACTCAGGCCGATCGTCATTCATCGCGCACCTCCTGCGTAGCCGGTCTCTTGTGCCGAGCTTTGGCGCGCGAAATTGCATTGTTCAGCTTTCGGCGCGCGCTCACAATGTAAGCCTTTGCGCCGCTGGCGTTCGTCAAGTTGAGCAAGCGTGTGATGGCATCCAGCGGCAACTCGTCCGCATAGTGCCAGATCATCACGTTGCGTTCGGTCTCGTCCAGAACTTCCCGCATAAGCTGCCGTAGCAAGTGCTCCGAGCCTTGACGCTCGACACTCACATCGACAGGTTCCGCGGCATCCGCAACCTGGAGCAATCCTAAATCGACAGATTCCTCGGGACGCGATGCCCGTGATTTTAGCTCGCTCGCGCAATGATTGCGAGCTATCGTGTAGAGCCAGGTGGAGAACTTTGAATCGCCGCGAAAGGAAGCGATGTGGCGAAAAGCCTTGAGAAAGACATCCTGAGCCAAGTCGGCACCCCACTGCCGGTCGCCGGTCATTCGATAGCACCAAGCAGCGACTCGTACATGATGCCTCGCAAACAATTCGTTCAGGAGCGGCTGGCTTCGGGGCGAGTTCACTTGAGCCTGGTACTGGAGAACCAGCTCTTCGTCGCTTAGCTCGCTCATCTCTTCGATTATAAGTCGCGTTGCTCAATGGAACCTTCTAATATGTAAGACCGATCGTATGAGCTAAGGGAACAACATTAGTTTCCACCAACGACGGATCGTTCGCCCTGAATTCACGTTCTGAACGAGTCGGCCGCTACTGCCGACGTACCGTCAACTGTCTGGCCGGACGGATTGGTCCCGCTCGCTAGGGCTGGACATTTTCGCGCTGACCACCTCGTAGGACGATTCGATGATCTTCCCCGTTCCACCAGCCGTGGGCACAGGTGGCACCGGCCGAATCGATGGCCCGATAGAGGTAGCACCAGCGGCCCTGTACGCGAACGTAGGTCTCGTCCACGCGCCAGGATTCGTGGGTCGGCTTGAGATGCCGCCGTATGCGTTACTCCAGTTCTGGACCGTACCGCTGCACCCAGAGCCACACGGTCGTATGGTCGGCTTGCAGCCCGCGCTCGTCTAGCAGCTCTTCGACGTCTCGCAGCGACAGCGAGTATCGCAAGTACCAGCAGCCGGCGCAGAGAATGCAGAGAATAAGGACCGGCTCGGTCTGCCGCCATTCGAAGATCGCTGGCCGCGTGGCCATTGTTGGCATCCCTTCAGGCTACCAGCCGCCCACTCCGGCCTTTTTGCGATAAATCCGTCCAGCCGCTTGGTTCAGAAGCCCTACTCAAAGATGAAGCCAAGTGAGATGGCGCATTGATGCGCGATGTTATGCTTAACTGCTGTTGAGGGAAGATGTCACGCTATTTGACTGATCGAAACGGAGTGGGCAGTGTCGCCAGGCAATAAAGTGCTGGTCATTGACATTGGCGGCACGCATGTCAAGCTCCTGGCAACCGGTCAGAAAGAGCCGATAAAAATACCTTCCGGGCCTGAAATGACTCCCAGAAGAATGGCCACGCTGGTAAGAAGAGCCACGGCAAAGTGGAAATACTCGGCGGTTTCGATTGGTTACCCCGGACCAGTGCTGCACGGAAAGCCGGTCAGCGATCCTCATAACCTCGCGCCCGGTTGGGTTGGCTTCGATTTTCGAAAGGCTTTTGGCCGTCCGGTCAAATTGATGAATGATGCTGCACTGCAGGCCATCGGCAGCTACAAACGAGGTCGGATGCTTTTTCTGGGATTAGGCACGGGACTTGGCTCCGCGCTCATCGTTGACGGAGTTGTCGAGCCGATGGAGTTAGCTCACCTCCCCTACAAGAAAAGGGGAACCTATGAAGACTATATTGGACTGCGCGGCCTCGAGCGATTCGGAAAGAAAAAATGGCGGCGCTATGTGGCTGACGTTGTTAATCGGCTGAAGACGGCACTTGGGGCCGATGATGTCGTGCTTGGTGGAGGGAACGTGAAACTGCTCAAAGCGCTTCCAGCCGGGGCGCGGTTGGGAAGCAATGCGAACGCGTTTCGGGGCGGGTTCCGGATCTGGCAAGCAGGACGGAAGCCAACAATCGATGGCGCGCGGCGGGCCTGACCATAGGGTTGCAAACAAGTTTGGAACAGAAGATATGGACCGTCGTGGCCAAAAAAATGACGGCGACCCGGGCGATTAGCTACAGGGCGAGAGCTGGCGACGGATGACTGGCTACTCGCCGAGCGGCCATAGTAATCAATAAAGCCGCGGCAGGCCTTCGAAGCTTATCTGCACTGTGGTCTTCGCCGGCACACGTTGATCGCCCTGGTGTGCGGGTTCGAAGCGCCAACGGTAGACTGCATTGACTGCGGCGTTTTGCAGTTTTTCCACCTCCCTGGTAACCTTACCTGTCACGATAGCTTTCGTCACGACGCCCTCCTCGTTCACGTCCACCAGCATGCTGATCACAACCCGACCTACGATGCTCCACTTCAAATCATGGGACACCTCGATCGGAACTTGGAGGATCGGCTTCGGCGGAATAAGTTCTGCGCCCGCAGTCGCCGGCGCGATGAGCTTCCGAGCAGGAGTGGAGATTGGGAGGCTCGGCTCCGATAAAGAAACAATCGGCGGCGAGGCCGTTTCTTGCAACGTCTCTGCTTGGGGCGCCGGAACAGGCTGAGTTTGCTTCGGCAGTTCAGCTTGCAGGGCGGGGAGCATTGTCGCCATGCTCGTGTTGTCCGTGGAAGCCTGAGCTGCTGAACCGAATTTCACCGGTTCTCCGGCTGGAATCGCATTGATTTTGGGAGAGCTCTCACTGCTCTCCGGCGGCGCGGTTGACGACGGCTTCAACGAAACCACAGCTTCGGCCGAAGGAACCACGGTCAGTGCGTAAGACGTCGATTCACCGTCCGAAGCGCCAACCAGTTCGACCCAGCGCTTGCCGGATCGAGCCGTAAGCCAGGAACTTTCCGGATGCTCTTGATCGTTGAACAAAATGTCGAAGCCGGATTCTTTCAGTTCCTTCTGCGCCGATTCGAACATCTGGGCCGCACTTGAGGCCGGGCAGGCGAGAGTAGCCGTGAGAAGTGGCCCTTCAAGCGAGAATTGTTCCTGCTGATTTGTCCGTATTTCCACGGCGTCCTCGGACTTGGAAGCGCATTCGGTGACCACGCAATGTGGTTGCAGCGAGAATATCTGAGGCTCGTTGCAAGCCTCCACCTTCATTCTTTCTGTTCCGCTGTCGCCGGTGACAACTGAGTAGGTGCTCACGCCATCTTCCGAGCTTGTATTCCACCTCACCCATTTCCCGCCCTTTCGAGCAGTGACGCCGATACTCGCCGGATTGGACTTGTCCTCGGAAACTGTCTGGTAAGCGCTCTTATGGAGGAGTAAATCGACTTCACGTTCGATCCGCTTGGGATCTATTGGGGCGGGGCAGGAATAAGTAATTGAATTGGTAGCCAAATCCAACGCGGGGCCGTCGGAATTCTGGATGCTGGTAGTATCATGCTGTCTCGCGGCGCATTCCACGATCACGCAACCTTCCACTCTCGGCCAGAGCTTCAGGTCCCTGCAGCCCTCGGCGTCCCCTGCCACTACCGCCTGGGACAACACCGCTATGCCGAACAGACAGGAAACGAGGGGAAGGAGTGCTCTCATGGCGACATCGGTACCTTAAGCTACGTCGGCAGAAATTGGCCGAGTCTTTAGAGGACGCGTTACCAGGGTCAAGCAGCTAACGATAATAATAGATAACGGGTCGGTAAATAGCCCTCGTCCAAACTCATAGGCCTCTGGGACAGAGCGGCACAACAAGAAGTCGAATTGAGCATTGATTTTGCTTTGCACCAAGCGATGGCTCCAGCGATCATCCAATCATCCGAGCGACAAGACTCTTGTTGTGGTCCATTGTGGAAGTACTAACCGCACGCGCGGCTGTCCCGTCCCTCACCGCCGTCGTGAATTCGGCAACCTTCGCACCCCGTGCGGTCACGAGTGAAACCACTTGTCCCGACATCGCTGTGGACGGCAAAACTCAAACGATGATGACTCGCGCGGCCGCAACGCTACCGCTATTCCCCGTTCTTTCTTGCGAGGCGCAGATCCCGGCGGGAACTGCTTATGTATCTATTGAACAGCAGTCTCTAATGCTCTTTGCCTAAGTGGCGAAACATCTAGGCGAATGACGGCCAGCCGGTGATAGAGGTTCTCCCGAAAGTTCCTGCCTCGATTTTGGAGCAAAGTTCCACACTTGTTGAGGCCATTATCCGAACGTTAGCCTGGCGCGAATGAGGCGAGCCAACGACATAATACGCCCATAACAATCGATGGTCGAGTGTCTACCATCATTGCAAGATTTAGGGTAGACTGTCTTCTATGGCCAAGCAGACACAGCAACAACGGGCGGTTCTCCTCCAGGGCACTCTTGACATGCTCGTTCTTCGCACCCTACTTCATGGGCCGGCACATGGCCACCAGATCGGTAAGCACATTCAGCGAACTACGAATGACTTTCTGCAGATGCAGCACGGCTCACTTTATCCAGCGCTGCATAGGCTCGAGCGAAGAGGCTGGGTCATGTCGAAATGGGAGACGGCGCCCGATCGCAATCGCGAATTCAAGTACTACCGGCTGACCGAAAAAGGCCGGAAGCAGCTCGTCGTCGAAGAATCGAGGTGGAAGCAAATGGCTGAAGCGGTGGAGCGTGTGATGTGGCCAGTTGCCGAGGAGAGCTGACATGCGATGGTGGCAGATCGGAAAACGAAAAGCAGACTTGGAGCGCGAACTGCGTTCGGATCTTGAACTCGAAGAGGAAGAACAGCAAGAGCGCGGCGTGCCACAAGTAGAGGCTCCCTATGCGGCCCGTCGTGCTTTCGGCAACCCCACACTGATCCGCGATCAAACCCGCGAAGCCTGGGGCGGGGCGCTATTCGAGCACCTCTGGCAGGACACTCGCTTCGCGCTCCGGCAGATACGAAAATCACCAGGATTTACGACGGTGGTAGTGCTGACGCTGGCGCTGGGGATTGGGGCGAACTCGTCGGTATTCAGCCTGCTGAATGCGGTGGTGCTGCGGCCGCTGAAATTTCCGAATGCGCATCGGCTGGTTGAGGTTACTTCGCTGAAAGACGGGAAGCCGGTGGGAACATCGGCGCCGGATGTGAAGGATTTTGTGGCGCTGAGCCGCACGTTCGAAAAGATGGCGGTGTACGACGAGTGGCGCAAAAATGTGAGCGTCTCTCCAGGGGGTGAAAATGCTCAGGAATTGCTGGTCGGTCTGGCGCCGCCGGAACTCTTCGAGGCTCTCGGCGTACAGCCGCTGATGGGCCGGCTATTTACCACGGAAGAGGGGCTTGCAGGGCGGAATCACGTGGCCCTGATCACCGAAAGCTTCTGGCGTACGCACTTTCAGCGCGATCCGAAGATCCTGGGGCGGACGCTGACCATCAACAATCGGCCTTACAAGATCGTCGGGGTAATTCCCGGTGTGATTCCGGGATGGATAAACGCTAGTTACAACCAGATGCGCGGTCTGGCCCTGTGGGAGCCATTTCTGCCGAGCGCCGATGTGTGGAGCGAGCAGTCGCGAAGCGGGCGCGGCTACGGGACGATCGGGCTGCTGAAGCCTGGCGTGACGAAAGAAAATGCTCAGGCAGATCTGGCGAGGATCGCGCACAATCTCGCGGCAACCTATCCGGCCGATCGGGATATGGATGTCCAAGTAATACCGCTCGAAAACATGCGTAGCGGCGATCTGAAACCGCTGTTGTTGCTGCTGATGGGGGCGGTGTGGCTGATCCTGCTGATCGCATGCTCGAATCTGGCGGCTCTGCTCCTTGCGAGGAACACGGCTCGGCAGCGCGAGTTTGCTATGCGCCGAGCGCTGGGCGCAGGGCGGGCAGCTCTGGTGCGGCAAGTGCTCGCGGAGATCCTGGTGCTGTCGGCGCTGGGAATCGGACTGGGGCTCGGCATAGCATGGGTAACGACGCGAGCGCTGCGGCTGAGTGATCCCGGACATTTGCCGCAGTTGCTGGAACTGACACTCGACTGGCGAGTGGTGGCGTTTACGCTGGTGGCGGGGTTAGCGACGTGCTTGTTCTTCGGCATGGCGCCGGCTCTCATGAGCACCGGAGTGTATGCGGCCGGCGTGCTGAAGGATGGCGGGCGGTCGAGCACTGGGGCTTCTCGGCAGCGATTCAGAAAGATGCTAGTGACGGCACAGATCGCGCTATCGCTGATGCTGCTCGTGGGTGCGGGCCTGCTGGTCCAGACGCTGGAGCGGCTGCAGAACCAGGATCTCGGATTTCGCATTGATCATCTCATGCACGGTCAGTTGTATCTGCCGCCGGCACAATATGGGACGCAAGAGTCAATCACTGAATTTTGCGATCGTCTGACGGAGCGGCTGCGTGCGGTTCCTGGGGTGAGGGCTGTGTCGATCACGGAAATCTATCCGCCATCTGACCGGTGGCGGATGATGTTCTCGATTGAAAGGCGGATGATTTCGCGGCTCGAGGACGTACCGAGCACGCTTTTTGGCGTGGTCGATGCGAACTATCTGCGCACCGCAGGGATCGCCTTGGTGCGGGGACGGGACTTTTCGGAATCGGACGGAGATAAGACGCTGCCGGTAGCGATTGTGAATCAGGCTTTTGCGAAGAAGTTTTTCCCGGATGAGGATCCGATTGGGCGGCGCATTGAGGTGGGCGCGCCAGCGAGATTGCTTGCCGAGGACGAGTGGATGGGTTCGCAGCGCGTCACGGTGACCATTGCCGGCGTTATGCGCGACAACCGGGATCAGGGACTGGCGCTGCCCGTGGCTCCGCAACTGATCGGGCTGTTCCGGCAGATTCCGATGGTAAATTCCGGTTTCAAGGATCTGCTGGTGTGGTCGGACCTTGCCCCCGAGGCTCTCGAGCGCTCCATCGAAGGGCAGTTATATGCGCTCGATCCGCGGATTCCGCTTTCCGAGGCGGAAACGATGAGCGCTTACCTTGGCGATCTGACGACCGTCCAGAGATCCACCAGCGTGGTCCTTTCCTGCTTTGCCGGGTTGGGGCTTTTGCTGGCAGCCATGGGCATCTACGGCGTCATCGCGTATCTGGTCGTGCAGCGGACGCAGGAAATCGGGATCCGGATAGCGCTGGGCGCGCCGCGAAGTGCGGTGGTGTGGCTGGTGTCGTCACTCGGACTGCGGATGGCGCTGGCTGGTGTTGCGGTTGGACTTTTGGGGACGACGCTAGCCGCGCGGAGTCTGACAAGCCTGGTCTATGGGATTTCGGCGCTCGACCCGTTGACCCTGGGATCGGCTTCGATAGGGCTTATAGCGGTTGCGTTCGCGGCGTGTGCGCTGCCGGCGCGAAGGGCGGCGAGGATCGATCCCGTGCAGGCTTTGCGGACGGAATAGTGCAACATTTTTGCGTCTGCAGAGGACAGTGCTCGTCTGACAACAGACCACTCTCTCAACTCTACGGCAAGTGGCCACGTGCGATCAATGGGACGTCACCCTTCCCGAGATCAATCTACTGGCTGGCAGCCGCACACGGTGCGCGGGTTCGTCAGTGTCCTGGGGAGCAAGGGAGGGGAGAAGATCTGAGCACTACTGGTTTCGTCGGAAAGCCCCGCAAAATCAGCGGTGGCGCACAGGGGATGCGATTTCGGGCGTACTTATCCGATCACTGGTCTGGTGTTTGAGAGCCCAATTTGGTAGCTGAACGATGCCGGGACCAAAACCACAACCCCAAGCCGCCTAGAAATAACGGCAGTTCCACGACCGTTCCTTCCGGCATTGTGACCACATTGTGACCTTGGTTGTTATTATCCTGACCTTGGTTGTTTTGGCCCGAGCCGAGTCCGGATAACCCGAACCCAAGCGCGCCTAGCAGAACAAGTCTTTTCATTACACACCCCTTACGCGGCACCGCTTGCAATGTGGCCCGAAATAGCCCTAGGGGAACTGAAAGCGATGACATCCTTGTTCGCATGAAGTCCTTCCCCCGGACCCGGCGCTCCGGTACTCTCAACTCTACGGCAAGTGGCCACGTGCGATCAATGGGACGAAAGGGCAAAAGCTAAACTGTTTTCCCAATGCACTTAGAAATGTGGCGGCGATATAGTTGGAGGCCCATATCTTGGGTCACCACACCCGAATTACACCCAGTATGGTAAGGACCTACTAAGTTATTGAAAATACAAATGGTGGAGGCGGCGGGAGTTGAACCCGCGTCCGAGAAAGCCCGACATGAAAAGAACTACGTGCGTTTCCGATTCGGTAGTTGTCGGCCGCCGCATTAGAACCGGCAAGAAAACGGCGGCTTAGCCCGATTGTCGTCAGCCTACGGCTCCGAGCAGAAGCCTTCGGCCCAATCCTCGAAGATGACGCCCCATGGATGCCGTCGAGGCCCAACATCCGGAGCGGCTACCTAATTAATTAAGCAGCGTATGCAAACTGCTGATTGGCAGTTCTGTTTTTCCGATCGTTTTACGGGAGCTCGGAACCCGGCACGCCTTTCCACAACGATTCAATCCCGTCGAATCCGTTGCGCCCCCCTTCCTCTTATCTGATGATAACACCCGCCCTTCAGATTCCGGCCTCCGGCTGTTTTTCTATGATGATAGACAGGCATGCCCAGCGTCACCGCAAACCCGGAGACCAAGAAACAGACCGAGGACCAGCTTGCGCCCCTCTATAACGTAGTTCTGCTGGACGACGATGAGCACACCTACGAATACGTGGTGGAAATGCTCCAGAAGCTGTTTGCTTTCGCCGACGGCGACGCCTGGAATCATGCCGTGGAGGTGGACACCACCGGCCGGACGGTGGTGCTGACGTGCGAGCTGCCGCAGGCGGAATTCGGCCGGGATCAAATCCACGCTTTTGGCGCCGACTGGCGCATGCCGAAGTCCAAGGGGTCGATGTCAGCAACCGTCGAGCCTTGTTCTTAGGCTGATCTCTCCCCGCCATGCTAAGCTAAATCTCATCGGACCAATCTCGCGTCTCGCGATTATTTCATCTGGAGGTGACTATGTCTCGTCATTTAATGGTCAGCGCTTTCGCTGTGCTCGCTTTGACGGCCTCGCTGGCCGCGCAGAGCAAGCCGAATTTCAGTGGAACGTGGAAGCTCAATGTGGCTAAAAGCGATTTCGGCGTGCTTCCGCCTTCCAACGGCCGCACGGATATAATCGACCACCAGGACCCCAATCTGAAGGACACCGTATCGGACGATGCCGCTCAGGGCCAGCAGAACTACACGCTCGCCATGACCACGGACGGCAAAGAGGCCATCAATAAACCCGGCGGGCTGGAGATGAAGAACGTCGCTACCTGGGACGCCAGCAATCTGGTCGTCAACACCAAACTGCAATTCCAGGGGAGTGACGTAACCATCAAGACCAGCTGGGCGCTG
>Ga0070713_100001080_pt1 | contig 17451 bp, 8 predicted proteins | sample LARL82metaG_FD_65465 | JGI IMG/M metagenome (GOLD analysis project Ga0070713, IMG submission 65465) | Corn, switchgrass and miscanthus rhizosphere microbial communities from Kellogg Biological Station, Michigan, USA - LAR L8-2 metaG | ecosystem: Host-associated > Plants > Roots > Rhizosphere ...
GGAGGCGGCCAGCGGCGCCCCGGGCCAGAGTGCGGCGCACGGCAAGCTCGCGCTCCTGGACGTCGTGGTGCTCGTCGACGAGTCAGGCAGCGAGACGCCGCAGAAGGTCGCAGACGAGCGGGCGACCGTCGGGACGATCGTGCCGTCGTTGCTGAACCGGTCCAGCCGGGTCGCCGTCATTGGCTTCGGCGGCGTGAACCATACGGCACCTGACCAGGTCGCTACCGACGTTACGTGTGTGCCCACCATCGCCAGCGGCTCGTCCAACCTCGCGTACCTCTCCTCCTGCGTCGGCAAACTGCACCGCCGCAGTGAGGCAGAAGGCAACGACACTGACTATGCCGCCGCGCTGGGCCAGGCGATGAGCTACCTGAGCCCGTCGAGCACGGCCACCCCGCCGTCCCCCAACGGGGCCATCAAGATCATTCTCATGATGACCGACGGGGCGGTGGACGTGCACCGCAACACCAAGCAGTACGGCTCCGACTGGCAGCTGGGCGAGCAGACGGCGATGAACGCGCAGCTGGCCAGCGCCAAGCAGGACGGCGTCCAGGTCTGGCCGCTCGGCTTCGGCTCGGAGATCGGCAGCGGGCTGACCGAGCCACAGGCCCTGGGCAAGCTCAACGCGCTGGCGAAGGGCGGGGCCCCCGCGGTCTGCGACAACCGGCACACGGCGAATCAGCCGCACGCGACCTGGGTCAGCAACCCCGGCGATGCGCTCACAGCACTCAACCAGCTCTACGCCGACGCCTCCTGCGTCGGAACCGGGACAGACTCCGGGCCGGCGAGCAGGGGGCCGCTCACCCTGACCATTCCCCAGATCGCCAGTGCCGCCGCGATCAGCGTCGCCAGGGGCAATCCCGGTGTCCGGGTCACCTTCGAGACGCCCAGCGGCCAGACCTGGACCGACGCATCGGCGATCAGCGGACAGGACTCCCCGGTCGAAGTGCTGCACCTCTATAACGTCACGGCGGCCGATGTCGGCACGTGGAAGATCCATCTGTCCGCACCGCCGTCGCTGGCCAGCCAGCTGGTGCGGGCGACGGTGTTCTGGCAGGGAGCGGTGCGGGCGGTCATCACCGCCAATCCCCCGAGCGCAAAGCTCGGTCAGCAGATCAACGTGGCTCTCGACGTCCTCGGGCCGAACGGGCCGATCACCGATCCCTCGACGCTCAGCAGCCTGCTGGTCAACGTCAGCGCCACCGGCAACGGCCTGCAGGGTACGGTCAACGTCCCGGTCTCCGGGACGAGCGGGGAACCTGGCCACTACACGGGCACATTCAACGCACCGAATCAGCAGACCACGCTGACGGTGACGGGCACGGCGGCAGGCTACGGCCTGTACACGACCCAGGTCCCGGCAACAGTCGGGGTGGGGACTCAGACACAGGGTTTCACCGCTACACCCGGCTTCAGCGGTCAGCAAAGCGTGCAGCGGGGCGGCACCGTGACCGGGCAGGTGGTGTTCACCAACCAGACCGGAACGGCGCGGCGGGTGCGGTTGGTCCTCAGCGCCACCGGCGCGAAGGCCGTGCTGACGCGCCCGGCCGGGCCGATCACGGTTCCGGCCGGGAAGCCGCCGGCCGTTCCGTTCACGGTCACGGTGGCCGCGGACTCGCCGACCGGAACCGCCCTGCTCAAGGTCCGGGCGGTCGACGCGAGCACCGGGCAGGTCTACAACACGGCCGAGCAGGACTTCACGGTGACCAAACCGCCGACCTTCCTCCAGCGGCACAAGTGGGAAATCCTCGGTCTCATCGCGCTGATCATCGCGGCGGCCCTGGCGTGCCTCACGGCCTGGCGGGTCAGCCGGGCCCGGCGGGACGTACGGCACCTGGTGGTGACACTCCGCCGCGGCGGCGTGCTCATGGGCCGTGACCTCGAGCCGGAGGAGAAGTGGGCCGAGGTGTTTTTCTTCGTCATCCGGGACGAGGCCTCGGACTCGCCGCGGCTCGACTACCCGCAACGAGGGCAAAGTACGGGCCTCTACCAGGTGCGAAGGGCCGGGCGCGGTCTGATCCGGCTCACGACCCCGACCGGGCTGCGGCCGTACGAGGTCGAGATCGGGGGGCCGGGGCTGCTCATGGCCAACGGGCTCGAGCTCTCGTTCCGCGACACCCGGCATCCGGACTGGGTGGGATCGGGCAAAGAGCTGGTGTCGGCGCCAGCCGACTGGAGCGGCTCCGGCAGCGAAGGCGGGACCGGTGCAGCAGCTTCGCCAGGGGACTGGGGTGGCTCCGGCAGCTGGGGCGGCGGGGGAGCGGACTGGAGCGGCAGCGGAACGCCGGCGCAGCAAGCCACGCCCGGTTCAGAGCCCCCCGCGCCAGAGACGCAGAAGGGCGCGATGCCAACGGTTCCGGCAACTCCGCCGCAACAGCCGCCGCCGCAGCCTCAGCCGCAGGATCCGTGGCTGTAATGCGCAGGCACACACTGAGGAGAGGGTGACCAATGAAGCTGTACCAGCCTGTCTTGTTTGTTGGCCTGGGGGGTACTGGCTGCGACATCGGTGCTGAGCTGGAGCGGCGGCTGCGCGAGGAGATCTGCGGCCCGGACGGCAACGACTTCCGCAAGAAGGACAACAAGGACCGGATGCTGGCCTACCAGCTTCCGTCGTGCGTTCAGTTCGTCTACGCGGACATGAATCAGGCCGAGCTCGACCGTCTGCCGCGCCGCGTGGTGCCGGGGGCCGAGCACGTTCCTGCGTCCGCGCTTACCGCCCAGTACGTGAACGGCCTGGTCCCGGAGATCGTCAGCTACCCCGAGCTGGCGGCCCGGCTCCGGCTGGAGGCGGAGGAGGTGGTCGAAAGCTGGCTGCCGCCGGCCAGCCGCCAGGAGCCCAAGGTGAACCCGCTGCACCGGGGCGCGGGACAGTTCCCGACGATCGGGCGGGCGTCCCTCATGGGCACGTTCATCGAGGGCATTGCCCCCGCGGTGCGCGACATCCGCAGGGCGGTCGGCAAGCTGGTGAACGCAGGCGAGGACCTGCGGGGGGTAGGCGGCACGCTGATCCAGGGCATCGACGTGTTCGTCGCGTTCTCGGTCGCCGGCGGGACCGGGACCGGGATCTTCTACGACTACCTGCACGTCATCGCGGAGACGGTGGCGCGGCATAGCGGCATGCGCGTGAAGATCTACCCGCTCGTGCTCATGCCGTCGGCGTTCGCGGAGGGCCTGGGCGGCGGGCGGCCGGCCCAGCTCAACGCGGGCCGGGCCCTGCTGGACCTGTTCCGCCTCGTGGACCAGCAGAACGGAGCCGACGCAGAGCTCATGCTGCGCAGCGCCACCGACCACCGTGCGCTCTCCGAGGACGACGTGGCCGTCACCTATCCCGACAACTCGCGCCTGGTCATGACCCCGGGCACGATGCAGACCGGCTTCCTGTTCTCACAGCCCGCGGGCGCGAGCCGCGAGGACATGCACCGGTCGATTGCCTCGCTCGTGCTGTCCCTGGTAGGCACTGAGATGTCGGAGGACGACGACCGGAACGGCGAACACCATCAGTCGTTCGCGGACAGCTTCGTCAACGAGGCGACGCACCGGCAGGTCGCCGCGGAGAACGCGATCGGCGGACGGGGCGTCTCGACCGCCCTCGTTGCGTCGCTGACCATCCCGGTCGACGAACTGGCGGGGATCGTCGGATCCCGGCTGCTGCGGGAGGCTGTCGAGTTCATCTCCGGGGCCGACGGGCGACTGGAGACGAACCGGAACGCGATCGAGGAGTTCCTGGTCAAATCGGGCGTTCACCCGGTGCTCGCACGGCAGGGCGTGGAGTACGCCGAGCCCAAGGCGGTCAGCGGCGCCAAGGAAATCACCACGGCGCTCAACAAGCGCCGCGACTCGATGCGCATCGGGATCGACGCGCTGCGGACCAAGCTCGGCACCGACGTCTCCAAGTACGTCGCGCGCTTCGATCCCGGCGCCGCCGCCCACGATCTGCTCGCCCAGATGGACATCTTCCGGCTTCAGCGGGTTGTTGCGGGCCATCAGTCCCTCAGGGACGAGATCGAGCGCGGCGGAGTCCGCGGCCTGCTGCAGCTCCGCCGGGCCGCGCCACCGCCACCGCAGCAGGGCTGGGGCACCATGCCGCCGGGGTCCCCGGAGATGAAGGACAAGCTCCTCAGGAAGGTCCAGTGGGCGGATGAGATCCCCGCCGCCGGCCGTAACCAGCAGAACTCCTGGTACGACTGGCAGACGAAGGTCGTCTGGGCCGAGGCCTGGGACGCCTACACACCGCAGTGGACGCCTCCGCTGGAGCATATCCAGCGGAACATGGCCGCGCTGACGCGTGCGCTTGCCGACTTTGCCCGCGCTGACCTGGACGATTTCCCGAAGCGCTCGGCCGAGCTCTACCGCCGGCGCGTCGGCGCGTCCTACCTGCTGCCCCCCGGCAGTGGCGGCATGGAGCACTTCTACCTGCAGGTCCTCGGGCGGTTGCGCGACCAGCTGGCCAAGGACCGGGTCATCGACGTCAACTCCACCGTGTCCGACGTGCTCCGGGGACTGATCGGGGCCGAGACCTGGCCCGACGCATTCAGGATCAGCATCGAGCAGTCGCCCGCGAACGCCATCTCCTTCCTGCGGGAGCGGGTGAAGACCGAAATCAAGAAGTTCCTGCGGGCCGCCCCCTTTGGCGAGCAGCCCATCCTGCCGAAGATGCATGATCTGCTCGTCGAGGCCGCCGGGCACGGCAGCGAGTCGGGTCTTGCCATTGACCCTGACTACGTCGAGGGCTTCCGCGGCAAGCTCGCCGGCCTGCTGCCCGGCAACTTCACGCCGCAGGGCAGTGGCCAGATGAAGGTGCTCGTGACGTATCCCGCGGACGCCGAAAACGAAGCCGTGAAGAACTACCTCAAATCTTCGGTTGCCCTGCCCCGGGGCCCCCGGGTCACCGAGGATTTCCGGCACTCGGACACCGAGTCCATCTCGGTGGTGCTGTTCCGCACCGCGATGGGGATAACCGAGGTCGACGAGGTCCGCGACGTGCTGCGGCTATGGGCGCGGGCGCTGGATGACCCGCGGCCGACTGACCTGCTGCGGTGGCGGCAGCGGACCGGCTACGACTTCGGTTACCTGGCCACCCGCGAGCATCACCGGATCGAGATCCTGCACCGGATCCTGTGCGCCCTGTGGAACGGGCGGGCCAGGGTTGTCGGCTCCGAGTCATCGCCGGAACGGATCAACGTAAGCCTCGGCGGCGGCGTCACCATGACCCTTCCGCTCGTCCCCCTGAACAACGCGTCATCCTGGGGCAGCCTGCTGCGCTCCTACGAGCTGTGGGCGCTGGACGACAACGACATGCACCGGGCGTTCTGCGCGAAGCTCATGCAGGAGGTCCCCGGCGGGCTGCGCGGCAGGCCGGAGGCGCCGCACGAGCTGTACCTGGTCGTCACCGATCTCGCCCAGGAGCAGATCGCGCTGCTCGAAGACATGATCAAGAAGCAGGGCGACAATCAGCGCTCTCGCTCCACCCAGATGCTCTCGTTCTGGAAGGAGACCCTGCCCGCGGCCCTGAAGCAGGAATTTGAGCAGGTGGACTCGCCGGTCGCAGCCAGTCTTGCCCAGCTCCAGGACGTCGTCGACGCTGGGGCCGGCGGATGAGTGTTGTAGTTCTCTCGCTATCCGGCCTGCCCGCCGCCGGGGCGGAACAGGCTGCGATCGCGTTGCTCGACATCGATAGCGGTGGCCCCGACAGGATCGAACGGCTGCTCGTGATCGACGACACCACCCTGCTCGCTGAGCATCTTGACGTCTACGAGCAGATCGACAACGCACACCGGGTCGACAAGCTGCTCTGCGTGACCGTCGGGTCCCGTCCGGGGGCGGGGCGGAAGCTGGAGCTTCCCGGCAACCTGGGCGGCGTTCAGGGTTCCCCGGTGCTGTGGGTGGGCCGGCCCGCGGGCGTCGACTGGAAGATGACTAAGTCCCTGGTGGCGAACCGGCATCCGGGCCCCCCTCCCGCCACGCTGGACAAGCACCCGCTCATCGAGCTGCTGTCGGTGACGGAGATGTTTGACCGGGTGCACCAGGCCTGCATGGACGGAGTGCCGGACCGGGTCGCCAGCCCCGGTCTGTGGCTCGCCGGGGAGGACAACGAGGCCGCCACCTTCGCCGGGGCCCTGGCCGTCGCCATCCGGCGCGTCTGCGATCCCGGCCCCGGCCTCGAGGGGCCGTTTGCCGAGCTCATGCCCGAGCGGGCGGGCGGGGCCCGGTTGACCGAGACCGGGCCGCTCACCCGCTACCTCGGCAGGGTGCGCGAGCAGGACCGCGAGGCCAGCCGTCTCCTGGACCGGCTCACTGGCCTCGGCGGCCTGCTGCGGCGGGGCGAGCGCGAGGTCAGGGTCCACGTCACCAAGGCCGGGGAAGCGCTGGCGGATCTGCGTCACCTCGCTGACCAGCTGCTGCGGGACGCCGACGTGGCAGGCGGGGTCGGCGACCTGACCGCGAACCAGCGCAGCCTGATCCGCAACGCCGGCCTTGATTTCGGGTCGGAGGGGAGCCCACGCCCGGGCCCGGATCCGGCCGCCGGTGCTGAGCAGTCACGCGTCTACCGGGCGGTCGCCGGGGCCATCCATGGCGGTGACCCGATTCCGCCAGTGGGCGAGCGGCTGATGGCGACGGAGCGCGTGGTCGGACGGCAGGGCAGCGCGGCGTACCGGCAGGAGCTGGATGTGCGGTGCCCGCCGGCGCTGCTCGCGGTCCTCACGTCTGACGAGCAGAAGCTCCCGCGGCGTGGAAGCCGCGCCGAAGCACGTCACGAGCTGGGACTGGATAGTGCAGTGGCGGCTGCCGGGGGGCTGGCGGACCTCATTGTCACTGTCGCGAACCGGGAGTGGTCACCGGCCGCGGTCACCTCGGACAAGCTGGTCCGGGTTAAGGCCGCGCTCGGCGGCACCAGCAGGGCACTGGCTGGCTTCGCCAGTGAAGCGGCGGGCGGCCAGGGCAGCACCCGCGCGGCGCGGCGGGCGCGGCTCGGGGAAAGCCTCGTCCCGGTTCTGCGCCAGCTCGTCATGCACATTGTCGCCGCTGAGCTGGCGTCGCCCAGCGCGAGCGGGCCGGAAGCCCTCCGGGTGGCGAAGGACAGAACCACCGTGATGCTGACCGAATGGACGGGGCTGGTCCAGGACCAGGGCGTGACCGCGCAGCCATCGTTCGCCAGCGGCAGCGGCGGCGACGCCTGGCAGGGCATCGAGGATGACGTGGCGGGCATCAGGGACGCGCTCCTGCGCCCGGTCAGCGACGAGATGTGGCAGCTGTGCGCCCCCACTGACCTTATGACGCTCGACGTGGACGCCCCAACGGCGTCGATCCGGTTCGCCTCCCGGCTCACCAAGAAGACCCTGGGTTCCATCCCGGGCGACGAACCCGTGTGGACCTCGGCCGGGTCGTTCGCTGGGGTCCTCCGCCTTGTTCCGCTGCGAGCCGGCATCGCCGTGTCGACGTGGAGCGAGGCCGAGGCCGAGCCCGAGAGCTCATCCACCGCGCTGGAGCCGTGACCATGGCCGATGTTCTGCGGTTCCGCCGCGTCGACGGCGGGGACCACGACGAGTTTCCGGCGCGGATGGATGACGTGGAGTTCCCGGTGGGGGAATTCCTGATGGGCCGCACGGTCCGGCTGGACGACGGGACCCAGGACGGCCTCCAGCTGATCCAGCACAGGCCCGTCAGCGGAGACCGGCGGCAGCAGGGATACCTCCGGCTCGACAACGAGATTCTCGCCGGACGGCGGCTTCATGAGGTGGCCGGCGGGGCCGGGTATCCCACTGAGGTAGTCCGCCTCTACGGCGACGAGTCGACCTCCGCCGACCCGTTCGCGCTCTTCGAGCCCGATCCTGGCGACCCGCTGCGCGACGTCGCGGAGTACCTGCTCAACGACGCCTTCGACCAGTTCCTTGTCGGCCTGCTCACGGGGCTCAGCTGGCTTGCCGGGGCGGGTATCGCGCACCGGACGCTCAGCCCGGACACGGTTCACTGGGACAGCGATAACGGGAAGGTCCGGTTTACGGACTTCAGCCGGAGTGCTCCCTTCGGCGGTGCCCGTACGCCAATAGCGGGATCATGGTCGTGGGTGGCCCGGGAGTCCCGGCCGGAAACCTGCTATGGGCTCGTGGGGCCGACGGACGATATATGGGCGGCGGCCCGGCTGATCTACTTCGTCCGCAGCAGGGGAAAGGACCTCGGGGATCTCGGGAAGCTCGCTGAATCCGGGCTGTCCCAGATGTTCAACGGTCTGCTCGAGAAGGTATTCACCGCGCCGGAGGAGCGGCCTACGGCCCGGGATCTCGTCGAATACGGCCTGCGAAGGCCGCACATCCTGCCCAGCTTGCCGGACGACCGCGGCAAATGGCTGATCGAGGGCCGGGCGAGCTTCCTGAAGGCACGTGAGCGCGCGCATCCTGGCGTCCCGGTTCCGCCGCACTTCTGGGACGACGTGATCCGGCCGCCTCAGCCGGGAGAGGGCGACCCTCAGGGCGGTGGCCGATGAATACCGTTGACCGGATCACCTACCGGCCGCGGGCGGGCGCGAGCGGCACCGTCATCGTCCAGACCGAGACATCGATCCCGGACCTGCCGCGGGCGGGCCGCTGGCGGCATCGGCTGGAGCCGTGGCTCTGGGCGGGCAGATCCCCCGGGGCCGCCTACCTGGACTTCGGCCAGGAGGCGGCCTTCATCCGCTTTCTCGGCGCCGCCAGCAAGCCTCCGGCGTGGCTGTCCGCCGGTGTGCTCGTGGGCCAGCCGGCCGAGCTGAACAGCACCGCTGCGCTAGAACTGGCCGGTCAGGACGGCATTGAAGCGCGGGCGCGCTCTGCGGAGGCGGGCCCGGCGCTTATCACCGTGCTCGCCCACGCGCTTCATGGGGCGCGGCGGGTGGTCATGCCCGGGCCTGATCCGGCCCTCGCCGAGGCGGTCATGTGGGGCTTCATCACCATCATGCGGATGATAGGTGGCTCTTCCCGGGTGTCCTTCATTACCTCCGCGTCCCTGAATACCCCGGACGCGGATATCCCGGAAATTCTGGTGTCGTTCCGGGCGGACGTCTCCGCACCGCTCCCGCCCGACCCCGGATTCGCGGCGCTGGCGGCAGATCTGGCGGACCGGTTCGCGGATGACCCCGGCCGGCTGCGGCAGGTCCTCGAAGAGCACGGACTCCCGGCGTCAGACGACAGTAGCCGGATCAGCAGGCTACTCGCCCTGCCGCCCCGCGGCCGGCCGGGAAGCGCGAGCGGAAAGGGAACCGCGACAGTGACGACGAGCTATGGGGTGCCGGCAGGTGGCGTGGGGTCAGCTGCGCCGTCGGCACCATCCGTGGTGATGTGCCCGGTCTGCCTGGGCAACATCACGGACTGGGGCGCCCTGGACTACTGGCGCTGGGACGCTGCGGACGGCGACTACGTGCGGATCGATATCCCGACGGACCTGAACCCAGTGCAACGGGCCCGTTTTACCCATGGCGCGTATATACGCTGCCCGGCGGGCACGGAGATGGCCACGGCCGCCCATTACCTGCCCGCCAGGTACGGCAAGTTTGGTGATCCGGTTCTGCTGGGTTTCGTGGGCCTGACCCAGTCGGGAAAGACGCATCTGCTGGCTTCGATGGTCAGCCAGATAAGCGGGCTCTCGGCGTACGGGATGAATGTCACCGAACTCGACCGGGCCGCTCATCACAATTTTCTGGAGAAATCGGTCAAACCGCTGATCGCGGGAAACCAGGTGCTCCCTGGCACCCCCGACGATGCCTCTACGACGCTGACGGACGCGTTCATCGTCCGTCAGGGCAGCGGGCTGGAACGGGTCGTAGCGCTCTTTGATGTCTCCGGCGGTGACCTGGCCAGGCGGGACAGCACCAAGGAATTCCTCTGGATCGCCGACGGGCTGTTCTTCGTGATCGACCCGGATCACATCGCCGCCTCAAAGGTTGGCGACGATACCTTCAGCAACGTTCTCGACGTCATGAGCCAGCGGCCGATGGCAGGGTCGGCGGCCGCGGCCATCGTCCTGAACAAGGCGGACAAGGTGCGGTTCGAGGAGCCGATCTCACGCTGGCTGCGAGCGGGGAACGGGACACTGGACCCGACCGAGTTCCTCCGGGAGAGCGCCGATGTCTATTCCTACCTGGAGGAGTATCAGGCGATGGAGCTGACGAGGCCGTACCAGGAGTGCCGGAAGGCCACTTTCCACGTCGCGTCGCCCACGGGGGGAGCGCAGGAAGGCTCCGACAAAGCCAGCAAGTACCCGCGAGGCGTCACGCCGTTGCGGGTCCTGCGTCCGCTCGTGGCGATGCTGGCAATGACGGGGGTACTCACCGGTTCGCAAGCCGATCAGATTGGAGTCTGAGAATGGCGGATACAGAGGATCTTCACCAGATCGAATACCGCCATCATCAGACCAATGATCTCTCGCCGTTCGCGAGTTCCATGGCCTCCCTGGAATCGCTGGAGGGATGGCACTCCCGGATCCGGGCCTGGGTGCGGCACCCGCACGCCGACAAGCTGTCGGAAAGCGCCTTCTACCAGGTCTTCCCGGCCGGGAAGGCGGCTCTGGCCTGGCGGTACTGGGACGCAACGGCCGCCAGCCGCGATGATGGCACGCTCGGGCGCCCACTGGTTTCCCGCGTTCTCGTCGGCCCGGAGACCGTGCTGGCCCCCGAGACGGCGGTTGCGGCCTGCCGAGCCGGGCTCTCGGCGGAATGGGCGGGCCCGCTCCCCGGCCAGGTGGAAGCCGGCGATGTCCTGCCTAAGGTCAGCCACGCCGCACTGACTGCCCTGGTCCGCCAGACGGCGGGTGAACTCGACCAGGCCGCGATGATACAGACGGGTTTGCAGGCCGTAGTGGCCGCGGCCCTGGCGGAGCAGGCCTTGCCGCTCGCTATCAGCGTTCACAACGACCTCATCCAGATGCCCCTGCGGGAAGGTGTGCAGTGCCCGCTCCTGTGGGGGCTCGGCCGGATCGCCGGGCAGCTGCACGACCCGGCCGCTCGTGGCTGGTCCTTCTCCACGTTTGAGCTGCCGCTCGGGGAGATGGACCCCAGCAGCCTGCCGGGAATTGTGTTCCGTGAGACGCAGGACGGGCCGAAGGTGGCGCCCTCCCGATTCCGGCGGGAAGCCAAAGTCCGCCCGTTCGAGGACGGGGCGCTGAACGAAGGGACGTTCTACGCCGGGACGCTCGAGCTAGCGGACTGGCTTATCGCCGAATACCGGCAGCGGGGCGGGCCAGGGCTGGAGCGGTTCATCGCCGAGTGCGGTGGCAACGGCCCGTTCGCCGCCCGGCGGGACCAGATCCTGGCGGCGTTCCACGCGGCCCATCGGCCTCGCCGGATACGGGGGCTGTTCGAGGCACCGTCCGCCGGACGGGAAACCCGTCCCGGGGAAGATACGGGGACCGCGGCGGCAAAGCCCACGGCGGCGCAACAGGCCAGCGCAGAACCGGACGAGCCAGGGGCTGAGGCCCGTCAACCTGGCGGCCAGCGAGCGCAGGCATCGCCGCTCCCCAACGGCCAGGCTGTAGAGACACAGTCCCCGCCCCAGGGAACCGAAGAGACGCGGGCCGGATCCGAACACGAGGGCGAACGGATCAGCGACGCCGCAGTCGGCGGCACGGAACTCCCGGATCCGCACAGCTTCCCGGCCGATGAGCCGCCGGTAACTGATGAGCCGCCCGGAGCCGATGAGGACGCTGCCGACGAACTGATTCCCGACCGGGCCGATGACGGGTACGGCGGCAGCTGGCCTCCGGATGGTCCGCTTGCCCCCGCGGGAGAAGCGGAAACGGTTCCTCCGCGGATGCGTCCCGAGCGCGAGCAACACTCCGCGGATATGTGGCCCTCGTCAGAGCGGCCGGGAAGCTCGCCGCGTGGCGGCCAGGAATCCCCCAGTGGCCTGCTCCAGGCGCTGGAACTGCTCAGCCCGGGCCAGCGGCAATTCGAGTCAGTTCTGGACGCGGTCTACCAGTTCGGCGACCTGACCGGCGACGAGCGTGGCCGGTGCTGGGACGTGATCTCCAGCCCCGGCTGGTACGAAACCATCAGCGAGAACAACGAGTTCCGTCGCGAGGATCTCCCGCGGATCTTCCGCCTTGTCGTCATACCTGACCTGGCTGAGCAGCCGTCGGGTGAAGTGCTGGCCAGGTGGGCGCTGGACTCGGCGCCGTTGATGATCGGGGGGCTGATTACCGCAGCCCAGATGACCGGAACCGACATGCACCAGACCGTGATAGAGCTCCTCGAGCCGGCCCTGGCCTACCGGTGGATCATCGAGAACTGCATGAAAGATCACTGGGATGCCCGCCGGATCGCCCGGCCTTCCGCGGGTTCAGGACGGGATGACACCGGCCGGGGTTTCCCCTGGTGGAATCGCCCGCCCAAGCGCAAGTAAGAGCACCATTTTCCGGAACGAGGGGCGGGGATCATGACGTCGGCCGACGACTCCCGGCCAAACTTCTTCATCCTCCTGGGCCTGTTCCCCGAACTGCCCTGGGACCAGGCAGCCTACGAGCTGGCCCTGAGCGAGATGCGCAACCTGTGGGCCCGGCACGCGCGGGAGGACGGGCAGGAGAGGACGGCGGCCGGGGCGCAGCGGTACTTGCGGCTGAGCCGCGAGATCGAGCGCGTCATGGGCGACCCCCGGTCCCGGGAGACGGAACGGCAAGCCGCCATTGCGGAGTGGCAGGGCGTACCGGACGGGCGTCTCCGGCAGCTCACGGACGAGCTGGAGGAGATGCTTGCGGCTCTCCGGCAACGGGCCGAGATCGCCGGGCGGCCCTCGCAGGATAGCGGGGACGACAAGGAGCAGCGCCTGGCTGTGCTGGTCGACAGATACGAGGCCAGCCTGGAGATCGCCCGCGCGATCAGCACCCGGCAATTCGGGAAGTTCCTGAGCGAGGCCGCGGCCCAGGGAATCGACATCGGCGTCGCGCGCAAGGACCTCGTGAAGCGCCTCAGCCAGCGGCGCCGGCCGGATGACGGGCCGGCCGACGCACCCAGGGCCAGGTTCGGTGCCGAGGTGCACTGCCCGGGCTGTTCCGGCGGCAACGCCCCGGAGTCGGCCTATTGTGCCCACTGCGGCCGTGCGCTGCGCCGTCCCTGCCCGGGGTGCGGCACCGACGTCCAGGGAACAGCGCGCGCATGCCCGGCCTGCGGGTTCCCGGTCGGTGAGCGTGACTACGTCGAGCACCTCGTTAGCGCGGCCGAGACCCGCCTGGCCAGCCGTGACGTCAGCGGCGCGGATGAGCGTGCCAGCGACGCGGCACGGCTCTGGCCCGTCCCGGCCGGCCGTTCCGACGACCTGTCGGAACGGATCCAGGCTCAGCGCGCGCGGATCGCCGAGCTGCGGACTGCGCAGCGGGAGCTGATCAGGCAGGTCGATCCGCTGATGAACGAGCGGCGCTTCCTGGCCGCGGCACGGTTGCTGCGCGACGCCGTGGCCACCCATCCTGGCCTCGGCGGGCCCCTGCAGGAGTGCGAGGACGCCATACGCGCCTCTGACCAGTTGCTGAGCGATGCGCGGGCCCCCGGTCTCCCCGCCGAGAAGCGGGCCGAGTTGTACAGCGAAGCGCTCCGTGCGTGCGCGGACAACGAGGACGCCCAGAGCGAACTGGCGCTGCTCTCCCTCTCTCCGGTCATCCCGGGGCCGATCTCGGCGGAGGGGCATCGGCCGCGCTTTTCTGCGCACCACGAGGTACAGGTGAGCTGCCCCCCTGCCGAGCGGGGCGAGGTCCGGATCGTCTGCGCTGGGCTGCATGAGCAGTCGCCGCAGTCTGGCAACGAGTTCCCCGAGGGCGGCCTGACGAGATACCGCACGATGGCGCGCGGCGCCCGCGACATGTGGATCTTCGAGAAGGAGTGGCTGCGCAGGTACACGCTGATCCTGGTGCTCTACGGCCGGTGCTATACCGGCGGCACCCGTTGGTACGCCCGCGGGCCGGAGGTCGTGGGCCTGCGCGCCGAGCACACGGGCTCTTCGGTGCTGGTGACGTGGACCTGGCCCGCTGAGACCCCGGACGGCACGGAAATCAGCGAGGCTCTGGTCGCCTGGCACGACGGCCCGGATGCCGGCGATCCGGTCAACGCCCCGGCGCAGCAGTACGTGTCCCGGGAGCCGGGCACGGCAGCCGGGCGTTACGAGATACCGGCGGCGGGCCGCCTGTTCGTGCGGGTCGCCGTCGCCGTTCGCCACGAGGGGACCGCGTATCTCACGTCGGGCGTGCGAGCCGACGCCCGGCGTCAGCCGATGACCCTCAGGTACGAGGTCAGGCAGGCGCGCGGCCACCGGGGAAAACTGCTGATCAGCGTCGACGGCGGCCGCCTTGACCAGCTTCCCGCCTTGTCCCTGCGCGGGGGAGCCGGCCGCGGGCCGGTGACCCAGAGCGGCGGCGGGGAGATCGCGCTGATACCGGCCGGGCTAGCAGCGCGCGAGATCCCGGTCAAGCTGGAGGATCCCGGTGGCCGCCGGATCGAGCCGCAGTCGTGCCGGCTGTTCGCGGCCGATGATCCGGACGGCGGAGTCGTCCGGATCATCGATCCCGCCTGGCCTTAGCTGGTTCTGCTGAACAGATAGATATCCATGGAGAACGTGTTGAGGCCGTGCAGGCTGAGGAAAGACCGGTAACGCGTTTCCTGGAAGAGCGGCTCGGTACTCGAGAGGCCCGTGAGGATCTTTTCTACGCTCTGATCCAGCTGCTCATAGGACGGAAAGGAGTTGCTCCCGTAGAGCAGCACGATTCCTGCGCTCCGGGAGTTGATCTTCTTGGTCTTCTGGAGAATCGTGGCACGCACCGCGTCTATAGCCGACGGAGATCCCGCCACCAGGCCGTCTGGGTCGGTGATAGTGAACGTGATGTGGACGGGTGTGAGTTCAAGCGGTGCCCGCAGCTCGGTGGGAGTGGGGCTCGGCGTCGGCGTAGGGCGCGGCTTCGGCAGCTTGTGGCCTATGGTCGTCGCGAGCAGGAACGCAAGAGCGAGAGCGAGCAGCAGGTCGGCAAACAGCCATCCGGTTACGCCGAACATAGTATGACCGGCAGTGCCCGATTGAGTGGTCGTCCGTCGCTGAAGTTTGCGCATCGTTGCCCTCCAGCTCGTTAGGACCGGCGAAACGGTCTCGGGAAGATGCCCTTTTTGGGCCCACTCTGGCTGAGGGCCAGCTTCAGCAGGTCCATGGGCTCTCTGAGCGTCGAACTCCAGTCACCCGCAGTCACCGAGAACTGCGTGGCCGCGGTGCCCATGGCATTCGTTGTATCGGCCAGTCCGGCCTGCGTCTTATCGAGGCTGGTGCTGGCGCTAGTGATGTTGGAGGTCATTTCCTTGAGGCCTTCGTGCAGGTCTGCGTGGAGGGAGTCCTTGACCTTCTCCATCGCAGCGGCTGCGGTATTCATGCTCTTCGCTGAGCTTTCCACATTGGCGGCAAACCGCTCTTGCGAGGAAGCCATTGCGGAAAGGCTGTCTGCGATAGAATGCGTGGACTGCTCAAACGCCTGAGCGCTGCCGGCCAGGCCGGTCGCCGATTCCTCGATCGCACTGACGCTCGCGGTGAGGTTGGTGACCGCGCTGGTGTAGGCCGCCTGCTGAGCGCGGAACTGGTCCAGCATGTCCTGCACCTTGGTGAGCAGCGGCTGCATCTGCTGGACCACGAGCGCCTGCAGCACCTGCTGGTTCGTTTCGCGGGTGGTCTCGATGAAACGCTGGTTCTGGTCGCTGACGCTGGTGAGCGTGTCGAGGACCCCGGCCTTGAGCTCCTCGATGAACTCCTTGCCCGAGTCCTGGACGCCAAGAAGCCGCTCGCTTGCCTCCGTGATGGCTTGCTGGCTGGCCGTTGTCAGTCCCTGGATCAGCTGAACGGACTCGCTCAGGGTCTTGCTCGTTTGCTCGGCCCAGTCCTCCGGGCTGAGCGGGGTGCTTGCGATAGGCAAGGCACGGACATCGGCGAGCGACGTCTTGAGGGCGTCTATCGCCTCGTAGACCAAGTCGGCAGACCGGTCTGCTCTCGCCTCGGCCCAATGGACCCAATAGGTCAGAACGACAACCAAAGCCAGCAAGGCGAAGTCGATGAGAGTGACGAACTCGAAGGACGGGAAGCCGGTACCGAATCCCTGCTGCCAGAGCAGCAGGAATGGCTCATCGGCCGTCCTGGGGTCGTGGTTTATATAGTTGCTGTAGCGCTGGGCGGCTAGCCCGAGCATGATCCAGGTGAAGATCAGGGGGAGTAATGCCGCGACGTTGCGGGAGATGTGCGCGGCCCGCACCGACTTGGGCAATCCGAGCGTGCGGCGGAAGCCGCCCCGCCAGTCGCCGCGGAACACCTTGCGGAAGATCGGCCGCCCGCGGGCGGAGTTCAGTTCATCGACGGCCCGGTCGGGGTCAATGTGCCGCTCGAGGTCTTCGAAGCGTTTGTTCCCGCCCGCGATTTTGCTGTCGACGGCCTCGAACCGCTCAGCGGCGCCGTCCGCGCCAGCATTGCGCAGCTGCTTGCAGACCCTAACGAGTGTGCCGGCGGCGGCTTCGCCTTTGGGCAGAGCCGCGACGTGGGCGAAAGAGCAGTTACCAGAAGTGCCGGCTGGCATGAGGCCACCCTTCTCGACAGATGATGTTCAGGCGAGCCGGCTTGGCAGAGAAGTACTGCAAGATCCCCCCCATGGGACCACCCCGTACAGCACCAGCATAGACCGATGCCTCGCGGTCGACCGGCAGTAGGTCATTCTATTGCAATCTGTTTCTGCTGTCAGATAACGAAACGGCAACGAGATGGCGGGGCATAGGCAGCGCTGCCGGTGCGCGGGCGGGTGATGGCGAGTGGCCGGTAACCGGACCGGAAATGGGCGCCGGCCGCGGGGAACGTCACCTGCTGCCTCCGCGGATACCCTCGGGACATGCGACTTTGTGTCGGCTGCGCGATGTGGAATCACGCGCCCTGGCAGGGCCGTTACCTGCCCTCGCCGCTGGCCCCGCGCGAGCGCCTGCGCGCCTACGCGACCTGGTGCAACGCCGTCGAGGGCAACACCACCTTCTACGCCACCCCCGCCCCGGAAACCGTCCGCTCGTGGGCCGCCCAGACCAGCCCCGATTTCCGCTTCGTCCTCAAGCTGCCGAAACCGCTCACCCACGAGAGCCGCCTCAACGACACCGGCGGGACACTCCGGGCGTTCCTGACCGCCATCGAGCCGCTCGGATCCCGCGCTCACACACTCTGGATCCAGCTGCCGCCCTCGTTCAGCCCCGGTGACCTCGGCGCGCTGGCCGGCTTCCTCCCCAGCCTGCCCCGCGGCTACCGCTACGCGGTCGAGGTCCGGCACCGCGCGTTCTTCCACGACCCGCGCGCCGCGCAGCAACTGGAGCGCACGCTCGCCCCGGCCGCCGCCGAATGGGTGACCTTCGACACCACGGTCCTGTTCGCCACCCCGCCGGCCACCGCGGCCGAGCGCGAGGCCTGGGAGCGCAAGCCCCGCCTGCCCCGCCGTCCGCAGGCA
>Ga0070713_100001081_pt1 | contig 17445 bp, 20 predicted proteins | sample LARL82metaG_FD_65465 | JGI IMG/M metagenome (GOLD analysis project Ga0070713, IMG submission 65465) | Corn, switchgrass and miscanthus rhizosphere microbial communities from Kellogg Biological Station, Michigan, USA - LAR L8-2 metaG | ecosystem: Host-associated > Plants > Roots > Rhizosphere ...
CATACCGCTGCTGGTTACGTTCGAGTTCAGCCGCTGCGAGCCCACCCGGAACGCACTGCTCAATTCTCTGAAGCGAATCGCGACGAAACTGGAGTGCACGCATGTTCTCGCGCCGCTTTCCGGTAAGTTCGAATCCCATCGGGGAAAACACGATTGCGATTGATGAAGCGGGTCCATGCTCCTGCGGCAAAGCAACTCAACGGCCAATCAAGCAACGTTACAGGCCCCGACTAATCCACGTGCGTCTTCGGCCGCATCAAGCCCGGCTTTACCGCAGTAGAGCCCCACTGCTCGGTCCGAGGACGATGTTGGCTCAGGCCGCGGTCACCCATCGACAGTTCGTCGATATGTCCAGCACCCTTGCGATAATCGAGCACCGAGACGAACTGACACGAAGCTCTCATCATGGCCGCCTCGGTTCGTTCGGGAAGGTCAAAATCGATGAGATTGGGATGCCGCGATTGCAGCAGCCTCCAGGCATGCGTTCGTTGGTCCTCATCCTTGATCTCAACTGCGTGAGCTGCTGCGTAAACCGCTGTCAGCTGGTCCAGATCTTTGGTCTCGCTGCCCACCGCGAAGGAGACGCGCATGTCACGTCGAATGTTCGCGAGCTTCTGACTCGAGCGAAAAATGAGGAAGTAGAGAGTCAGGCCTTCATTGGCGTACCCGACGATTGTCGTTTGCGGCCATCCATCCGCACGGAGCGTGGATATGGCCATCGTCCGGTGGCTATCGAGTATCTCGATTGCACTTTCTTGCATCGGACCCTCCATCGGGTAGCGCAGAACCATTGGGCCGAGGTCGCCCCGGTCGTCCAAAAGAAGAATGCGCCGAGTTCATGCGCCTCGCTCGGCGTCAGGACCGCGGTTGGTATAGTCGGACATCGGGCGCCACCGGTATGTGGAGTTTAGGCTGTTTTGCGCTCACGGCCTGGTTCGAGAGATACGTAAATTTCCTGAGTCCCCGGGGCTCCGAATCGTGACTTCTGCGGCCAACGGGGATTCTGGCGCGCGTCACCGAGCGGGTCAGGACTTTCACTTATGGCGCGGGCGGGCGCCTCGGGTGCAACTCTTGTGGCAGCAATAGGAAGATCGGCATGCAATCACGCAAGCTTCTCCAAGTCGCCGCGGCGACCGTCTCAGCGGCCGGCATTTTTACCTACGTTCGATACCGGAGGGAGATCGCCGCCATCCGTTGCGCAGTCGACACCGGCAGTACCATCGCAGAGACCTCCGCTGGTGACATCGAATATGCAGAGGCCGGCGAGGGCAAGCCGATGCTCGTGATTCATGGTGCAGGTGGAGGATATGACCAAGGCCTGCTGATCGGATCAGACCTCGGCGATGATCATCGAATCATCGCGCCTTCGCGCTTCGGATACTTGAAAACACCGGTACCCAAGGATTCATCACCGGCGGCCCAGGCGGACGCCCATGGCGCCCTTCTTGACTTCCTAGATATCCGAAAGGCCATTGTGGTCGGGGCTTCGGCCGGTGCACCCAGCGCGATCGAGCTCGCGCTGCGCCACCCTGACCGCGTGTCTGCCCTGATCCTGCTCGTGCCCCGCACCTATGACCCGACGAACTCGGTTGGAGTCGATGCAAGCCGGCAAAGTCAGGCCGTCCTGCGACTGGTTGAACGATCGGCTGACTTTCTGTTCTGGACCATTTTGCAAGTCTCACGGAGCTCCGTGGTCCGCTTTCTCGGTGTGCCGCCTGAACTCGAGGCCACCGCATCGGCCGAAGACCGTGAGCGCGTGACCCGGGTGATCAACAGCGTCCTTCCTCTTTCATTGAGGGCTCGAGGAATCGAACTGGATAGCGCAACGGAGATCGCGCCATGGCCGCTCAACCAGATCCGCTGCCCGGTGCTCATCATCTCGGCCGAAGACGACCTGTTTAAGACGCTGCCAGGGTCCCGTTTCACTGCGGAACATATTCATGGCGCACAGTTGCACGTGCTGCCGAGCGGCGGGCATTTGATGGTGGGGCGGACCGCGGAGGTTCGGAAGGTGGCCCGTGAATTCCTTCAACGCGGTGGAGCGGCGACCCGGCGTCCGAGGCTCGCCCAGCTACGAGAGGCCCAGCTTGAGACTGTCTGAGACGGCCTGCGCGAAGGGCATTCAGTATCATTACGTATAGTTCGGGAGCGGCCGACGAACTAGTTGGTTCCACGAGCCTTCCGGAGGACTTCCCCGCTTCCCAGCCTCATCCTCCGGGAGGCACGTTTTCCCAGCCATCGGACCATGTGTGTCAGCGTGATGGCGGCAATCGAAAGGGTAGCCCGTGAGAACGTCGGTCGGCAGCCCTCAAACCCACCAGAAGATCCAGAACGGGATAACACTAGCCTCGCAAAGCGGCAGCGCGGCTGCGTCGGCGACCCAGCTCGATAGGCTGTGACCGGCAGGGTTTGGGACAGTCGCTGTTGAGACTAGATCACGGGGGAAACAGTCAGAAAGCCCCAATCATCGTCCCGGGCCGGAGTCATTTCCGATCCGCCTGGGCCAACCGTCAGCATGTCCGAATGTCCGAAGCCCTTGGAATAATCGAGGATCGTGACGATGCTGCAATAGGCGCGCATTACGGCCGAATGCTCTAAGTCCGGCCCGCCGAGCTTGCCCAGGGCCGGATGCCGTTGAAGCACCAGCTCGATGGCGCGCTTGCGCTGTGCAGGATCGCGGACCTCGGAGGCATTCGCCGCGATGGACAACGCCTTAATCTGCGAGGGATCTTCGAAATCGCGGCCGACCACGATGGAGACACGGCTATCGCGGTCAATGTTCGCGTATTTCTGGCTCTGCCGCGAGATGATGAAATAGAGAAGCAGCCCATCGTTTGCGTAATTGACCATGGTCGCCTGCGGCCAACCGTCGGCTCGCAAGGTTGCAAGCGCCATCAGCCGATATTGGTTCAGGATCTCGACGGCCTTCTGCTCCATCTCGCCGGTCGTGCGCCCGCGACACGAGCAGGTCATTACGCAATTTCCCTGATTCAGGCTTGTCGTAGACTAATCCATGATAATAAGGGCCAGGCCGTGTAACTCGCTTGAGGCCAAGCCCGTTGAGCCTGGAGGACTCCCCGTGAAGGAGTTCATTGCGCGTGAGAATATTCGCCGCTTCGAGGCGCGATTGGCGGCTTGTGCCGATCCCGAGCAGCGGGAAACCTTGGAGAGGCTACTCGGTGCCGAGCGCCGGCGCCTGAAGGAAGCAAGAGTCATCAAGCAAGGACGCGCTGATGCGCCGCCGGGGGCATCGCGGTTAAGCGGTGAGTAGAGAACAAACCACCCGACCACTCCATCTACAGCCGCTCGATTACTGCCCTTGCGCGGCGAACGCGACCCGCAACGCCTCGGACAGACTGTGCACACCGAGCTTCGTCATCAGGTTGGCGCGGTGGATCTCGACAGTACGGGGGCTGATTCCCAAATCATAGGCGATGGTCTTATTGGGAAGGCCTTCGGCGAGCCCCTTGAGGACATCGCGCTCCCTCGGGGTCAGTGCCTGCAGCCGAACCGCTGCATCGCGCATGCGGTCGTCGGTCGCTCCTTTTCGCGAAAGCCTGCGATAGCCCTCTTCGAGCGAGGCAAGCAGGCTATTCTTCTCGAACGGCTTCTCAATGAAGTCGACCGCGCCAGCCTTCATCGCCTTGACCGCCAACGAGACGTCCCCGTGCCCGGTCATGATGATGACAGGAAGGCTTACGCCGTGCTCAAGCAGTGCCTGCTGCACTTCCAGGCCGTCCATGCCGGGCATTCGGATGTCGAGCAGAATGCAGCCCTGGTCGAGCTTCGCGCTATTCTTGAGGAGCTCATTTCCGGATTCGTAAGGCTCTACTCGGAGTCCGGAGGTCTTGAGCATGAATCCGACTGACCGACGGATGGCCGGGTCGTCGTCGACCAGGTGCACGAGTCGCTGATCGGAGTCACTCATCGTCGGTCTCCGCCTTGGGCAAGGTGAAATGGAAGATCGTGCCGCCTTCGGAGCCCGGCTCAAACCATATCCGCCCGCCGTGCGCCTCGACGATCGTCCGGCAGATCGAAAGACCGATCCCCATGCCGGCCTTCTTTGTAGTCAAGAACGGCTGGAACAGCTGCCCGGCTACATTCTCACTGATCCCAGTGCCAGAGTCTTCGACGCTCACCATGACGAAGCCCTCCGCCAGCGATTTGCTCGAGATGCCAAGAGAACGGACGGAGCCATCGATCATCGCTTCGATCGCGTTCCGGATCAGATTGAACAGGACCTGCTGAATCTGAATCCGATCGACGAAAACGTGATCGAAGGCAGGATCGAGATTCACCTGGACATCGATACCGTGCTCCCGCGAGCCGACGAGCGCGAGCGCGTTTGCTTCGGTAACCAGGCGCGACAGGAGCTCCACGCGGTGCTCGGTTTCGCCATGGCTCAGGAAATCCCGCATTCGCTTGACGATTTGGCCCGCGCGGATCGCCTGTTCGGCGGTATCGCGAAGTGCCTCGCGCGCCATCTCCAACTGCGCGGCATCGGGCTCTCCATTCAAGAGGGCCATAGCCCCTTCGCAGTAGCTCGTGATTGCCGTCAGCGGCTGGTTGAGCTCGTGCGCAAGCGACGACGCCAGTGTCCCCAGTTCGTTGATCCGCCCAACGTGCGCCAGCTCGCTTTGCAAATCGCGCAGTCTCAAGTCGGCCCGGCGGCGCTCAGTCAGATCGTGAAGGAAACCAGTAAAGATACGCTTGCCGTCCACCCAGGCCTCGCCGACGGCCAGTTCGATGGGAAAGGTATTGCCGTCGCGATGGCGGGCGGTCGTGACGCGACCGATGCCGATGATCTTGCGTACGCCCGTGTCACGGTAGTTCCTGAGATAGCCATCGTGCCTCTCACGATCTGGTGACGGCATCAACATCGAGACGTTCTCGCCGACGACCTCCGCTTCAGCGTAACCAAACATTTTCTCGGCCGCGGCGCTGAACGAAAGGATGATGCCCTTGTCATCGATCAGCACCATCGCATCGGGAACGGTCGCAAGGATCGAGCGGAGATGCTCGTCGCGGTCAGCGACGATCGTTACACCGCTGTCGGTCGGCTGATCCATGTCAGCAACTATAGCAATTGGTTCCTCGGAGGTCGAAGCGTCACCGAACGCTTGCGATCCTGAAGGGGAGGATATCGCCGTTGGGCTCGCCGACCGAAACCTGCCCACCGAGCCGGATTGGCCGCGAATAGAGATACAGGAGCCTGTCCTTGCCATCGCACCGCATCGACCACTGGCCATCGGATCGAACGACCAGGCCCTTTTCGTCCGGATCAGTCGACCAGTGTCTTCGAACCGTTGCCCTTGACGGAGCTAGTTCCATGGCCTCGGCGTCGATCTTGTCCTGATCGTTGAGCGGCAGCCGCACGAGATACGCCCGGCTGACAGAGCCAGCGGGAAATTCCCCCGTGCTAGCAAGCTCCAGGCGAATGGATTTCCAGTTCATCCCTCGAAGACTGGCGATTTGGCGACCGACCGCAAATACGGACTTTCCCGTAAGGACTTGGGCCGCCTCTCGTCCGAAGCTCAATCAGATGAAGCTCGGAATCCTTCTTGCGTTAGGCGTTTGGGCGAGCGCGTCCGCGCAAGCGCAACAGGTCGACATCAGCTCAGGCTCCGTGGTCGAGACGGTCTCGAACCTTCACCCGGGACAATATGTCTGGGCACCTGAGGTGGCGCCGCTGGGACCGATGCTGATGATCGTAAACCTCAAGACCCAGCGGGCCGTTCTGTACCGCAACGGCGTTCCCGTTGGCGCGACCACGATCTCGACCGGTAGTCCAGGACATGACACGCCGACCGGTGTGTTTACGATCCTTCAGAAGCAGGTCGAACATTACTCATCCAAGTACGACAATGCCCCGATGCCCTACATGCAGAGGCTCACCTGGTACGGCGTCGCGCTCCACGCCGGAAACCTCCCGGGCCACCCCGCCTCCCATGGCTGTATTCGCATGCCCAAGGGCTTCGCCCAGCTACTCTACGGCGTCACGGGCCTTGGAATGACCGTCGTGATCGCGGATGTCGCCGAAGCGCCGCGCGTCGCTCCGACGCCGGACTTCGTGTCCTCAAACTCGCCGCGAGACACCGTTGGACAAACCGTCTCATGGACTCCCGAGAAGTCCTTAAATGGGCCAGTCTCCGTTCTCGTTAGCGCGGCTGACGCGCGGGCGGTCGTGCTTCGAAATGGAGTCGTGATCGGCTCGGCTCCAGTGTCGGTTAAGGGGCCTGTCACCGGAACCTGGGTCTATTCCCTGCGCGACATCGATGGAGCCGGCCAGCATTGGATCCGCATCGATCTGTCAGTCGGACCGACGAGCAAGACACTGGTTACGCCGGACGAATGGCAAAGATTCTCCGCTCCCGAGGCATTCAGGGCGAATGTCGCGGCCATCGTCGAGCCTGGCATGACCATTGTCGTGACGCCCGACTCTTTGCACTCGGGCGAAATCCCGACAACCGTCCTCCAGTCGGGAAGCTAGGACAACCGCGTAACAATACGTAATGCATCTTTGGACGGCCGATGCTGTTTTGCGCACATGGACGCGAACGACCGAGCTTATTACCTCCGCCGCGCTCTTCAGGAGCAGGAGGCAGCCCGAACCGCGGCATGCGCCGAGGCGCGCGAGCGGCACGAACAGCTTGGCGCTGCCTACCGGCGCCGGTGGTACGGGGGTTCACCTTTGGCGCGATCGCTGGTCATTGGAGATCCAGAGAAGATTCAGTGCACGACGACGCGGCAGCGCGTCGGAGTTCTCTGAAAATGAACGCTGCGGAGCTCAAGTTCGGCATCCCCGATATCGATCTCGGCTGCATCTCTGGCACTAGGATCAATCCGTCGAGCTTCGCCGGGCACGAGCTCATTGTCCTGTTCTGTCCCTCCGATGCGAATGCCGCGGCTAGGGAAATTGCCGCGTACCACCGCTACTCAATCGAGTTCGCGAACCGGGATGCCTGGCTCCTGACGTTTGCCGACGAAAGCGGAGATATCACGGCGGATGGTTTAGGGCGCGTACTGACCATTCCCGACCCAAACCGGCACGCCTGGGTCGCGTTTTGCAATGCCACCGCACACCCAGAAGTGTTCGACCGCAGCAGCGGTGCGACATTTCTGTTCATGCGAGGGGGAGGCCTGCATCGCTACTGGCTCGGTCGTGGTCACGCCGACGAAGTTCTTGCCGAGCTGCAGATACCGTCCTTCGATCATACGCACTATTCGGGAAGCTGAAGCTGCCCGAATAGAGGCCAAGCCCTGGACGGCGACGAAATCGCGGGGTGCCTCGGAATCTTCGCATAATGCAACCGGCCGAGCAGCATCGCGGAGGTTACGGGAAACTCCTGATGTCGCTCGGTACATCTCGCGAGGATGATTGCGTCGCAGCCTGACGAACGCAGCAAGGAAAATGAATCGGCTTCACGATCACACGGAGACACACGCCAGCTCGCGCATTGGCTGGCTGAGAGCAGCGGTCCTTGGCGCGAACGACGGTATTGTTTCGACCGGGAGCCTGATCGTAGGAGTTGCCGCCTCACAGGCAACGCGCTCAAGCGTCTTGATCGCGGGCGTAGCCGCCTTGTTTGCTGGCGCGATGTCCATGGCGGCTGGCGAGTACGTCTCGGTCAGTTCGCAATCCGACACGGAGAAGGCCGACTTGGCCCGTGAAGCGGCCGAGCTTCGTCAGCGACCCGAGATTGAGCTCGAAGAACTGACGAGAATCTATCGGGACCGCGGCATTGATCGAGACACCGCCGCTTCGGTCGCGCGTCAAATGATGAAGCGTGATGCACTAAGCGCCCACGCGCGCGATGAGCTTGGACTGTCACCAGTACACACGGCGCGGCCACTTCAGGCCGCTCTTGCATCGGCTGCCATGTTCACCGCGGGCGCGTTGGCGCCGTTGGTTGTCGTCCTCGTTGTCCCCCCTCCATTCCTCATTCCGGCGGTTGCCATCAGTTCCCTCGCGACTCTCGCCCTTCTTGGCGCTCTTGGCGCTCGCGTAGGGGGCGCTCAGATTGCGCCATCAGTGATGCGCGTGACCTTCTGGGGCATGCTTGCAATGGCTGTCACTGCAGGTGCAGGCCGCCTGTTCGGTACCGCAGTGGGGTGAGCCGCTCCTGGCGGAGACGGTTGCAGATTGGCCCAAGACTAGAATGCAACCCAGGCGAACGCGCGCAGCGCATCATTGTCAGGAGCATTGGCACCGGCGAGATCATAATTGTGCCGTGCACCGTTGAATTTGCCGTAGAACGTGTATTGCAGGCCAAGTCTCGCGTTGAACCGCGGTCCTAGCGGGGAATTTCCAGCGCCCCACGGCGTGTAATCGAGTTGCATCGTCAGCCCATTGCTGTTGGGCTTGCCGTTTCCGCCGAAGACGTTGAAATTGCGCGATCCGGTAATGCTGAAGGCGGACAGGTCAGCACCGACCTTCCCGTGCCAGCTGTAACCGAGAGTGCCTCTGAGCTCGTTCAGGTGATAGCGCCCGCAGTTGAGGTCGATTTCCTCGCCATCGCCGATCAGCCCAAGCGCGCAGCTGGCGCGCAGATTTCCCTTTTCGTGGACGTAACGCAAATTGGCTGACAGCGTGTCGGCGGAGCCGAAGGTCTTCTGCCAGGATCCGTCGACGCCGAGATCTGTGTAATGGTCGCTGAAGCCACTCGATCGGTCGCGACCGGGGAAGATGGCCGCTTTGAGAGCACTGCTGCCGATTTCGAAAGTGCCGTTTGCAAGGTTCGTCTGATAGGCAATTCGGCCGTAGGGTGCGAGGCCGTGAATCTTGCCTGGAGCATCAGGATCGGCGCCCAGCGAATTCAGGGTGCCGTGCGAGGGCGTCCCATAGCCGCCACCGGCAAGATAGAGCTTGTGCCCGATCCAGCCGTAACCCGTGAAACCCAGGACTTCCTGTGCAAGGCCGCCGTCGATTAGCGGTGAAGCCGCGGGTGTCGCGGAAACGGCCGTATCGGTGAACGGGAAACCCCAGGCCGCAAGGCTGTTCCACGGATCTTCGATTGTCGGGTTGTTGTTGATCGACAGGCCCAAGATCGAGTCCTCGCCGAACGGCTTGGCGGATGTGACGAATCGCAGATCGAGATTGTCCCACGTCGTGGCCCGGCCGACGCCGTCGTAGGTAATTTGTGCGAAACCGCCGACGTGCTGACCGATCCCTCCGGCAATGAACAGGCTGGCCTGGTCGAGCACGACATTATCATTCTGGTCGAGATGTTCCGGAGCCGGCACCTGGTCCTTCTTCGTGTGCGTAAATGAAGCGATGGCCATCGCCGAGAGCGGTATCGCCGCATGGGTCCGCAGCGTATAGCCGCCGAGCTTGAACTCACGTCCAAATGGCGTCAGCTCGGGTCCGAAGCCGCCCACGTGGCAGGCTTTGCAAGCTTGCCCAGTTTGCTCGGCGAATGCGGGGACTGCCTGCGCCGGACGTGGAGCAGTAAGGGCGGCCGCGGCAATCAGACCGCCTCCGACGGCCCACACACCTGCGATGATCCTGTAGGTCGTACGATCCGAAATCCCAGTTGGGTCTTCAGCGAATGACGTCGCCATGTGATGGACTCCCCTCTTTTGGCGACTATTGTTGTTAGAAGGCGCGACCCGCCGGTATCAGGAGTTTCCCGTAATGGGCCTGAGGACCCGAGACCTAGCTCTGAGGCAGGCCGCAACTATGGAAAACTACCTATTTGCCTGGACCTCGCGGAGGGGCACCCAATAGCCACCCAAATGGGAGGCTGAAATGTCAGAGCGTGAATTCCAGGTCTCCAGGCGACATTTTCTCCAGGCTGCCGCAGTAGGCGGGGCAGCGGCGATTGCGGGTACTCTGGTGAGTTCCCCGGCAGTTGCGGCGAACAAGGTCCCGCAGAAGGCCGTTAGTTATCAGACGAGTCCAAAGGGAAGCCAGCGGTGCGACAACTGCGCATTCTGGCAGAACCCGGCAGCATGCAAGCTGGTAGATGGCAGCATCGCCGCGGCTGGTTGGTGCACACTCTACAAGAAACAATGACTGCCAGTGCGAGCTCATGGGCAGCAGGCGGCTTGACTAACAGCAGTAACTCCCGAACGATGAGTGGGATCACGCATGCGAAAGGCACGCATGGCTGAGTCGTCTTATCCTGTGGGCGCGCACGATTATGCGAGCGGCGCCGAGGAGCTCGAGCGGCTCGCTGCCGCGCTTGACGAAGTGCCGCGCGGAGCTCTGGTCGTCTCCGGGATAGCGGTCGGCCTGCTGATGATCGGCTGGCTTGGAATGTATTTCCTGGTTTTCCTACCGCGTGGGCCGGTCGGCTGATGGCCCTCAACGAAGACGCGATCCTCAAATCGGAACTGCGTTGGGCGATGGTCGTCGGCGGCATCGTCGCGGTGATCCTGATCGCCATTCTCTACGCGGCGCTGGCGATGCACATCAACCCGCCGTCGAACCGCGAATATGTCGACCCCAAGACACTACACCTCTCCGCAGAATTCACCGAGGCGAACCTCGGGACGCGGATCGATCCGAACGGCCAGATTGTAGCGCGCATCATTGCTACGCAGTTCGAGTTCGTGCCGAATTGCATCGTGCTTCCAGCCCAGCGGCCGGTGACGATGCGCGTAACCTCTCCGGACGTGATCCACGGCATCCTGGTCACCGGAACCAACGTCAATACCATGGTCATCCCCGGCTATGTCGCGCAGGTCCATACGACCTTCACCAAGACCGGCGACCTCCTGATGCCATGCCACGAATTCTGTGGTCTCGGGCACAGCCAGATGATGGCGACGGTTCGTGTCGTCCCGCCGGAAGCATTCCACCCGGGTCCCGACGGAAGGATCGCCTGTGGCCAGCGTCACTAGTACCGTCGGAGCAACCCCGCGCCTGGCCGCCGCCACAGGACTGCAGACGCGCCGGCTCGTCATGGCGCACATCTGGGTCGCGATCGCAGCGTTCGGCGTCGCCTGCTTGCTCGGCGTCTGGCAAATGTGGGCGAGAAGCCCCCTCCAGGCGCCAGCGCATACCGCGGCCAATTACTTCCGCTCGGTCACGCTTCACGGCGTGTCGATGGCCTTCGTGCTGACGACATTCTTCATCATGGGCTTCGGTTATTATGTCGCTGAGACGTCGCTGAAACGGCCGCTGCCGGGCATCGGCCTCGCCTGGGCGGCTTTCTGGATGGGGATTGTCGGCGTGCTAATGGCCGCGCTGTCTGTGATCAGCGGCAACGCGTCGGTGTTGTTCACATTCTATCCGCCGTTGACGGCGACGCCCTGGTTCTACGTGGGACTGGTCCTGGTCGTTGTGGCGTCGTGGATCTGGTGCATCCTGATGATTCTGGCGATGCGCGATTGGCGCCGCGCAAACGCGCCGCGGCCGGTTCCACTGGCGATGTTCGCGACGACTGCCAACGCAGTGATGTGGCTCTGGACGACGGTCGGCGTCGCAGCGGAACTACTGTTCCAGGTTATGCCGGCAGCGTTCGGCTGGAGCCAGATGGTCGATGTCGGGCTGTCTCGAACCTTGTTCTCATGGACGTTGCACGCGATCGTCTATTTCTGGCTCTTTCCGAGTTACATTGCTTTCTACACGATGTTCCCGCGGGCCGCCGGGGGACGGCTCTATTCGGACACGATGGGCCGGCTCGCCTTCGTCTTGTTCCTGCTCTATTCGCTGCCAGTTGGGCTCCACCACCTGTTCATGGATCCGGAGCATTCGAACGGCTTCAAATTCCTTCAGATGTTCCTAACGGCGCTCGTGTCGGTGCCGACGTTGCTGACCGTCTTCACGATCACGGCCTCGGCAGAGATCGCGGGCCGGATGCGCGGTGGGAAGGGGCTTTTCGGCTGGATCGGCGCTCTTCCATGGGAGCGCCCGATGGTGCTTGCGACCGGACTTGCCTTCGTGATGCTGTTCTGGGGAGGCGGAGGCGGCCTCGTCAACATGAGCTACGGAATGAACGCGATGATCCACAATACGAGCTGGGTCACGGCGCATTTCCATCTGATCTTCGGTGGCACCGTCGTCATCATGTACCAGGCGATCTGCTATTCGATCTGGCCATCCCTGACAGGGCGCAACTTCCCGAACACGAAGCCGCTGCAGGTGCAGCTCTGGCTGTGGTTCATCGGGATGATGGTGATGACGCTTCCGTGGCATTGGCTCGGGCTTCAAGGCCAGTGGCGGCGCGTCGCCGCGTTCGATTATTCGAACCCAATCATCCATCCCTGGGGTCCGTGGGTAGTCGTCAGCCTGATCGGCGGAGTCATACTTGCGTTCAGCGCCTTTCTCTTCCTCTTCAATCTCGCCGCGCTGCATCGTCGGGGCATCGCCGGAGCGCCGGCCACAATTGAATATGCGCGCGCTGTGCATGAGCCCGACCGCGTGCCTTCGTCGCTCAACGGCTTTGGCCTGTGGAACATCCTCGTCGCGCTGCTGATGCTCCTCGCCTACGGCTGGCCGATCGCGCAATTCTTCGTTTACCCGCCGCCGCAGGCGATGGTTCACAGGCTCGGCTGAGATGGCGAACGAACCCGTCGAGAAACCGCCCGAGCGCAGCGCGATCGATCGACCCTGGCGAATGCGCGCCACCGCCATCGTCGTCACGGCGGTCGCCGCCGGAAGCCTGATCGGCTTCGTCATCATCCCCGCGGGGCAGAAGAGCGGCGCCCATCTCAGCATGGGCCATGCGATGGAGCGCGCCGCGGGCCTTGAGCCAGGCTCGCCGGCGGTGCCGCAGCCGCTCAATACGGCCACCTCGACCCCGGTGAGCACCGTCAGTTGGTCGCCAGAAGTGCTCAAGATTCTCGCCTCTGGTCGCAGCCGTCTGGGCGCGCAGATCGCTGCCCAGACCTGCGCCGCGTGCCACGGTGACAAGGGCCTGTCCCCAACCACCGGAGCAGCCCCTGGTGGGCCGATTTTTCCAAGCCTCGCAGGGCAGAGCTCCTACGCCATCTACAAGCAGCTTCACGACTTCCAGAGCGGCGCGCGGGTTAATCCACAAATGAGTGCCATCGCACAGACGCTAGCGCCCGCTGATCTTGCCAATGTCGCAGCCTATTATGCCGACGCTTCGAAGGAATATGCCGCGATCGGCAGTCGGGAGCTCCTTGGCGAACCCGATACCGAAAAGCTCGCCAATGAAGGCGATAGCCACCGGCGTTTGCCCGCATGCCTTGCGTGCCATATCAACAATTCCGGTGGGCCCATCGAGACGCCGGTGATCACGGGCCAGTCGGAGGAATATTTACTCAAGCAACTCAACGACTTCGCTTCGGGCAATCGCAAGAACGATGTCTACGGCCGGATGCGGGACGTCGCATCGAAGCTCACTCCGGAAGAGAGGACTGCGCTGGCGCGCTATTTCCAAGGCACGCTTTGACGCGGAGCGCCCTCGAGCTAACCGTTACGAGTGTTCGATCGTAAGCGCTTCGGTGTGCCCAAGTGCCTTGCTGTAATCCAACACGGAGACGTGTCGGCAGTGTGCGACCATAGTTGCCACCTCACCTGCTTGAGGAGGCGCTAGATCAGTCAGATTTGGATGTCTTTCGGCCAGAAGTGTCCAGGCGCGACTCTTTTCACTAACGCTTGTCACCTCATCGACAATGCAGCCGGCGTACACGGCCTTGACATCTCCAAGCTGAGCCGGCTCGTGACCAACGGCGATGGCAACCCGGTTGTCCCGCGAGATATTTTCGAACTTCTGACTTGTCCGGTACACCAGGAAATAGAGGCGAAATCCCTCGTTGGCGTAGCCGACAATCGTCGCCTGGGGCCAGCCGTCGGGCCGGGTCGTCGCAATGGTCATGATCCTGTTGTCATCAAGAATTCCGATCGCCGGCTGTTCCATTCACACCTCCGCTTGAGGTTGTTGTTTGCATGCCTGCAGCAGCGACATAGCCACTCAGGCTGCCGAGCGCGGAACATTTCTATTCCTTAGATGCGACGCCCATTTGCTCGCGGTCGAAATCTTCAACCGTTTTTGGATTGTTGTGATCCTGATTTGGCGTTTGCGCCTGGCTCCTCGGAGGCTGACCGATCGACATTGCGGGCTGCAAATAACGTTCGCGCATCACGCGTCTCCACAAATTCCTGCGGCATAGTCCAACTGCAAGGACTGCACCTATTTAGCGCAGGGTTACGAAGTGATGGCCGCGTGGCCCGCTCGTCGATATCCGTAGTTTCCCGAATGCCGCTCACTTCAGCAGCGCTTCCTGGCCGCGGCCTCCCCTTTGAAGCATCGTGCCCGCGATGCGCGCAGAGCTAAATCATCCGCCGGTAAAGCCGATCGCGTAAGATGATCAGGTGATAGAGGGCAGCCGCAACGTGGAACCCTATCAGGTACAAGAGAGCCGTAGCGAGCGTATGATGAACGTCCCCAAGTCGGTGCCCGAGGCTTGAGCCGACCGGCATGATCGAGGGCAGCGGGACAAATCCGAAAAGCTTGATGTGCCAACCTCGGGATGAAGCGTTTGCCCAGCCCAGAACTGCGACGAGCAAGACACCGAAATACAAAAGATAATGCGTAATCTGCGACACGAGCTGCAACGGTCGGGACAGGTTGGCCGGTACTGGTGGAACAGAGTTCGTTGTGCGCCAAACCAAACGCAGCACCATCAGCAAGAGGATCGTTGTTCCGAAGAATAGATGCCAGGCGATGAGCCCCACGGGGACAGTACCGCGGCCAATGTGCGGCATCGTCCACGCATCAGTGTATTGTAGAACCAACAGAAGAACGACGAGCCAATGCAGCAAACGTAACGCAGCCGGATATTTACCGATGTCCTCAACGTCCGTTGGCATCCGATCGTTCTCCTCCCCTGCGCGAGTTACAATTGAGGTCGCGCTTGCCGCGCCCTCTGGATGGATTGGCGTGATGCCCCGAAAATTCCGCGCAACGGAACATCCCGACGCCTGCCCCACCTGTCTCGAATTGCGGTCCCATGCGTAGAGACATGCGACCGCGGAAAAGCTGTAACATTGTTCAGTTATTGCAGTCGGTACTTCAACCGGTGAAGTTTTGCGCCCCCCAGTTCACTGCGGAAAGGCGACGCCAGTCACAGCTGTGACCGATCGATCGGCGTCCACTCCTCGGGCTCGATCTCTTTACGAAGCAGTCGGAGCGCAAGTCCGGCAAACGTCCCAACAGCGATTGCGATCGTCAGATTGCTGGCGACGGTCAGGATCAACGTCATAAAGAACAGCGCGCGATCGCCTTTGCGCAGCTTCAAACGCTCAGCCCAGCGGGCGGGCTCGCTCATGAGCCATGCTGTGAGAATGAGGAGGCCAGCGAGTGCCGGCATCGCCAGATATCCGGCGAGCGATGCAGCAGCGAGGCTCAAGACTAGGATAGTCGCCGCGTGGACGATCCCTGCGACTGGAGTTCGACCTCCCGCACGCACGTTAGTGGCGGTCCTTGCAATCGCACCCGTTGCAGGCAGTCCGCCGAACAACGGCGAAACGAGGTTCGCCGCGCCCTGGGCGAGAAGCTCAGCTCCGGACCTGTGCCGACCGCCAACCATCCGGTCAGCGACGATCGCCGAGAGGAGTGACTCGACTGCAGCAAGGAATGCGATGACGAATGCCGATGGAAGCAATTGGCTGATGCGCGCGACACTAAGATGCGGAACCGAGGGCGGCGGCAAGCCGGCAGGTAGCGCGCCGAAGCGCGAATAGATCGTGTCGACCGAAAGCGGCAACAGAGCGACGGCCGCCGACGCTCCGGCAATCACCAACAGCGACCCCGGGAACCACGGAAGCCGATGCCTGAGCAGCGCAATGCCCGCGATCGAGAGCAAGCCCAGGATCAATGCCACCGGGTTGACGTCACTTCGCGCGGCCCAGAGAGCGGGCAAGCCCTGGATAAGGTCGGCTGGCACGTGCGCGGCAGATAAACCGAGCAGATCCTTGAGCTGGCTGACCGCGATGATCAGCGCGATTCCGACTGTGAAACCTTCGATCACCGCCTCGGGAACGAGCGCGATAAAGCGACCCGCTCTGACGAGGCCCGCGGCGAGCAGAATAATGCCGGCGAGAAGCGTCGCTAACAGGAGTCCATCGAAACCAAATTGCTGAACGACGCCGGCGACGACGACAATGAACGCACCGGTTGGGCCGCCGATCTGAACCCGGCTCCCACCCAGCAGCGAAATCAGGAACCCGCCGATAATCGCCGTCACCAATCCCGCTCGTGGTGTGGCTCCAGAAGCGATTGCTATCGCAATGCTGAGGGGAAGGGCTACGAGAGCGACGGTGACGCCCGCGACTGCGTCTCCAATGAACAGGCGCCACGAATAATCTTGCAGGGTCGTGAGGAGCTTTGGCTTCATTCACTCGGCGCTAGGGGCACAGGAACTCTCATTCAACCGCGTCAGCGACACGGGCTTCAACCCATCCCCGAAGAACGCGACCTGCCGTCGGGTTATGTGACAGCGGTGGCTGTAGCATTCATCCCGCCACTGTGGAGGCGCGCGATGGATGCTCCTGCAAAGGCGGCAATCTGTCAGTGACGCCCACATCATGGTGATCAAGAAGGGGCCCCAAGCGACGGGCGATTGCGGTTGCGATCACCTGGGCGGCATGGGCGTTGGGATGCCAGTCTTGCGGCACGCGCCAATGCTGGTCGAGCGAGACGGAAACCACGGGCAGATCGATATTTCCAAGGACACGTAAACGTATCTGTTGTTCGGCAGGGTTTTCGGGCACGAATTGCGGCACGAGAACCACGGGGATGGCCCCGCGCGATTTTGCAAGACTTACGAATGCCTTGAGGATCGCGCGGGTCGTATGGATGGAACGGTCAGTTTCTTCCACGCTTCGATATGGAATTGCCCATCTTGCCAGAGCGGCCAATTTTGATCTGCCGACGGCTGGGTGCCAGACGAGGTCGGGTCCCAGATGCGGCCGCCCGTCCTCGCCGTTTCGGCGAAACAGCATGGGCGAAAACAGCATGACTACCGCCACCGGCTGGCGAAACCGTCGAAGTTCGGACTTCAGTCGCAGATAGATCTGGTCGGTTGCATAACCCCCGACCGAAAGATCGACGACCTGGGTCTTCATCAGTGGGGCCAGCTGCCCCGCAATGCTTTCATCCCATTGAAGACCAAACCCGCCCATGACGGATTCGCCCGCCAGTACGATGGTCGGCCGAGCGAAATCCGGCGCGTGGTTTTGGTCCGGCTCGCGATAGCCAAAGGCGTCGTTGGAATATCGAATTCTTCTCCCGCCCGTGACCAGATACCCCGTGTGCGAGGGCATCAGGACCCACCCCAGCACCGGATCGCGCTTCCGGAGCGGCTCGCCCAACCTGTGCCGCGGTTCGACCGAGCCCCATTCTGAAGACCCCAAAACGAGATCAGCTGCCCCCAGCGCCAGCATGATTGCGAGGATCACGGCGGCAACGAGCAATAACCGTGTGCCGCTCACACCACGCTCGAGGATCAAACCGGCTTTGCCGCGGACTA
>Ga0070713_100001082_pt1 | contig 17438 bp, 13 predicted proteins | sample LARL82metaG_FD_65465 | JGI IMG/M metagenome (GOLD analysis project Ga0070713, IMG submission 65465) | Corn, switchgrass and miscanthus rhizosphere microbial communities from Kellogg Biological Station, Michigan, USA - LAR L8-2 metaG | ecosystem: Host-associated > Plants > Roots > Rhizosphere ...
CACGAGGTTCGTGGCCGTGGTGTAATACGTCGAATCCGAGAAGAAGGCCTCTTCCGCAGTTACCAGGTTGCGAAGGTCCGACTTCATGGCGGTCACATACGCCTTGGACTTGGTGTTGGCGAACTTCGGGATCGCGATCGCGGCCAAGATGCCGATGATGACGACCACGATCAGCAGCTCGATGAGCGTAAAGCCCTTACGGACACGAAGCATGTTGGTCATGGGAATGCCCTGATGGGAGGTTGTTTGTTGCGCTTTCACGCTCACTCCTATCGAGGCGGAGCGTGACGATGAGCCTGACTAAGGCAACGCTCGCGCCTACCGGCACCCAGAGACTCAAAAGATTGGCTCGCAAGCACTTACGTTAAAGAGGTCTTCGCCGATACATGGGCGCACACAGGGCGTTCTGCACGGCGGAATAGCATTCCGCAATGCGGTCATCACGCTCTATTCCGCTGCTCGACGAGCTCGTTTACGAAGGTTGGCCGGCGCTCAGGCTCTGTCGCTCGCGGTAGCCTTACCAAGCCTCCGCTCGACTTCTGCCAAAACGAGTCGGGGCTCGGCTGGTTTCGGGATGTAGCCATCGAAGCCGATCTCGTCAGCTCGTTCCCGATCGCTCGCGAGCGCATGCGCCGTGAGCGCAACGATAGGAATGGTCGAAGTAGCGGGGTCGGCTTTCAGGATTCGCGTGACTTCCCAGCCGTCGATCTTCGGAATAGACACATCCATGAGGATGAGGTCCGGCTGATCCGATCTCGCGGACGCGAGTCCGGCTTCTCCGTCCGTCGCCTCCAGGACGTGGTAGCCCGCGTAGGTGAGGATGGTAGAGTAAATACGAAGATTGTCGTCGTTGTCTTCGACGAGCAGAACGGTTGGCGCCTCGGCCATCATCGTGTCCCGGTACGTGGCAATGGCGCTCGGGTGACTCGACCGGAGTCACCGAGCGCCGCGCCTGACGCGCGCCGTCGAATCAGCACGCATCCGAACTAATGAGGAAGAATCGAGCCAGGCCGAGCGCGGCGAAAGGCGGAGGCCTTACCTACGGCCTCGCCCATCCATGCTCTATCCTCTGCCACTGAGTACCGTTGAGGGATCGAGCTCGCCTGTGTAGTACGACATCAGCGACTGCTGGAAGACCAGGTTGTTCTTTGCCGTGATGTACGCGCTTTGCGCCTGGACTTGGGTCGCCCGTGCCTGCGTCACCTCCACCAGGGTAGCCGCGCCGACCTGATAGCGTTGCAGTGTAGTGGAGACTGCCAGCGAGGCTGCTTTCTGCTGGGCATCGGCGGCCGCCAGTTGCTGGGTGGCGGCGTCGTAGTCGAGATAGGCACGCCGCACCTCGAGCGCCACCTGCTGACGCTGCGTCGATAGAGCAAGCTTCGCGTTATCCTCGGAGATCTGGGCGCGCTCACTGGCCGCCTGAGTCGCTCCACGATCGAAGATCGGGATCGAGATCCCGACGCCGATAGATCCACCACGCCGCTGGTCGAGCTGATTGAGGAAGCTCGCGTCAGCAGCACTCGATACGCCACTGTTGTAGCCACCGGTGAGGGAAATCGTGGGCCACCTGCTCGCGCTCGCCGCCTTTACATCCTGCTGAGCAGCCTGCACGCGCGATGCGTCGGCACCAAGATCGGGCCGCTGAGCGAATGCCCGATCGAGGAGCGAGTCGAGATTGAACTTCGCGTTCACGGCGGCCGTGTCGGCCAATGCCGGCGGTTGGAACTGATAGCTTCCGCGCGGATCCAGCTGCAGTGTCTGAATGAGATCGACCTTTGCCAGCTCGACCGCGTTCTGCGTGGTGACAACGGAGGCACGCGCGCTGGCGACGGTCGCTTGCTGCTGGTAAAGATCGGAGATCGGACGGGAGCCCGCCTTCACGAACTGACTGATCTGACTCTCCAGGGCCTCCTGCGCGGTGAGGTTCTGCTGCTGAACGTCGAGTTGCTGCTGCTGCGTTACGAGGGCCAGAAAGTTCGAAGCAACGGTGAATACGGCGGTCTGTTTCGCACGCGACAGATCCTGCTCACCGGCATCCTCGTTCGCCTGCGCGCTGCGCAGATTCGCGACGCTCTTCATCCCGTCGAACAGCGTGACGCTGGACGAAATGCCGGCGTTCAGCGTGTTCGTCGTCGTGTTGAAGATTTGCCCATCGGTCGTACTGAAGTTCCGGCCGTAGTCCTGTGCCGTGTTCGCCGTGACGTTGAGGTTCGGCAGAAATGCGAGCTTCGATTGAGTGACGCTGGCGCTGCTGAGCGCCGCCGTGTTCTGGGCCTGCTTCACGCCAGTGTTCTGGACCAGCGCGAGCTTGAGCGCCTGATCGAAGGTGACGAGCGTCGCTGGCGCTGGCGCACTCCCGACCGGCTGCTGCGCGCCTAACGTCGGCACGGCAGCAACCCCCAGCACAATGCCGAGCAGCGCCCCTCGTTGTCTAGTGATCGAAAACATTTCTGAATTCCTCCTTATGGTGGTCGGTGGTCGGTGATAAGTGATCTGCAGTGACCACCGTCCACCGATCACCGATCACCCTATTCGTATCTGAGTGCCTGAATTGGATTCAGCGCTGCTGCCTTACGAGCTGGGTAGTAACCGAAAAACATTCCCACTGCCGCCGAGAAGCCAACCGCGATCGCGACGGCAATCGCCGGCGTCGCCGTGTGCCAGCCCGTGAGGTGTCCAAGCAGCGCTGCGCCGCCGAACCCGACCAGCAGACCAATCACGCCGCCCGCGAGGCTCATGACGATACTCTCCACCAGGAACTGCGTGAGCACGTCCGAGCCGCGCGCACCGATCGCCATGCGAATGCCAATCTCCCGAGTTCTTTCCGTGACGGAGACGAGCATGATATTCATGATGCCGATGCCGCCGACCACCAGGGAAACGGAAGCGATCGCCGCCAACAGGTACGTCATCACCTTCGTCGTGGATGACGCGGCGTCGGCGAGCTCGTTCTGATTGCGAATCGTGAAATCGTCGTCGGCATAGTCGCCCAACTTGTGCGATTCGCGCATGATGCCGCGAATCTCGTCCTGCGCCGCGGGCATATCGTTAGGCGAATACGTGCTCGCCAGAATCTGACCCAGTCTGACGAACCCGCCGCTCAGCCGCGCCTGAGCGGTCGTGTACGGAATGAGAATGACGTCGTCCTGGTCGTTGCCCATCGCGTTCTGGCCCTTCGCCGCGAGCACGCCGATCACCTGAAACGGCACGTGGCCGAGCTGGATCTGCGCGCCGACGGGATCGCCACCGGGAAAGAGATTCTGCGCGACGGTCGCGCCGAGCACGGCCACCTTTCGCATCGACTTCACGTCGTTGTCCGTGAACAGTGCGCCGCTCGCCACGCTCCAGTCGCGAATGGTCAGGTAGTCGGTCGAGACGCCATTGATCTGCGTCCGCCAGTTGCTCCCGCCGGCAATGGCCTGCGTTCGCGTCGTGATTACCGGCGACACCGCCGCCAACGTCGTCGCGTCCTTCTTGACCTTCTCCGCGTCCGCAATAGTTAGGCGGTTGAACGTACCGGCACCCTGGCTTGCGCCACCCTGATTCGTCGAGCCGGGCATGATCATGATGACGTTCGTGCCGAGGCTCTTGATCTGATCTTGAATGCTGGCCTGCGCGCCGTTGCCGATCGCGACCATCACGATCACGGCGCCCACGCCGATGACGATGCCGAGCATCGTCAACAGCGTGCGCATCTTGTTCTTGAGGATGCTCTGCGACGCCAGCTTCAACAACGTTTGCTGTTTCATGCTGCCTCCGCCCGCTCCGCCTGCACGTCGATGACGACGTCGGCGTCGATGTTGCGCAGATCCGCGGCGGCGTCGCGTCGCTTGTCGACCGGATGGTCGCGGCGAATGCGCCCGTCGCGCACTTCCACGATACGCGTCGCGTACTGGGCGACGTCTGGCTCGTGCGTCACGATGAGGATCGTGATTCCCTGCGCGTTCAATTCCTGGAACAGCGCCATCACTTCCACTGACGTGCGACTGTCGAGGTTACCCGTCGGTTCATCGGCGAGTAGCAGCCGTGGCGCCGTCACGAGCGCCCGCGCGATCGCGACGCGTTGCTGCTGTCCACCCGACAACTCACTCGGCTGGTGGTCGAGGCGCTCACCGAGACCAACTCGCTCGAGCGCCCGCTTCGCCAGCTCCGTCGGATTCTTCTTCGTACCGGTCCGGTCGTACAGCAGCGGCAACTCCACGTTGTCCAGCGCGCTCGTACGAGCCAGCAGATTGAAACCCTGGAACACGAAGCCGAGCTTCTGATTCCTGATGTCAGCCAGCTCATTCTTGCTGAGCCTTTCAACGCGCGTCCCATCGAGCGAATAGCTCCCCTCGGTCGGGACATCGAGACATCCGAGAATATTCATGAGGGTCGACTTTCCGGAGCCGGACGAGCCCATGATCGCCACGAGCTCGCCCTGCCTAACGGTGAGGTCGATTCCTTTGAGGGCCGCGACTTCGTTCGATCCCGTCTTGTAGATCTTCGTGACGCCGTGGATCTCGATGACCGGCGTTCCGATGTTCGTTTCGGTCGACATGTTAGAACCCTCCTGGGCCACGCCCACCACCGCGGGGTGCCTGCGGCTGCAGCGGATTCGCCGAGCTGCTACCGCTCGTGTTGCTCGTCGATGTCGCCGCCGTGCTGCCGACGATGACCTGCAAGCCTGGCTGCACCAGTGTGCTGTCCCGCGGGATGATCTCCGTGGTCTGGCCATCGGTGAGCCCCGTCTTCACACGCGCCACCGCAAGCTTCCCGGTCTTGTCCAGGTACCACAGCAGGCCGCCGTTCGCGCGCGCTCCACCGTTAGGCGAGCCGCCACCGCGCGCCGTTCCCGCGCTTGCACCCGTACCATTGCCTCCCCAACGCTGACCACTGAATCCGCCACCATTGGCCTGACCCCCGTTGCTCGTGCTGCTCTGCGAGCTCGCGCTCGTGGACGCGCCGGCCGTGCGCTGGCGCTGACCCATTCCTACCTGCGCCATCATGTCCGGCGTCGCGCGGAAGCGAAGCGCGGCATTGGTGACGAGCAGCGCATTCTTCGCCGAACCAGTGAGGAACTGCACCGTCGCCGTCATGCCGGGCAACAGCTTGCCATCGGTGTTCGCGGCCGAGATCACCGTCGTGTAGTTCACGACGTTGTCCTGCGTCGTGGACTGCAACCGGACCTGCTGCACCGTTCCGTTGAATGTCCGGTTGGGATACGCCTGCACGGTGAACGTCACCGGCTGCCCAACGGCGATAGAGCCGATGTCACTTTCGTCGACGTTCGCGAGGATCTGCATCTGCGACAGATCGTTCGCGATCAGGAACAGCTCGGGCGCGGACAGGCTCGCGGCCACTGTCTGGCCGACGTCGACGGTTCGCGCGACGATCACGCCATCGATTGGCGCATAGATGTTCGTGTACGCGAGATTCTGGCGCGCCTTGTCGAGCGCGATCTGCGCCGACTTCAGGTTGGCCTTGTTGACCTCGTAGCTCGACTGCGACGTGCCGAATTCATCGGCAGTGATGACCTTCGCGTCGAACAGCGTCTTCTCGCGATCATATTGCGACTGCGATAGCGTGAGCTGCGACTGCGCGCGCTCGACCCCCGCCTGAGCATCCTGGACCGCCTGCTGCTGCAGCGTCGGATCGATGCGCGCCAGCAGTTGGCCCTTCTTTACCTTCTGATTGAAGTCAGCGTAGATCGCGGAGACCTGCCCCGAGACCTGCGTACCGACTTGCACGGTCTTCACAGCGCTCAAGGCGCCGGTCGCTGAGACCGTCGCTTCCAGATTACCGCGCGTGATCGTCGCGAACCGGTAGGCCGGAGCGTCCTTCGCATCGGCCCGGCGGTACATCGCGACGCTACTGGCAGCGACCACGACGACGGCTGCTGCCGCTGCGATTCTTTTCCTGTTCATATATCCGTCCTCTCGGTTCAGCGGCGTCAGCCGCTTTTTGTCGCGTCCGTCATCCTCACCCGAGGAGCATTGCAACGGAGATCAGTATATAGGTTTCTGAAGGCGTAAATGCCCGATTTGCAATGAGTTGCACTGGCATGTCACGAACGGCACCGGGCTGTAACGAGCGGTTTGGCGCTATGTGGCTGCCGCGGGTATGCTTCCTCACCATGGAGGAGCAACGAGGTGAGCGCACGATGGGCGAAGCCGAAACAGCTGCCGACTCGCAAGCTGAAACGAAGCATCCGTTCCGGCTGAGCCGCCGCGAGCTCGTCCTCATCGGGGCGTTCTGGACCTTTATGGCGGCGCTGAGCGTCGCGAATCGCTTTCTTGATCCGCGTCAGCTCGGTTTCCAGATGACGAATCCGTCAGCGCCGATCATTCTCGCGCTCGTTTCGTCTTATGGATGGGCACTGCTGACCCCGGTCGTCTTCTGGCTCAGCGCCCGCGTGCTCGCCGATCAGCGCCATCGGGTGCTCGGGGTGGCCATCCTTCTCATCGTCGGGTTCGGTATCGCGGTCGCCCTCGGTATGACGGGCGAAGCGCTCCGCGGCGCTCTTCTTCCTTTTCCGCCCCGTCGCGGCCCAAGGGGCGGTCAGCCGCCTGGCTATTTCTGGTTGCGGCCCTGGTTCCTCAACGACTTCATCATTTATCTCGGGGTGCTCGCCGCTGGCCTCGCACGCGCCTATTCCCTTCGATATCGGCAGCAGCGCGAGGAATCGCTCCGCGTCGCCGCGCAGCTACGAGCCCAGTTGGCGGAAGCACGCCTGGATGCGCTACGCATGCAGCTGGACCCGCACTTCCTGTTCAACACGCTTCACGCGATCTCATCGCTCGTCGAGCGTGACCCGCGCGGGGTGCGACGAATGATTTCCCGGTTGAGCGAGCTGTTGCGCCATACCATCGACGGACCGACCGAGCAGGAGATTACGCTGCGCGAAGAGCTCGACCTGTTGCGCCGTTATCTCGAGATCATGGAGGTGCGCTTTCAAGGCCGCCTGGAGATCACCACCGACGTGCAGGAACGCACGCTCGACGCCCTCGTGCCCAATCTTATCCTCCAGCCAATCGTCGAGAACGCAATCAAGCACGGCGTCAGCAAAATCGAAGGCACTGGAAGGATCGCCGTACGTGGCCGCGTCGACGGAAGCGATCTTGTGCTGAGCATCGAGAACAACGCACCGCTTGCGGAGAGCATAGCGGAGACGGGAGTCGGTGTGCGTAACACGCGCGCGCGTCTTTCGCACCTCTATGGCGACGACCAACACTTCGACCTCCGCGGCGGGGGTGATACAGGCCAGTTGACGATCGCTGAGATCCGGCTTCCCTTCCACACACGCGCGGACCTCCGGACCTCGGCGGTCCCGACCTTCGCCTGAGGCCATGCCTAACGCTCCCGTTCGGGTCCTGGTGGTCGATGACGAGCCGTTGGCCCGAGAGCGCCTGATCGACCTGCTCGCGCATGAACCGGGGGTCGAAGTCATCGGTACGGCGGACAACGGTGCCGCGGCGGTGGAAGTGATTCGCGCGCGGAGGCCGGATCTCGTTTTTCTCGATGTCCAGATGCCTGGGAAGACCGGCCTCGACGTCGTTCGCGAAGTGGGCGTAGACGTGATGCCCGCCACCATCTTCGTCACCGCTTTCGACCAATACGCGCTGCGTGCGTTCGATCTGGCCGCGCTCGACTATCTGGTGAAGCCGTTCGACGACGAACGGTTCGAGCAGGCGTTCAACCGCGCGCGCAAGCTGCTGGAGTTGCGCGATCTCGGTAAGCTGCGCGAGCAGCTCCTGGCCGTCCTGCAGCCGGGTGCCGGAGCACAGCGGTCCGAGCAGAGCGCGGCCGGCGGCAATGGGTATCTCGAGCGAATCGCCGTCGAGATGCGTGGCAAGGTGCGCGTCGTACCGGTCGACCAGATCGACTACATCACGGCAAGCGGTCCCTACGCCGAGCTGCATACCGCCGAGCGCACCCATCTCATTCGGGAGACGATGCAGACGCTCGAGGAGCGGCTCGATCCTCGCCAATTCATTCGCATTCACCGCTCGGCTATCGTTAGGCTGCCGCTCGTGGAGACGCTCCTCAAGGGGGCCGGCGGAGACTACGAGCTGCAGCTGAAGGGCGGAATCCGTTTGCCGGTATCGAGGTCGAGAAGAGAGGAGCTCGAGCGGCGATTGGGAGTCATGCCCTAGCGCGCGTAGCGCGGCGAGCTCAGAACCACGATACCACGAGCGCGACGGCCGCGAGCGTCATCAGCGCCAGTCCTGCAATACCGAGGATGTTGAGAGTTCGCTTATTGCGGTGCGTACCCATTACCTGCTCGTTGTTGCACACGACGAGAACGATCGCGATGAGGGGCGGTGCGAGCAGACCGTTGATCACCGCCGAGCCGATGAGCAGCTTGATCGCGTTGACATGAGCGAAATTCAGAAGCATGCCGACGATCATCGCCACGGCGATGACGCTGTAGAACTGGCGCGCCTTATGAACTTTCTCATCCATGCCGGCGCGCCAGGCCGCCGCCTCGGCCACAGCGTAAGCTGCCGAGCCGGCCAGTACGGGAACACCCAACATGCCGGTTCCGACGAGACCGAGTGTGAACAGCAGGGCGGCTGCATTCCCCGCGACAGGCCGCAGCGCACGCGCAGCTTCCTCGGCCGTCTGAACATTGAACACACCAGCGCGATGCAGCGTCGCGCCCGCGGTGAGAATGATGAAGTACATGATCAGATTCGAGAACAGCATGCCGGCGTTCACGTCGCGCGCCGCGGCACGAAGCTCCCGCTGCACGGCGCGTCGCGGGCGGCCGACGATGCGCCGCATGATCAGCGCGTCCTGCTCCGCATTCAGTGCCGCCTGCCAGAAGAACAAGTAAGGCGAGATCGTCGTGCCCATGATGGCCACGAAGGTGAGCAGATAGTCACCCGATAGGCTGACATGCGGCCAGAACGTTCCCAAAAGCACGCCGGCCCAATCCGCGCCCGAGAGCATCGCGGCAAAGACGTAGCTGAACAGCGCCAACGTGAGCCACTTCAGCACGCGCGTCATGTTCTCGTACGACGCGAAGACCAGTAGCGCTAGAATCAGCACCGTGAAGGCAGGCACGAACCAGATGGATGGAATGCCGGTCAGCAAACCCGCACCAGCCGCCATACCGGCGAGATCGGCCGCGATGTTGATCGTGTTGCCGACGATGAGCAATCCACAGGCGAGCCAGAGCATCCACCGTGGATAGTGCTCGCGCAGCACGGCGGCCAACCCGCTGCGCGCAACAATACCGATCCGCGCACACATGAGCTGAATCGCCGACATCACCGGCAGACTCACGAGTGCTGTCCATAGCAGGCTGTAACCGAACGCGGCTCCAGCCTGCGAGTACGTCGCGATTCCCGAGGGGTCGTCGTCCGCCGCGCCAGTGATGAGGCCCGGTCCGAGCTCCCTCAGTCTCGAGATGAGCCGCTCGCGCCCAGTCTTCCGTCGTGGCCGATAGGGGCGCGGCTTCTCTCGGCGATCGTTCCGGGTCTCCTCAGTGTTGGGCTCAGGAGTGGTCGAGTTTTCCATTGGCGTCGCTACAAGGCACAGCGCGGGCCAAACGGGCGGAGGCCGGTAAGCCGATGGGCCCTAACGAGTCTCACGCTTGACTCCGCCAGGTACGGCGCCGTACTGTCGTCGCCGGCCCAGTATTTCTTTCTGACCCGATCGGCGCCATCGTGTCCTTTCCGGTTACCCACCTCTCCCTCGTCCGACGCGCCCAGAGCGCGGATGCGGACACCCGGGCTCGCGCTCAGGAAGCTCTGGCGGCGGTCTACTGGTTGCCGATCTATAGTCATGTCCGACTGACGCATCGGCAGGAACCAGCGGACGCGGAAGATCTGACGCAAGGGTTCTTCGCCGACGTGGTGAGACGGCAGCTCTTCGCCCGATACGATCCGGCGCGAGCACGTTTTCGCACCTACGTCCGCCGCTGCGTCGACTCGTACGTCGCGAATGCGCGGCAGGCCGAACAGCGGCGGAAGCGCGGAGGAGACGCGACCTTCGTCTCCATCGACGCACGCGAGGTCGACGAGCGCCTAACGATTGAAGGAAGCCGCGACGCCGATGCGGCATTCGAGCGGGAGTGGGTTCGGAGTATCCTTGTCGCGGCCCTCGCCCGGCTCCGCGACCGCTATCGAGCCATGGGGCACACCATGCAGCTCGCGCTTTTCGAGCAGTACGATCTCGCCAAAGCGGACGATGATCGCCCAACCTATGCGGCTCTTGCAGCCGAGCACGGCATTCCGGTTACGAGGGTCACGAACTGGCTCGCCGCGGTTCGCCGCGACTATCGGTCGCAGGTTATCGACACCCTTCGCGACGTCACGAGCAGCGACGAAGAATTTCGCGAGGAGCTACGCGCGCTTCAGGGCCGCGAGTCGTCGTGACCTCATTATCGAATGCCGCGGTGGCACGGCTGCGACAGCTGCTGGAAGGTGAGGCGGCCGAGTCGCGCTATGAGATCATCGAAGTGATTGGCGAGGGCGGCATGAGCACCGTGTACCTCGCCCATGATCGCGAGCTGGAGCGAGATGTCGCGCTCAAGGTCCTGCGCACAGCCGCTCCAAACTCCCACGAACGAGAGCGCATCCAGCGCGAAGCGCGGATAATCGCGTTGCTCGAGCACCCGGGCATCGTTCCCGTGCACGACGTTGGCCTATTGCCCGATGGGAGCCTCTTCTATGTGATGAAGAGAGTAAAGGGCGAGCGGTTCGACGAATACGTTGGTGGCGTTCGGTCGCGGACGGAGCTGCTCCGAGCGCTCTTACAGGTGTGTGACGCCGTCTCCTTCGCGCACGCGGCGGGAGTGATTCATCGCGACCTCAAGCCGCAGAACGTCATGGTCGGCGCCTTCGGCGAAGTGCTGGTCCTCGACTGGGGCGTGGCGAAATGGCGAAAAGAGGCTGCCGTAGCGACTCCGGCGGTAGAGCCGCGGCTTGATAGCGACGAGATCGACAGCACCGCCGCCGGTACGCCGGGCTACATGGCACCCGAGCAGTTCCAGGGAGCTGCTGACGAACGCTCCGACGTCTTCGGACTCGGCGGAATTCTGTACTTCTCGTTGACCACCGAACATCCGTCACCTTCGGCGTCCCTACAATGGCCAACTCAGCGAAGCGTTCCTTCGGCGCTGCGCGCCATCGTCGAGCGTGCGCGTCACGGCGATCCCGCACGACGCTATCAGACCGTCCAGGCCTTTGCCGCTGACGTCCTGAACTACCTGGACGCCCTTCCAGTGACGGCCCACAGAGAGAACATCCTCGAGCGCGGGAAGCGCCTAGCGGCACGTCATCGAACGGCAATTCTCCTGGTTCTCGGCTATCTGGCCATGCGGATCGCGCTGCTGATCTTCATCCGCCGCTAAAGACTTCCGCTCCATTCGCTGTATGGAGAGCGGACTCTTTCCGGAGCTTACATGAGTAAACCCACATTTGGTCTCATCCTGGGCGGGATTCTGGGAATCTTCGATGGCCTGTCCGCGCTGGTCTCCTCGCCTGAAGTCTCGGGGCAGATCACCGGGATTGTCATCGGATCGACCTTCAAGGGCCTCATCGCCGGCGTCTTGATAGGATGGTTCGCGAAACGAGTGAGCTCGCTTCCGCTCGGAATCGTTTTCGGCCTACTCGTTGGTGCGGCGCTGGCCCTGCCGATCGCGATCATGAACAGCAATGCGTTACACCACAACTACTATTGGCAGATCATGTTACCCGGAAGCGTCGTCGGGCTGATCGTCGGCTACGCCACGCAGCGATACGAGAGCGCTCGCGGCCGCACCGTCAGCGCCTGAGGGAAAGCGGGCGTCAACTCAGGCCTCGTTTCCGGCAAATCAGATGTGAGCCAAAGCAGAGTGCGTCAGCAGCAAAGCGCCCTCGCGAAGCGTAGTTTTTGTGGACTGCGCATCGCCGCCGTTGCGATCGCCAGCGCACCCTGTCCCCTTCTTCCATGTTCGGTTCATTTTGCCGTTGGACGAGGCTTGCGGCGCCCGTGCTTGTCGGCCTCCCGCTCGCTTTCGCGCCTCGAGTCAGCAAGGCGCAGAGTCTTGGCGACATCCGCGGCCGAGTCATCGGAGCCAGCGGTGCCGTGTTCGGTGCCCGCGTCTCGATCGAGATGCCGCCGCGGGTCGCGATTACCGACGATCGAGGCACTTACATCCTGCGCGGCGTCCCAGCCGGACACTACGAAGTCCTGGTGACCGCGCTTGGCTACAAACCGGCGCGTCGGCCGATCGACATCGATGCGAATGGGTCGACGACATTAGATGTCGCGCTCGAGCAGGGTTCGCTGATGTTGTCGAGCGTGATCACGACCGCGACACGTACCCCAACGGAGGCAAACAAGGTTGCCACGACGGTGAACGTCCTGACGCCATTCGAGATCGAGACGAATCCGTCGCGCGAATCGCAGGATCTCCTTCGTGAAATACCTGGCGTGGAGCTCCCGAGGACGAGCAGCCTTGTTGGCGGAACGGCGCAGATCGTATCGATTCGCGGTGTGGACGAGGGCCGTACGGCGGTGCTGTTCGACGGCTTTCCGATAAACGACGCCTGGGGCGAGTGGATCGATTGGGGGCGAGTTCCGAAAGGAATGCTCGATCGCGTGGAGGTCGTCGAGGGCGGCACGTCGAGCCTGTACGGCAACGGCGCGATGGGTGGGGTGATCTCGTTCTTCTCGAGACCGCTCGCGCCGGGTGCAGTCGACATGACGGTCGATGGCGGCAGTCGCGACCTTCGTCACGGGTACGCTTCAGCGGGCGTTCCGATCTATGGGGCGCTGACGGCGAACGTCAGCGCGGATTACCTGCAGGGTGGCGGGTACAACTTCATCGCTCCAGCGCAGCGCGGTCCCGTAGACGTCCCATCCGGGATCATTCAGCGCAATGCGTACGCGCGCGTCAACTACGCGCCGTCGTCGCGATTCTCGGTGTTCGTCACCGGGCATAGATTCGGCGACAACCGCAACGTCGGGACGCCGCTCTCGTACCAGACTCGTGATCAGGGCGACGTCGATGGCGGCGTGGACTGGGGCAACTACTCGTCCGGCTTGCTGAGCGTGCGCGCCTGGGACGGCAAACAGAGCGAGCACCAGCGTGCGACGTCGATTCATGCCGGTGGTCGCGCGGCGGAAGACAGCAGCGTCGTCGCGAACATTCCGAGTCATGACTGGGGTGCGTCGGCGATGTGGACGCGAGCTGGTCTGTTCGGGCTCGAGTCGTTCAGCCTCGGCGGCGACTACCGCCATATGAATGGCAATTACGACGAGGTCGACCTCGACACGGCGTGTCCTGGTGTGAACTGCGGCACGATCGTGCGGACCGTGCTCTCTGGCGGCGATCAGGCGCTGAGCGGAGCCTTCGCACAGGCGATCGCGTCGCCGATTGCCCCGCTGCGCATCGAGATGAGCGCGCGCGTCGATCAGTGGAACAACGACAACGGCCATTCGATCGATGTCAGCGCCGGTACGCAGGCGTACCCGGACCGCAGCAAGACCGCGTTCTCGCCGCGACTCGGTATCCGCTATGACTTGTTGAGCAGTCTCTCACTTCATGGCGCCGTGTACAGAGCCTTCCGCGCGCCGAATCTGGCCGAGCTGTATCGCAAGCAGATCACGACGACCACGATTACGGTGCCGAACCCAAATCTCTCGCCGGAGACGGCGCTCGGACGAGAAGCGGGCCTCGACTGGCAGCCGACGCATTGGCTGCAGTTCAAGGGGACGTACTACGTCGCGGACTATCGTGACTTCAACGTCCCGACCAGCATTCCCGCGGCGTCGAATCCGGGTTGCGGCACGGCGACGACGTGCCGGCAGCGCCTGAACGTGAATGCGTCGCGGAGCCAGGGCGCCGAGGCCTACCTCGCCGTGCAGCCGCTCGCGCACCTATTCGTCAGCGGCAGCGTCAACTACGACGATGATCGACAGCAGTCTGGCATCCCGGCGGGCACGACGAGCAAGCCGCACATCAACCGCGTGCCATCGCCGAAGCAGACCATTCGCGCGACCTACAACTCGCGTACGTTCGGTGATTGGACGGCTATCTGGCGCCACGAAGGCCCGACGACGACGCTTCAGGGCGTATGGCTCGAGCCATTCACGGTGCTCGACGCGAATGTTCAGCGCGCGCTGCTGCCCGGGTTCACCGGCTTCCTCAGTGTTGAGAATATCACAAACACGAGCTACGAGGTGAATCTCACGGCGGCGACGAATGGCATCGCGTCGCTGGGCCTGCCGCGGACAGTGCGGGTGGGGCTGCGAGTGCAGCGGTGGTGAGCTGAAGAGGGGACGCGCCGCCCGGGTCATGAGGTTGATACTCTTCTGATCTCGGTGACCGGTGCTCGTGTGCCGGGGTTGTCCAGAGATGCAGGGGCAGTGCACTCGCCACTTGCCCCCCCTCGCATAATTCCCCGAACCTTGGCCGGCCGAGTGGGACGTTCCGCTCAGCGCGCCACGCTTCGCGTTGCCTAACTGCTGGAGACGAATCATGCCTCTTACGCGGTCCTCCCTCCGCCATGCCGTCGTGCTGGCGGCTCTCCCCTCACTTCTTCCTTGCTGGCTCGCCGCGCAGTCGACTGGTACCATCTCGGGGCGCGTCACGGACACGCAGGGCGGTCCGCTGCAGGGCGCGACGGTGTCCCTCGTCGGCACGACGCGCGGCGGCATCGTGCGCAGCGATGGATCGTACCGGATCACGGCGCCAGCAGGCCGGTACGAGATTCGAGCGCGGCTGCTCGGATATACGCCTCGCGCTGATTCGGTGACGGTTGCGGCAGGAAGCAGCGTTACGAAGTCGTTCATACTGGACCGGGCGGCAACGAGTATCGAGGCCGTGTCGGTCATCGGGACGCGCGGCGAGGAACGCACCGTGATCGACGCGCCCGTGCCGATTGACGTGCTTTCGTCGCTCGAGGTGCGGTCCACAGGTCGCACCGAGACGTCGCAGATGATTCAGGCGCTGGCGCCGTCCTTCAATTTTCCGCGGACCACGCTCGGCGACGCGACGGACAATGTACGGCCGGCGACATTGCGCGGACTCTCTCCGGATCAGGCGCTGGTGCTCGTGAATGGCAAGCGCCGGCATCTCAGCTCTGTCGTGAACATCAATGGCTTCGTGGGCCGCGGCTCCGAGGCGGTCGACCTGAACGCGATCCCGGCGGGGATGATCGACCACATCGAGATCCTTCGCGACGGCGCAGCGGCGCAGTACGGCTCCGACGCGATCGCGGGCGTCATCAACATCGTGCTCAAGTCCACGGCACCCGGTGATGTCACGGGGCAGGTCGGCGAATACTCCACCAAGGAGCCGGCGGTCGCGAACTACACGTCGCCGACATACAAGCACGATGGGAAGCTGTTCTACGCGAACGCCGACCACGGATGGACATTCGGCCAGAATGGGTATGTGTTCGTCGGCGGCGAGATTCGCGACCGTGGGTACACCAATCGCGCGGCGCCCGACACACGCGTTCAGTATTTCCAGAACGATCCGAATGCCACCAATCCCAGTCTGCCGCAGCCCGATCACATCGACTTCAAGATTGGCGACTCGTATCAGCACGACGATCTGGGCTGGCTGAACGCCGGAACCACGTTTTCGAATGGCGTACAGCTATACGGTTTCGGCGGCCTCTCGCATCGGTTCGGCGACGCGTTTGGATTCTGGCGCCGCCCTCGCGATGCGACAAACGTGCTTACCGTGTACCCGAACGGGTATCTGCCCCAAGAGCAGCCAGTGATCTGGGACGGCTCTGGCGTCGTCGGTGTGAGGGGCCAGGCGGTAGGCTGGGAATACGATCTGAGCAGCGGCTACGGACGGAATGCGTTCGACATGAGCGTCGTCAACAGCATCAATGCTTCGTTAGGCGCGAGCTCGCCGCGCGACTTCTACGCCGGCCAGCTCGTGTTCGGGCAGTGGACGACGAACCTCGACGTCAATCGCGACTTCAAGCTGCCCGTGGCGCCACTGCATACGGCGTGGGGGCTCGAGTTCCGCGATGATCAGTACAAGGTGGGCGCGGGTGACACGGCGTCGTACGCGAACGGCGGCCACTTCGTGCTCGATTCGCTGGGCCGGCCAACGACGACACCAGCGGCAGTTGGCTCTCAGGTGTATCCAGGCTACCGGCCGCAGGATGCCGGTTCGCATTCCCGCAACAACGTCGCCGGCTACGTGGATCTCTCGAGCGACATCACCTCGCAGCTGCTGATCGACGTCGCGGGGCGGTACGAGCACTACGGCGACTTCGGCAACACCACGACGGGCAAGGTGGCGGGACGCTACGAGCCGGTGCACGGCCTGTCATTCCGCGGCGCCGTGAGCTCCGGGTTCCGCGCCCCATCGTTAGGCCAGGAATACTTCTCCAACACGGCAATCAACTTCGTGAATGGTGTGCCGCTGGAGATTCGCACGCTGCCCGTCCAGAGCGTCACGGCCCAGACGCTGCACGCCCAGCCGCTGCGTCCCGAGAAGTCGATGAACTACAGCGCTGGTGTCGCCGTCGAGCCGCTCCGCAATATGTCGGTCACCGTCGACTACTATCGCATCGATCTCAAGGATCGGATCGTGCTCTCGAACAACTTCACCGGCACGGCGATCGTCGACACACTCCAGGCCCACGGAATCGTCGGCGTGAACGGGGCACGGTACTTTACGAACGCCGTGGACTCGAAGACGAACGGTATCGACATCATCGGCAACTACGGCTGGTCGTTTACTCGGACAGCATTACTGCGCCTGACGGCCGCTTATAACGGCAACTGGACGAAGGTGACGCGCATCGACTCGTCCTCGGTCATTCCCGGCCAGGGCGTCGCGCTCTTCAGCCGCGTCGATCAGGCACGATTGGAAAAGGGCAATCCGCGCGACAATCTGGTGCTGTCGGCCAACCTCGACGTCGGTCGATTCGGCGTCAATTTCCGCAATCAGCGCTTTGGCGCGGTGACCGCGTACGGCTCGACGACGACAAACACCGCGGACCAGACCTGGAGCCCCAAGTGGGTGACGGACCTGTCGCTCAGTTACGGCCCGGTGTCTCGCGCGACGGTGACGTTAGGCGCCGACAACCTCACCAACCAGTATCCGGATCCCACGATCACCGCCAACACCAATTCCGGGATTCTGCCGTACAGCGGGATCTCGCCCTTCGGCATCAACGGCCGCTTCGTCTACGCGAAGTTGTCGTACGGTTGGTAATTCGTCTTCGGCGCTGTCATCAGTCAGTGCCGATCACTATGGCAATTTGAGCGGAGGGCCGGTGACACCACAGCCGCCCTGCGGGCGGACACTGAAAGCACTGATTCGCTCCGTGGGCCGGAAAGCTCCTCGCTGGAGTCGTGATTCTTTTGTGAAAGGCCTCGGGAAGCTTCCCGAGGCCTTTCAACAAAAAATCAGCGCTTGGATTGGTGGCGAGGACGTCTCAATGTTGAGGAGACGGTCAGCGGTTTCAGCGTCCGGCCGCAGGCCGGCA
>Ga0070713_100001083_pt1 | contig 17426 bp, 15 predicted proteins | sample LARL82metaG_FD_65465 | JGI IMG/M metagenome (GOLD analysis project Ga0070713, IMG submission 65465) | Corn, switchgrass and miscanthus rhizosphere microbial communities from Kellogg Biological Station, Michigan, USA - LAR L8-2 metaG | ecosystem: Host-associated > Plants > Roots > Rhizosphere ...
CGCAACGGGCGTGGTAATCAGCGTTTTAGCCGAAGGCCTCAAACGGGACCGAGCTCGACTCTCCGAGTCCCATCGCAATACCAGCGTGTTCCTGGAAAGCATTTCCGACGGCTTCATCGCGTTGAATCACGAGTGGCGCTGCACCTACATGAATGCCACCGCCGCGAAGATGATGGGACGGAAATCGGGAGAACCGCTCGGTAAAAGCGTCTGGGAGCTGTGGCCGCAAGCGTCGGACTCTCGCTTTGGCGTGGCCTGTCGCAGAGCAATGAGCGAAAATGTCACCGTACAAGTCGAGGCCTTTTATCCCGGACCTTGTGACGCGTGGTTCGAAGTCCGCTGCTATCCCTCGCCGGCAGGACTGTCGCTTTTTATTACCGATACAACTCAGCGCAAATCAGACGAAGAGAAGTCAAGGCTGTTCACATCCATTGTGGAGCGTTCCGATGACGCCATCATCAGCAAGAACCTGGACGGGATCATAGTTACTTGGAATGCCGGCGCGGAACGAATTTACGGATATACATCCGAGGAGATGGTAGGCCGGCACATCTCCCTCCTCATTCCCAACGAGCGCCCTTATGAGCTTCCCATGTTGATCGACGATTTGAGACGGGGAGCAAAGATCGACCACTATGAGACGGAGCGCGTGAGAAAAGATGGCATGCGAATCTTTGTGTCCTTGACCGTGTCCCCGATTCGAGATGCCCAGCAAAGAATTGTAGGTGCTTCGGTGATTGGTCGCGACATGACCGACAGCAAGTTAGCCGAAAGAGCCCTCGGTATGAGCGAACAACGTTACCGCTCTCTTACCCTGGCCACCTCTCAAATCGTATGGAACACCGACCCCCAAGGTGAAATGAGAGAAGACCTTCCGATGTGGCGCGAATTCACCGGCCAGACATCCGAGGAACTCAAGGGCCAGGGATGGATCGACGCTCTTCATCCCGTCGACCGCGAACGAACCGCCGACCTATGGTCACGATCGGTCAGCAGCCGGAGCCTATACCATACGGAGTTTCGCCTCCGGCGGCACGACGGCGAATATCGCCACATGGCCGTCCACGGCGTCCCGGTCCTGGAGCGGGACGGTACCATTCGCGAATGGGTCGGGACCTGCGCAGACATCACCGACCGCGTACTAGCTGAGGAGGAAGTGCGCAAGCTCAACGAGAAGTTGGAAAAGCGCGTGGTTGAGCGCACAGCCGAGCTCGAAACCGCCAACCAGGAGCTGGAGGCTTTTGCCTATTCGGTTTCTCACGACTTGCGTGCGCCGCTGCGCGCTGTCGACGGGTTTTCGCGAATCCTGCTGGAAGACTACGGACCGCAACTTCCCAATGAAGCTCAACACTATCTCCAGGTCGCCCGCGACAATGCCTTGCAAATGGGAGACCTCATCGATGGTTTACTGGCCTTTTCCCATCTCGGACGCCAACCCCTTCGCAAGCGGACTGTTGCGCCTGCCGATCTCGTTCGCCAGGTGTTGGAGGACCTTCGTCTGGAACAAACCGGTAGACGTGTCGAAATCACCGTAGGCCATCTTCCCGTTTGCGAGGGCGATCCTCTGTTACTGAAGCAGGTCTTCGTCAATCTTCTTTCTAATGCCCTCAAATACAGTCGCACACGGGAGAACGCCCACATAGAAATAGCGGCCGCCGATTCCACGGCGTATTATGTTCGAGACAACGGTGTGGGGTTCGACATGCGTTACGCTGATAAGCTATTCGGCGTGTTTGAGCGGCTGCACCGCGTCGGGGAATACGAGGGAGCCGGTGTCGGGCTGGCTATTGTCCAGCGAATTGTCCACCGACACGGCGGCCGTGTTTGGGCCGAGGCCGCGGTCAATCAGGGTGCGACTTTCTATTTCACGCTAGCCCAGGCCCCAGAGTGCGAACCGAGTCCGGATGAGAGCCTTCGGGTGGAGGAATCCGGAGAGAAAGTAACGGCATGAACAATCCCGCCACCGCTCTTCCCATCCGCGTCTTACTCCTCGAAGACCGGGCCGAAGACGCGGAACTGATGTTACAAGAACTGCGAAGAAGTGGATTTGCGCCCTCCTGGGAACGGCTGGAAACGGAAGCTGGGTATCTGGCGCGGCTCCAATGGCCACTCGATGTCATCCTGGCGGACTACCGCGTGCCGCAGCTGGAGGCGCCCCGCGCCCTGGAACTGCTGCAGGATCTCGATATTGACATCCCATTCATCGTGGTTTCGGGCGCCATCGGCGAAGATCTCGCGGTCGCGATCATGCGGCAGGGCGCCACCGATTATCTTTTGAAAGATCGTCTCAGGCGCCTGGGACCCGCCGTGAGGCGTGCGTTAGCGGAGAAGCAGGTGCGTGATGACAAGCACCGCGCAGAACGTGCTCTTCATGCGAGTGACACCCGTTTTTACTCTTTTATGAACAATAATCCGGCTCTGGCATTCATCAAAGATCCGGACGGCCGTGTCCTTTATATCAACAACACTTGTGAACGAGCCTGGGACACTACTCTGTCTGAGTGCCAGGGGAAACTGGATCACGAGCTTTGGCCGGCCGCTGACGCCGCTAGAATGCGCGCCTTGGATCTCTCCGTTCTGGAGCGGGGCGAACCGTCCCATGTGGTGGAAGAACTGCCCTCCCGACAACCGGTTCGTCACTTGCTGACGTATCGATTTCCATTTGCTGACGCGACTGGGTGCCGGTTGCTCGGCGGAGTCTCAGTCGACATTACCGAACGCATGCAGACCGAAAGAGCTCTGGCGGCCGCTTTGGCGGCTAAGGAGGTGCTCCTCCAGGAAGTCCATCATCGCGTCAAAAACAACTTGCAAATCATCTCCAGCCTTTTGAACATGCAAGCCGAGCTGCTTACCGACCCTTCTCTAAAAGAGGTTCTTCTGGAGAGCCGGCATCGAGTGGAATCCATGGCGATGATTCACGAGCGCCTGTACATTACAGATGACATCGATCAATTGGACCTCCGGCAGTATGTAGAAGCGTTGGCGCGCGAGTTGTTCAACGCCTACGCGGCCAATTCCAGCCCGGTGGGCTTGCGCCTCGAACTCGAGCCAGTCTCTCTGGAATTGAGCCAAGCTATTCCATGCGGCCTGATCCTGAACGAACTTGTGTCGAACTGTTTAAAGTACGCCTTCCCCGACCAGCGCCCGGGCGAACTCCTGATCGCACTGCGTTGCTCGGACGACAATCGCGTCACTATGAGGGTCGCCGACAACGGGATCGGGCTGCCTCCGGGCTTGGATTGGCAGAAGTCTAAGACCCTGGGCCTTCGCATCGTGAATATTCTGGCGCGCCAGTTGATGGGCACTGTACTTCAGGAATCTGCCGCGGGTGGAGACTTTTCGCTGACTTTTTGCAAGGCCGCTAGCCGATCCCCAGTTCATCCACCCGCTCGAGCGGCGTCCCGCAACGCCGGCAAATGATGGCCGAGCAGTCGCCGCATACCAACGGATCAGGTACGGCGGCGTGGCACCTTGGACAGTAGTATTCCAGCTCGGCTTGTATCTTTTTATCGGCCATTACTTGTTACACTAGCAACAGAAGCTCCGCTCGTGACATTGCCTCGCGCTGCCATCTGTGTACTCGCAGGCTTCCTGGTTTCCTGCTCTCCGGAGCCCAGCCGTCCACCGTCGATTGGCGAAGCTTACGTGGCGCCGGCCACCCTCAATGTGCGCCAGGAGCTGGCGCCCAAATCTCCCGTCTCGGCTACGCTCAAACACGGCGACAAACTCGACATCCTGGAATACCGCCGCCGCTTCGTGAAAGTACGCACTGAGCGGGGCGCCGAAGGCTGGACGGATATGCGGCAGCTCCTCACGCCCGAGCAAATGGCTGGACTGCAGCACATGGCCGAAAGTGTCGCGCAATATCCTTCGCATGGCGCAGCCTCCACATACGAGCCCTTGAACATGCATTTCGAACCCAATCGAGCGTCGCCCAGCTTTTGGCAGGTTCCCGAGAATGCAAAGGTCGACGTGATCGGACATAAGCTGGCGCCGCGCGTGCAGCCGGCCCCTCCAGCGCCTGTGCTGGCTCCCAAACCCGTACCGCAAAAACGGAAAACAAAAGAGCGTCAGTCGCAAGCCAAGCTCCCACCGCCTGCGCCTGGGCCGGCTCCCAAACCACCTCCCAACTGGGTGGCCCTTTCCGTTCCTAAGGAAGAAGCGGAAGAACCCGAAGCTCCCAAGCCCGAGCCCAAGCCCGCCGGGCCCGTGCCCTCCGATGACTGGAGTCTGGTCCGAACTAAGGACGGCAAGTCTGGCTGGGTTCTAACTCGCATGCTCAACATGGCTATCCCCGACGAGGTCGCCCAATATGCCGAGGGTCATCGCATCACCTCCTATTTCCCGCTGGGCCAGGTTCAGGATGGTGACACGATAAAGAACAATTGGCTCTGGACCACCATCGTCAAAGGCCTGGAGCCTTACGAGTTCGACAGCTTCCGCGTTTTTGTTTGGAGCCGCAAGCGCCATCGCTATGAAACGGCTTACATCGAGCGCAACATTGTTGGACACTACCCGGTGCAGGTCAGCACGTCCGGCGACGCGCCCATCTTTTCAGTTGTGCTGGAAGCTAACGACGGTGGGCTATATCGAAAGACCTACACGTTTGAGGGCTACCGCATCCGCATGGTCAAGCGAGAGCCGTACAATCCGCGGCCGGAAGTAGACGCGCCCAAATCAATCGCCGGTACCCCCGCGCCGCCGCCTGCCAATGAAGTCTCTCTTTATTCGAGACTGAAGGACCGAGTGAAGCGCTTGTTCCACTGAGCCGCTTTCTAAAAATGATCCCTCAACTCCGCGAACCGCTCTAACTTCAACAATCTTCCATTGCCCTCGCGTACTTCCTCATGCTCCAGCCGCCAGGTGTGCTCATGCGGCACAAACACGGCGTTGATGCCCGCTTCGAGCGCTGGATTGATGTCCGACTTCGGCGAATTCCCGATCATCCAGCTTCGCTCCCGAACCAATTGCCGATCTCGAATTAGAGCCGAATACGAAACCGCGTCCTTCTCCTTCACGATAGCGGTGTGGCCGAAATAAATCGCGAGCCCGGAACGGTCCAGCTTCAGCTTCTGCTCTTCCGGATTACCCTTCGTAAACAACGTGAGGTCGTGCCGCACGGAAAGATAATCCAGCGTTTCCTCCACACCGGGAATTAATTCAATCGGATGATGCAGGATCTGCTCGGTGAAGCTCATGATCATCGGCAGGTCCTGCTGGTGGATGTCGCGTTCCACCAGCTGGTGATAACACTCCGTCAGGTTTCTTCGGAAATTAGCCGTTCCATAGCCGTGGATCTTGTTATTGACGGTCTCGATTTCGTCCAGCACCGCCCGAACCTCGCCCGGCGACAGGCTGGAGTGCGCTAGAAAATCGCAGAACTGGTCGAATGCGCGCTCGAAGTAGATGTTGTTCTCCCAGAGCGTATCGTCGGCGTCGATAATCAGGTGCTGCCGTTCCTCGAATTTCACACGCCCGGCGGCCACTTGGCATGTCCATTCGTCGGAGCGACGGCGCGCGCGTGCTGAATTTGGCGCTGGCGTGAGCTGTAGCCGGGGAAGAAGTCGGCCAACTGCTTCATGCGGTCCGCTTCTGAACGTGTGGCCAATAACACCTGCCGGAAATCGAGATCCGGGACTAATTGCGCGAGTTGAAAGCTCAGCTGTGGATCGGTCATCTCCGGATCGTGCGGCCCTTCGTTCTGTTCCAGCTTTCGCAGGTCGTTGTAAGCCTCCATCACCCGCTTGCGCACCTCGGGAGTGATCGGGTCCGATTCTTCATCGTCGAAGAACTCCACCGCGCCCCGCAGATACGGCTTCTCGTCGTTCAGCAAAATGATCTCGAAACGCCGCCGCCCCACCGTGAGGAGATCCATTCGGCCGTCCGGATATGTCTTGATAATTTTTTCGATCGAGGCCGTGCAGCCGGTGTTCACGATGCCCTTCTCGCCGGCCAGCACCACGCCGAATTCCGACTTGCCCCGCATCACCTCGCCGATCATCTGCTTGTAGCGTTCTTCGAAAATATGCAGCGGCAGGGATGTCCGCGGAAACAGCACCACCTGGAGCGGGAAAAGCGGTAACAACTCGTCCTGCATGTGTACTATTATGGCTTCTTACCTATCTGAGATGCAGATCCATGATTGAGCGGAAAGCTCGTAGCGCGAAGGTCTGCGCCGAATGATTCTTAAGCTCAAGCGCACTCCCGGAATTTACCTCGTAGGTTTCATGGCCTCCGGCAAAACGACCATCGGCCGTCTGCTCGCCGATGAACTGGGCTGGGCATTCGCGGACCTCGATGAGGACATCGAAGCCGAGCACGGCCGATCCATCGCGGAAATCTTCGACACTGAGGGAGAAGCAGAATTCCGAAGAATCGAGCAAGGCGCCATCCAGAAGCGGGTGGGTCAGGTGGTGCGTGGAAAACCCATGGTGGTGGCCCTGGGCGGCGGCGCTTTCGCCGAAGAGATGAACCACGCTCTGCTCGAGGAAAATGGCGTGATCGTCTGGCTCGATTGCCCGTTTTCAAAAGTATGCGCCCGCGTGGATGGTACTTCACATCGGCCACTCGCCCGTGACGCCGCGAAATTCAAACAGCTTTACGAGGATCGCCGCGAGGCGTACCAGAAAGCCGACCATCGCATCGAGATAGATACCGATAATCCGGCCGCGATCGTCGCCGCCATTATGAAGCTGCCGATCTTCTCCTAGTGGCGCGCATGGCCTCCGCTCTTTCCCGTGACGCTCTTCGAATTTTTCACGCTGCGCTGAAGGCAGCCGACCCGGCCGAGGCTGTGCTGCGACGCATCAAGCTCACTCCGAATGTCCTCGCGGCCGGCCGCCAGCGCTACCACCTGGAAAAGTTTCGCAACGTATATGTGATCGGTGCCGGGAAAGCCAGTGCTCAAATGGCGCAGCCCATCGAGCGGCTGCTCGGAAAGCGGATCTCCGGCGGCCTCATCAACGTCAAGTACGGCCATACGGCCCGGCTGCGGCGAATCGACCTGAATGAGTGCGGCCACCCTATCCCCGACCGCAATGGCGAACTCGGCGCCCAACGTATTGCGGACCTCGCGCGCCAAGCCGGCCCGGCCGATCTGGTGGTGGGTCTGATCTCCGGCGGCGCTTCTGCCCTGCTACCGCTGCCCGCCCCGCCGATCACTCTTGAAGAAAAGCAGGAGACTACGCGGCTGCTGCTGCACTGCGGCGCCAACATCCACGAATTGAATTGCGTTCGCAAGCACATCTCCACGGTAAAAGGTGGTCAACTCGCGCAGCTCGCCTGGCCCGCGACTGTGCTGACGCTCATCTTGTCCGACGTAATCGGCGATGATCTGGACGTCATCGGTTCGGGCCCAACCGTGCCGGACCGTTCCACGTTTGCCGACGCGCGATCCATCCTTGCCAAATACGGAATTGCCGCCAAGGTCCCTGCCGCTGTCCGCGAACGCCTGAGCGAAAACGCTTCCGAAACGCCCAAGCCCGGCGACAAGATCTTCGAGCACGTGCAAAACCTGATCGTGGGCAGCAATCGTTTGGCGGTGGATGCGGCTGCGCAGCAGGCCCGTGCGCTCGGCTATCACACCTTGGTGCTCTCCACTTTCATCGAAGGGGAAACCCGGGATGTGGCGCGCGTGCATGCTGCCATTGCCAAGGAGATTCGCGCGACCGGTCGACCAGTGAAGCCTCCGGCCTGCGTGATTTCAGGCGGCGAGACCACTGTGACGATTCGGGGACACGGCCAAGGCGGCCGCAATCAGGAATTCGCTCTAGCTGCCGCACTGGATATCGCCGGCTTGAAGGATGTTGTCATCCTCAGCGCCGGGACGGATGGAACCGACGGTCCTACGGATGCGGCCGGGGCAATCGCCGATGGAGGCACCATCGCCCGCGCCGCCCTTGACGCGGCGGCCTATCTTGCTAATAACGACTCGTATCACTTCTTCGAGCACTTAGGGGATTTGATCAAGACCGGTCCGACCGGCACCAACGTAGCCGACGTCCGCGTCCTACTCCTTCGGTAGTTCAATCCAGCTTGTCCAAGAAAGTTTCGAGATCAATTCCTGCCTGTCGCAAAATGCTTCGCAGCGTCCCCGGTGCGATGGAGGCGTGATTCGGTACTGTGACACGTCGGTGATCCCGCACTAGTCGGACGTGGGAACCGGTTTGTCTTACGCGTCTGAATCCCAAACGCTCCAGCGCTTTGATAACAGAAGCACCGGAAGCCGCTCGGGGCAATTTCAAGGTTGAACCAGTATCGGATCCGTAATGAAATGGAGTCTTATCTTTCGGGGACTCCCGCCTGGATCAAAATGACATCGCACGGCATCTTCCACCTGGTCCTGAAGTTCCCGCAGATCTTGACCCTGGGTCGTGATGCCACCGTTCCCCGAAGGATCATCCCAGGAGGCTACAAGAATCCCCGATTCCTCGGATACCTCGATTTGGAATACGATTTCGTCCACGTACTTCACATTACAGCAGCACTGACTAGGGGTCAACGCACTAAGAAGTTGGTCGCTATTATTGCCGCTCCACCTTCAGCGGCGGCTTCGGCACGCCCGGTGCATTCGGCGGCGACGGAATGTTCGGGAACGTCACATCCTCAGTGCCTGCCTTGCGCACCGTCACCGCTCCACGGCCGGTCTCCAACCGCACCTGCGGTCCGCCGCTATTGCCGATAATCGTTGCTCCTCGATGCGATTCGTCCACCGTGAGGGGCTCGCCGAAGTCATTATGCGCCTCGCCCCGGTCCGTGGATGCCTTCAAATCAAACTTTGCACCCGCCGGCAGCGCCACATCGATGTCGCCCGAGCGTGTGTGCACCTCGATCTTTGGCACCGTCTTGCCGGGCCGCAGCTCCACATCGCCGCGATCCAGCGTCAGATCCAAAGACTGTGTAAAGTCGGACATCTGCACGTCGCGCGATCTCGCGTTCAAGCGGATCGGACCAACCAGAGTGTTACCGGTGAACTCGCCCAGCCCCATGTGAATCTGGCCGGGCAACTTCTCGAGGCTGACCGTGATCAACGGATCCTCATACCGGAGCGGCTGAGCCAGATTCCGCAGTTGGACTTGGCCGACATAGGTGCCGCCCACGTTCACCTGGCCATCGATGTTCTGCAGTTCCACATCCTGCCCCCGGCCCTTCAGATCCACCGTGCCTTTGACGCCGATGGCGCGAATGATATCGCTTTTACGTAGATCGATGCGCACATCGCCACCGATGTTCTCAAGGCGCACACCCGCGTTGTCGCTGTTGATATCGACAGCCCCGTTCACGTTCTGGATGTCAAAGTCCCCCTGTCGTCCGTGCGCTTCGATGGAAGAGCCCATCGGTACCGTGAGTTCGAGGTCGGAAGTCACTCGAGTGCGGTCGCTCACCCGGTCCTGATTGGTGCGAACGATGATCTGATCGCCCTGCTGGATCAACTCCAGCGGAGTTTCTTTGTTGGCGTTATTTGCGTCAGATTGCTGGAATGATCTTATGGTCTCGCGGCCGCTGGCCTTCACGACGGTTTCGCTGGAGCCGGTTATCTTTGCATTCCCGCGAAAATTTTCGATCAGCACCCGGCAATTCTTGACGCACGGCTTATCGACCGCCGCCAAAGTATAGTCATAGGGCTCCCCCATATTCACCATTACGCCGCGCCACGCTCGTCCGGCTGGAAACCAGGAGGCATAATGACGAGCCGTGTACATCGTTCCGCCGATGATGCAGATCAGAAAGACCAGCATCCATTCCCCGCCCGAGATGCCGTTGCGCGGGATCGGTTTCGACATCACGGCCGCCAACAGAATCTCGATTAATCTCAGCCCGCCCCAGGCGATCAGCACGAACGGCCAGTAGCGCGAGATCAGATCCGCCAGTGGAATATCCGGCCAGAGGTTCCGCATCAGAAAGAGCGCGCCGATGACGATCAGAATTAACGGTCCAATCACCGAGCCGCGTCTCATATCACGTTGCCTCCCTGCGGCCTGTTATCCATGGGAGGCGGCGGCATGGGCGGTGGCATCGGTTCCGCCACCATTTTTTCCAACAGCTTCAGTAAGCCAAACGCGATGATCAGGATCGGCCACGTTCTGCTGAAACCGTAGACGCCGAAATAATCCATGGCCACCAGCGTTCCCAGCAGGATCAGCATGATCGGCCCGCGAATCGCCTGCACGAGGTTGTAGCTGGTGTTGTAGCTAGTTCCGTTCATGCGTGGCCTCCTGTACGCCGGTTGGGCCGGAGTGCCGATGATCCGAAGCCGATAGACGCTCGTACAGCATGTACACGCCCAGCGCGATCAAAGCGATCGGCCAATAGCGGATGATCTGGCTGAAGCGGATAATCTCCATGTTGTTCAGCAGGAACAGCAGCCCGAGTGCGATGAGCACGGCTGGACCCACCGGAAAGGTGGACTGCTGGCCGTGCAGCGGCACCAGGCTGGAAAATTCGTCCACCGTCTGTCCGAGTTGGCGCTTCCGCGCCGTGTGATACGCCTCGAACGCCATGTAGAATACCCACACGCCGATCATCATGCCGAACAATGGCTCCAGGCCGCCCGACGCTTCGTTGCTGCTCACGATGCTGATCAGAATGCCAAGCACCACCACATGGATCAGCCCCTTGACATACTGGCCGTTGTAAATTGCTCCGACGCCGGGAATCAGCCCGAGCAGGAAAGCGAGTCCCGGCGAAGCTCCGGCGTCAGGAACGGGCGGGCGCGCACTCACAGGATTTGACGCTGGCGCCGTGTAGGGCGACGATTCAGCTGCGGCCGTCGATCCAGCCGCGACCGCCGGAGCATGCTCCTGGCAGTAGACCGTTCCTCCAGCGCTTATGCGGCAGGCTTCGCAAAGCGGCTTGCCGCAGGCCCGGCAATAAGCTATGGCCGGCAAATCGGGATGATTCACGCAATTCATCTAGTTACCTCTTGTCATTCTTTCCGCTGACCGGCGCTCCACTATCAGGTGTGCTCTGAGCTTGCTCGGTCCATTCCTTCAATTGCGACTGCACCTCGATCACTAATCGCAAGTTGTCGTAATATTTCACGCCCCGGTCCCAGATCCGGTGCGCCCGATCGTCCACCGCTTGCCAGATCTTCACGGGATCCAGATCTTGCGGATTCAATTGCCGTGGCTCAATGCCGGTAAAGCGCGCCAGCATCGAAAACGAAAGAATCGTCATCGCCATCCCCATGGCGTAGCGTGGCTGTAGTAGCGATTCCACCCAGCCGCCGAACCATCTGCGCCACCACGATGGCCGGTCATCCCTACGCTGACGGCCGTGGGGTATCTCGTGCAGGATTCGCGTCAGCAATTCCGCCGGAGGTTCCACCGTGGCCACGCGCTCCAGATACGCCGTGGCGCCCGCCACATCTTTCGCTAACTCCGTGCATGCGCCGCATCCCGCCAGATGACTCTCGAACGCAGACTTCTCCTCGCCGCGGAGTGTTCCATCCACGTAGTCGGCTAGCAGGATTTCCAGCTCAGCGCACGTCATACACTAACCTTAAACCGCCGCAGCACCCGAGCCAGTTCGGCCCGCCCCCGGTTTAGCCTCGACTTCACGGTTCCTTCCGGAACATTCAGCACTTGCGCGATCTCTCGATATTCTAATTCTTCGAGATCGCGAAGGATAACCGTCTCGCGCAATTCCGGCGAAAGCTTCTGCAGCGCCACTTGCAATAATTCGCTGGCTTCTCGCCCGGCCAGCATTCCATCGGTCCTGGCCGACATGGCCGTACTCTCTTCAATGGCCAACGCCTGGTCCTCGATCGACTCGGTCACTCGCTCCTGCCGCGTCCTGCGGTAATGGTCGATCAACAGGTTCCGAGTCAACCTGGTCAACCATACTACAAACAATCCTTCCCCGGATCGGAAGCTCTTCAGGTTCTTGAACACCCGCAGAAAAACGTCCTGCGTCAGATCCTGAGCCTCGGCGTCGCTGCTGGTGAACCGGTAACAGATGGAGTAAACCCGCCTCGTATGCAATTTGACAAGCTCTTCCCAGGCAGCGTCCTGGCCGCTGAGGCAGCGTTCTACGAGTTGGGCATCAACGTCCAAGCTAGTGCTCGTCCGAAGGTGTGGATAGGGTGGCGCCCAATTCCATTTTGCTGCCGGAACTGCCACCGTGGCCATGATTCCTCTTATCTCCTGCTTCCAGTTAAAGAAACGAGGATTTATGATAAGAAGTTCACTTGAATCCAAGATTTACATTCTACAAGGGTCATGTCCAGCGTACCAGTTCCCGGTCGGACGCGCCCGTGGGGCATAAATGCTAGCCGGGAACGGCCGCGCGGTAAGGCGCCGTTGGACAACCAGGGTCGTACTGGCCCTCGCAGCCTTGCTGGTCGTAGTAGGGCTCTTTTACCGGTTAAGGGGAAACTCGTTTCAATGGCAGCTTTTCCTAAACACCCTATCCCATGTTAACGGCGCTTGGCTCACTGTTTCTATGCTACTGACCTTACTCGGCTATTGGGGCCGAGCACTGCGCTGGGAGGTAATGCTCCGGCCGCTGGGAAGTACAGTGACCATTCGCAGGCTCACCTACGACACGGCCATCGGGTTCATGGCGGTGGTCTTGCTTGGCCGGGCCGGAGAGGTGGTGCGGCCTTATTTGATCTCGGTCAGCGCCGGCGCGCCTTTTTCCTCCCAACTTGCAGCCTGGATGCTAGAGCGTATCCTGGACTTGCTGGCCGTTCTCCTCTTATTCGCTCTAGCCCTGATGTGGATACCCAGCCGTGGCTTGGCTCTCGGACCGGCGCTTCGCTGGGTCCTGGGGGTCGGCGGGTACCTGGTGGCCGCCATCGGCGTCGCTTGCCTGCTATTCTTAATCCTCTTCCGAAATTTCTCGGATGTAGCGCAAGGGCGGCTGCTGAGTGCCGTGAGCTTCTTGCCGGCGAATTACTACAATCGCGTAGAACGGATGCTAACGGCCTTTTCTCAAGGTATGGAAGCCACTCGGGACCTAAAATCGCTGCTTCTGTTGCTAATATACACGGTTTTGGAGTGGATCCTCATCCTGGGCACATTCTATGCCCTGTTCCTTTCCTTTCCTATCACGGCGCAATTTAAAATTACCGATGTAGTAATAATCTTGGGATTCATGGCCTTTGGCAGCATCGTTCAGATCCCTGGAATTGGTGGAGGCATTCAGGTCGTCTCTATTCTAGTACTTACGGAAATATATCGACTCCCGCTCGAGGCGGCGACCGGAGTAGCAATCTTCATTTGGATTATTACATTTGTAGTTATAGTACCGGTTGGCTTCGTTTGCGCTGTTCACGAAGGGCTGAGCTGGACTAAGCTCAGGCAGCTTCCCAAGGACGTCTCCCTATGACCTGCCCGTTCTGCGGATTCAAGCAAGACCGCGTGATCGACTCGCGAGAAAGCAAGGAGGGGGACGTGATTCGGCGCCGCCGGCAATGCCTCAAGTGCGAGCGACGGTTCACCACCTACGAGCGTAGCGACGAGATACCCTACATGGTGGTCAAGAAGGATGGCAGACGGGAGAAGTTCGACCGCCAAAAGGTGTTGAACGGGCTTCTGAAGGCCTGTGAAAAGCGCCCGGTGCCCATGGCAAAGCTCGCAGAATTGGTTGACGCCGTGGAAAGCCGGCTATCGGAGAATGCGGACCGGGAAATTAGTACTACTGACATAGGAGAAATGCTGATGGACAATCTGAAGAGCTTGGATAAGATCGCTTATGTCCGCTTTGCATCGGTTTACAGGGACTTTCAGGACGTGGAGGCTTTTCTGAACGAATTGAAGAACTTAGTTCTTCACAAACGGCCTGGTACAGATCGCTAAGTTTCGTGTAACCAATCCAAAACCTGGACATCTTCTATTTAGGGCTTAACTTCGGAATCGATTCGCGCTATAATCGATTGCTACACACGGACGGTAGGGCGGCTAACGGCGCAGCGGAGGCGGAAGTCTGCATTGCCATTTTGACATAACCCCAAGCGGGAGCGAAGCTTGTGCCCGGCTGGGAGGTGAGTATCCAAGTGGATCAGTTTGAAGATCAGTTTTTAACCGACAGTCACGAGCCCCTGGGGATTCCTTTCGACGAAGAGACCAATTTCTTCCATCCCGAGGAAGTTCAAGACGAAGAATTCCCTGCTGCCCAGCAGGTCGAAGAATCGATTTACACCGATGATCCGGTACGTGTGTATCTGCGCGAAATGGGCGCTGTACCGCTGCTGACCCGTGAGGGCGAAGTAAATCTGGCGCGGCGCATGGAACGCGGGAAGCTGCGGATGCAAAAGTCCATCAGCCGTTCAGCGTTGGTCCAATTGCGCGTGGTGGAGATTGCCGAGTTGTTGAAGCAAGGCGAAGAAGAGCTGGACAACTTCGTGGATCTGGGGGATGTGGAAGAAGGCAGTCCCGCCGATACCAAGAAGCAGACCGAGGTTCGCGCGGAATTCACCGAGATCATCGCGCTGCACAAGCGGCAGCAGCAGTTGATGGAGCGGGTGGATTCTGTGCCGATGAGCAACAAAAAGATCCGCCGCCGCTGGAATGGAAAGCTGAGCCGGTGCAAGGTGGAAATCTCGCGCGAGATCCGCCGGGTAGCCTGGCTGCCGTCGCGCTGGAAGCAGTTCGCCAAAGAAATCGAGCATGCCGTGGAGCAACTGGCCCACTTGGACCTGGAGTTCCGCAAACTGGAAGGCCGCAACGGTGTGGCCGCGCAGGCTCGGGCCCGCGAGTTGAAGCGTGAAATTCGCAAGCTGGAGACTGCGGCCGGCGCATCTTTGACCGATCTGAAGCATAGCTTGTCGGTAATCCGACACGGAGAGATCGAAGCCGAACGCGCCAAGAAGGATTTGGTGGAAGCCAACCTGCGACTGGTTGTTTCGGTCGCCAAGAAATACGTCAACCGCGGCCTGCACTTGCTGGACCTCATCCAGGAAGGCAACATCGGATTGATGCGCGCCGCCGACAAGTTCGAATACCGGCGCGGTTACAAGTTTTCGACTTACGCCACTTGGTGGATTCGGCAAGCCATTACGCGCGCCATCGCCGACCAGTCACGCACCATTCGCATCCCGGTGCACATGAACGAGAGCATGAACAAGTTCCTGCGCGCCACGCGCGAGCTCGAAAAGGAACTGGGCCGCGCTCCGACCAACGACGAGATCAGCCGCCGGATGGATATTCCGGTGGAGAAGGTCCAGAAGCTGAAGACTATTTCTCGCGATCCGGTGTCGCTCGAGACTCCGGTGGGCCGCGACGGTGAATCGGCGCTGGGCGACTTGATTGAGGATCGCTGGGTTGGTTCCCCGGTGGATGCAGTGATCGATTCCAACGTGCGGGACGAGACCGCCAATATTTTGAAGACCCTGTCTCCGAAAGAGGAGAAAGTGATCCGGCTGCGCTTCGGTATCGGCTGCGAGCGCGAGCACACTCTGGAAGAGATCGGGCAAGAGTTCGATGTCACTCGCGAGCGCATCCGTCAGATCGAAGCCAAGGCTTTGCGTCAGCTTCGGTCACCTGAACGGGCGCGCCATCTGCGCGCTTTACTTGCTGCCAGGTAAAGCCGCTTCCTGCTCCGTGTGGAAGGCCGGGCCAATGGTCCGGCCTTTTTTCTTTACCACGCTCGATTTTAAAGCGATAGATCACTAGCGCGGCCAGATCGTGAAGTCGCGTAGCGCTTGCCTCACAGGATGCGCTTTCATCTCCTCGAGGGCAGCGCTCAGCTCCAGCAAGCTTGCGCGGCCGAGAGCTAAGGCATGCTCCTCCGGTTGGTACTTGGTGCGAATCGGATAATCCAGGTAGGGCGTGCTGGTCTGCTCGATGTGGTTGCCGAGGATGTGTGCTACCGGCTTGTCGCTGGTGAACTCGACGAGGCGCTCGATGCTGGCCATATACAGCGGAAAATCGGTGATATACAAGCGGCCGGGATAGAGCGTATCCCCGGTTAGCAGGATGCCTGTGGCCCGATCATAGAATGCGACGCTGACCGCATCATGACCGGGAATCGGAATGACGTCCAGGCGACGGTTTCCCAAGTCGATGGACCCGACGTCGCCGGGCCACTGCCGGATCCCAAAGGTGGTCTTAATGTCGTCAATCTTAGGCGGAATGACGACAACGTCCTGGAGGGCTGCGAGTTGCTTGTCGCCGGCAATGTGATCGCCGTGTCCATGCGTGTGAGCAACAATCAGCGGCCGGTGCTTACGGGCCAGCAGCGCCTTCACGGGTTCAGCCGTGTCCGCATCCCCGGCGCCGGTATCGAGCAGCAGGGCGCGTTCACTTCCAAAAAACAGGAATAGAAACGGCTTCTCGTAATTCGTACAGCCGCTTTCGCGCAGAATATAGAAGTTCTCGTTGTATTGATGGACCTGCCACTTCGGGAGCGTGTCGCAGTTTGGGCCGCCACTCGCCCAGCGATCGGGAAGCGACCCGCGGTCCAGCCCGGCACCGTTGGGTTCCGATTGGGCATTGCTGAAAAACGGGAGGAACGCAAACAACCATAGGAGTTTCATGTCATGGCCAGCGGAAATTCGTGAAAAAAGTTGCCGCTCTCATAGTGATGAAATAATTCTAGCGTTAGACTGAGAGATATGTTGAAAATGCTTTCAGGAATCATAATCGGGACCTGCCTCTTTGCCGCGCTGGCTTTTGGACAGGCGGAAATTGGCGGCGCAACAATGAATGGAACCGTAGCCGATCCATCCGGCGCGGCCGTTCCGAATGCCAAAATCACCGTCGTTAGTCCGCAAACGGGCTTCACCAGAACCACCACGACCAACGCGAGCGGCTTGTACGGCTTTCCCCAACTCCCCGCCGGAACTTATGACTTGACCGTGGAGGCCAATGGCTTCAAGTTGACCAAGCGAACGGGAGTCACGCTTACGGTGGGCGCGGTCGCTACGGTGGATGTGCCGCTCGAGGTGGGAGGCACGCAGGAGACCGTGAGTGTCACCGCCGAGGTCCCCGTGGTGGAAACTACTCGGTCGCAGACTAGCACGACGGTAACCACTGAACAGGTCGGTAATTTGCCGATCAACGGGCGCAACTTTCTCGACTTTACGGTGCTCACTCCCGGCGTTACGCGCGATCCCACACGCACTGGCGATCTCTCATTCGGGGGCCAGCGAGGAACTGGCAACAGCCTGCTGGTGGATGGCGCAGACAGCAACAACGTCTTCTTCGGACAATCGACCGGACGGGCCGGCACTGGACGCAATCCGTACAGCTTTAGCCAGGATGCCGTCCAGGAATTCCAGGTCAACACCAACGGTTATGCCGCGGAGATCGGACGCGCCGGCGGCGGTGTAATCAACGTCATCACGAAATCCGGCACCAATGAGTTTCACGGCGCGGCGTTTGAGTTTTATCGCGACAAGGCGCTCAATGCCAACGCCTGGGAGAACAATGCACGCGGACTGCCCAAGCGTGCTTATCACTTCAATCAGTTCGGCGGCGACGTCG
>Ga0070713_100001084_pt1 | contig 17421 bp, 15 predicted proteins | sample LARL82metaG_FD_65465 | JGI IMG/M metagenome (GOLD analysis project Ga0070713, IMG submission 65465) | Corn, switchgrass and miscanthus rhizosphere microbial communities from Kellogg Biological Station, Michigan, USA - LAR L8-2 metaG | ecosystem: Host-associated > Plants > Roots > Rhizosphere ...
TTCAGTCGGCTGGCATATGTTCTCCCCCTGGATATGGCAGTTCGTGAGTTGGGCGGCGAGGACGACAACTCCAAAGAATATTGGGCACCCCTGGCCGACAGCAGCAACAATGTAGTACTTGATCAGTACGGTGCACCGCAACTCGTTCCCGACGCGGCCCACCTGTTGAACAACGCCACCGGTGGAGTCCCGACGCCTGTCAGCATCTCCATCCAATCCGGAGGCGAGCCTTTCACACCTGGAATTCGAATGGAGTACAACGATGAATTCGTGGTGGGTGCGGAACACAAGTTCAACGGCGGCTTCACCGCAAGCGTGCGTTACATCGACCGCCGTATGAAGCGGGTTGTGGAAGACGAAGTAGGCCAGTCAGTCGAACAACTGACGGCGCTTGCATTCAACGGCGGATCATTCTCGTACGTCTTGGGCAACCCCAGCGCGTCGCAGGCGATCTATGTAACCCCCAATGAGCAGACCTTCTCAATGGGTGCGCAGTGGAACGGCGGCCCGCAACTGGCAACTGCGCAAGCTAGTCCTTCCGCGGCGAACACGGCAGCACTGATAGCGACCGGTTACCCGGCTGCTTGCATCGATGCCGCTAACAATCCAACCATATTCAATGCTCCCAATATGCAGAGTTCTCTGGGGGCGGTTGCCGGGAACTTCGTAGGCAGCGCGTGCTTCCCCGCGGTCAATGGGGTGCTAAACACCGATCCAACCGCCTTGTTCGGCGGCGAGTACTTCCCCCACGGCTGCAAATTCTGCAGTCCTGGCCTGTACCCCAACCCGCAACGCAATTACCAGGCGGTCGAGTTCGAGATCAACAAGACGTTCAGCAATAACTGGCTGATGCGGGCGAACCTCCGAGTGGGGCGCTTGCTCGGCAATTACGAAGGTGCGTTCCGCAATGACAACGGTCAAAGCGATCCGGGAATTAGCTCACTGTTCGATCTGACGAATGGTGATCTCGGCTTGCTCGGATCACAACTTGGTATCGGTCCTCTGAACACCGATCGCCGATACGTGCTGAACATCTTCCCGAGTTACACTATCGCCAATGGTTTTGCAAAGAACCTTGTGCTGGGAACAGGTATCCAGGTTGCGTCTGGACTTCCAGTCACGACGTTGGCAGCGCAGGAGATCTACGGCAACCCGGGAGAAGTTCCAATCAACGGTCGCGGTGACCTTGGCCGCTCACCTGTCACTGGAAGCGTCAGCGCTCACCTCGAATATCCGATTAAGTTCAGCGAATCGAAGCAGTTGAGCTTCAGCTTCGATGCGTTTAACATCGCGAACTCGCGGAGATTCATCACCACCACGCAGTTCGTAGACTTGAGCTTCGCTCAACCTAACGCGGATTTCGCCAAGCACGTCCCGCTTACGTTCACGCCCCCGTTCAGCGCGCGCATGGGCGTGGCGTTTACGTTCTAGGCCGCAGGCGGAAGTATTTCCAGGGAGCCGGAACTCCGGCTCCCTTTCTTTTTGACGGACGGTTCCAATTTACCGGGGACGCGATTATGAGTGCCGCTGCACGCGCCGCGTACGCTCATTGACCACCCTCTCCCAACATGTTATAAAAGTGAGTTTTGTGCAGGTCTGCCGGGCCGGAACCCCCAGCTCCCACTACGTCGGCAGACGGCATCCAAGGTCCGACGCCGCCCACTCGGCACTTCTTTTGCGTCTGGCCGGGGACGCGTTCGGATGCGGTTGCGCCGTCCGTGATGAAGCGCTTCCGCGGAGAAAGTCTAGCCCAGCTAATTCGTCGTCATGAAATCGATTGGAGGAACTCGCATGCGCATCTGGTCCGCCAGTGTTGCGTCTTTTCGGTCGCGGGCATTCATTGCTCTGCCGCTCTTATTGCTTTCTTTGCTTTCTTCAGCCTTCGCTCAACCCGAACAGGTGAGCGGCGAGGCCAACCTGAAATTGCCGGACCTGTCATCGGTTTCGTTCTTTAATAATGCGATCAACGGCCATAACCTGCTGTTGTACGGCATTTTCTTTTGCATCCTCGGTCTCGGCTTTGGCTTGGTCATCTATTCGCGCCTGAAGAACCTGCCGGTGCACCGGTCGATGCGCGAGATGTCGGAACTGATTTATGAAACCTGCAAGACCTACCTCGTGACCCAGGGCAAATTCCTGCTGCTGCTATGGGTATTCATCGCGGTCATCATCCTTCTTTATTTTGGCGTTCTTCTGAAATACGAGGCGGCCCGGGTCATCATTATTCTGGCGTTCAGCGTGGTGGGAATTGCCGGCAGTTACGGAGTGGCGTGGTTCGGAATTCGCGTAAACACGTTCGCCAACTCGCGGACGGCATTTGCCAGCCTCGGCGGCAAGCCGTACCCCATCTATCGCATTCCGCTCTCGGCCGGCATGAGTATTGGCATGATGCTGATCAGCGTCGAGTTGCTGATTATGCTGTTCATCCTGCTCTTCGTGCCAGTGGATTACGCCGGCCCTTGCTTCATCGGATTTGCGATAGGCGAGTCGCTAGGCGCGGCCGCATTGCGTATTGCTGGCGGCATCTTCACGAAGATCGCCGACATCGGCTCCGACCTGATGAAGATTGTCTTCAAAATCAAGGAAGACGATGCCCGCAATCCCGGCGTGATCGCGGACTGCACTGGCGACAATGCCGGCGATTCAGTCGGGCCTTCCGCTGACGGATTCGAAACCTACGGCGTGACCGGTGTTGCGCTGATCACTTTCATCCTGCTGGCTGTCAGCAAGCCGGGAATCCAAGTCCAATTGCTGGTTTGGATCTTCGTCATGCGCATCATGATGTTGATCTCGAGCGCAGCTGCATATTTCCTGAACGCGGCGATTGCCAAGGCAAAGTATGACGGCAAGAATGAAATGAACTTTGAGGCGCCCCTGACCTCGCTGGTTTGGATCACCTCGTTTGTCTCGATCGGCCTGACGTATCTGATTTCTAAACTGATGATCCCCGATCTCGGCGGCGACACCAGCCAATGGTGGAAACTGGCGTCCATCATCTCCTGCGGAACCCTGGCCGGGGCGATTATTCCGGAACTCGTAAAGGTCTTTACCTCGGTGGAATCGCGTCACACGAAAGAAGTGGTTACGTCGGCCCAGGAGGGAGGCGCGTCGCTGGGAATTCTTTCGGGGTTTGTGGCCGGAAACTTCTCCGCATACTACCTCGGCTTCTCGATGGTCATCCTGATGGCGGTTGGCTACTACGTGAGTGACGTTGGAAATCTGGGCGCCGCTGCCAGCATGGTTGCACCCGCTGTGTTCGCCTTCGGCCTGGTGGCATTCGGATTCCTCGGTATGGGCCCGGTTACGATCGCCGTGGACTCGTACGGGCCGGTCACCGACAACGCGCAGTCGATTTACGAACTCTCGCTGATCGAACAAATTCCCAACGCGCAAGCGGAATTGAAGAAGGACTTCAACATTGATGTGAACTTCGAGCGGGCGAAGTACCTGCTGGAAGCTAACGATGGCGCGGGAAACACCTTCAAGGCGACGGCGAAACCCGTGTTAATCGGAACGGCTGTCGTAGGGGCAACTACGATGATCTTCTCCATCATCATGGCCCTCACGAACGGCTTGACCGTGAATGTGGCGAAACTTTCGCTCTTGCACGCTCCATTCGTACTCGGCTTAATCAGCGGCGGCGCGATCATCTACTGGTTTACCGGCGCATCCACGCAGGCCGTGACCACCGGCGCGTACCGGGCAGTCGAGTTCATCAAGGCGAATATTCGGCTCGAAGGAGTGGAGAAGGCGTCGGTCGCCGACAGTAAGAAAGTGGTGCAGATCTGCACGCAGTACGCGCAGAAAGGCATGCTGAACATCTTCCTGGCGGTGTTCTTCGCAACGCTGTCCTTTGCCTTCGTTGAGCCGTTCTACTTCATCGGCTACCTGATCTCGATTGCGGCGTTCGGCCTGTATCAGGCCATCTTCATGGCCAACGCGGGCGGCGCTTGGGACAACGCCAAGAAAATTGTCGAGGTGGAGCTCAAACAGAAGGGAACTGAACTTCACGCGGCGACGGTCATTGGTGACACAGTGGGCGATCCTTTTAAGGACACGTCATCAGTCGCTATGAACCCCGTCATTAAGTTCACGACCTTGTTCGGGTTGCTGGCAGTTGAGTTGGCCGTCGAACTTGCGTCCAAGAACCCGGGCCTCACCCATATTCTGGCGCTGGTCTTCTTCATTGTTTCCTTCGCGTTCGTGTACCGCTCGTTCTACGGGATGCGGATCGGCGCGGAAGTGGAACGGTCTGCAGCTAAAGTTGCTGCCGACTGAGATGAAGGGCATCTATTTTGCGGGGTCGGCTGCGGCCGGCCCCGTTGCTTTTAGCGTGCGAAGAAACAGGACCAGTTGCCAGCGCTGGAGTTCTGGCAACCGGCTGAACGACGGCATCCCTTTAGGTGCATTTCCGTTCGTGATCTTCCAAAACAAGGAGCCGTCAGATTGCTGCTGAACCATGGCTAGCTGCAGATCGGCAGAGTGTTTCTTCTCCATACCGGCGCCATTCGAGCCGTGGCACTCAGCGCAATTACGCAGGAACAACTTCCTGCCGCCGGCAGCGGTCTCCAGTTTACCGGCGAGCGGATTCGCTTTCGCGCCGGCCGCTTCAGGCGCGATCCACTGCGGATCCTGCTGATACGCTGGATTCTGTCCAGCTGCGAGGATCGAACTCGCGAGTAAGAGCACAGCGTACGAGATCTTCATCGCTTGACCCCGAACAAGCGTGAAATTCGGCTGCCGAAGCCGGAGAGTTCGTAGCTGTATCCGATCCGCAACAGCACCGGATTACTCTGGTCTGTGAGGCCAAATCCAGTTGAGAGACGCAAGCTGGCGTTGTCGGAGACTGCCCAGGAGACCACCGGGGCAACGTAGTGCGCGGTCCCGCGCGGCGTAAACCCATCGAGTGTGCTGCCCAAGCCGCCGTACATCTCAACTCCGGCGATAAAGTTCTCGCGGCAGAAGCGGCAACTCGCGCCGGATGCAAGTCTCGCTAAAGGGCGCGAAACGCCAAACGCATAGCCGAACTCCACACCTTCGGACTCCGACAGGTTCTTCGTGGCAATGAAGTTTTCCGAAATATTCCAATCGTGAACGTCACTAGACAGGATGAGCTTGGTTTCCAGTTCATGAGCGCGCTCGCCGTGCAGGGCGCGGTTTCTGGAGGTCAGGTCGGGGCCCCCACCTTCGATCTCCTTCTGAATGCGGCTGGCTTCGTTCACGTTCTCGTACTCGAGATAGAGGACCGGGTTGATCCAATGCTCACGTTTCAGCGGCTTGTAGCGGTTCTCGAACCGCCAGCCTGTGAACACGGTGCTGTCGCCCCAAACCGAACTGCTCTCCAGATAGAGTTCGGAGGTCCACTGTGCGGTAACTCCGTACTCGAGTTCCGCGTACGGGGCCGCATAGAATTTCTGTCTGGAACGCGGAATACCGACGGTGCTCGACGTCTCGACCTCAAGATTGCCCGGCTCTTCCATGTGATGCGAGTAGGTGACGAAAAATGGGCCTTCCTGCGCTGAGCAGGGAAGCGCCATCGCGAGGAACAGCAACACGAATTGGAGCACAGTGCCCCGCAATTAGTTGCAACTGAGTTGCATATATGACAACAGGTTCATCTTAGGATGGTGGCCCTGGACGGTCAAGAGGAGGCGTGTATTTTCTGTGTCAGAGTGTTTGCAACTATTTGCAACGCATTAGGCGGGAGGAGTAGCGCGGCACTCGGCGCAATATCCGCCAACTTCCAGGCGGCTCACGACGATATGGAAGCGGCAATCGCGCTGGATCTGGCCTTTGAGGCGGTCGAAAAGATCGCTCTCGAATTCCATGATCTTTCCGCAACGAAGACATGCCATGTGAATGTGATCGCGCTGAGGACGGCGTTCGTAAAAATGCTTTTCTCCCTGCATGTGCATCAGATCGAGTTCGTCGATCAGTCCGTGACGCTTGAGCAGGCCGAGGGTGCGATAGACGGTAACGCGGTCAATTCCGGGATCCAGTTTGCGCGCGTGGCGGAGAATCTGCGCGGCATCCAGATGTTGCTTGGCGGTTTCAACCACACTGAGGATGGTGCGTCGCTGATGTGTCAGTCGAACGCCGCGTGAGGCAAGCGCAGCTTGCAACCGACCCGGCGCTTCGCTTTCAGGGAAGGGCATAAATGAAACTGAGTTGCAATAAGCGTAGCGCAAAACCTCGGGAGAAGCAAAGGGAACCAACCAGGATGCGGGGGCTAGGGTATGTCGGGGTTTGTGCCGTATTGTTCACCGCGCATTTTTGTCTTCACGCTGCGCGCGAGTTTCTCGATTTCGTCGGCTTTCTTGATGACGTCAAGGGAGAGGATGTTTTCGTTGGTCTTGTCGACGTACTGTTTCAGTTCCGTGGACAGCTTTACTAGTCTCTCGGAGTCGCGCTTAAGTTCGGCCTGGCGCTGCTGGTTTGCCTTTTTCTCCATGCTCTTGCGGATGTCGGGCGGGACTGTGTTGTCGCTTCCCTGCGAGTTGCGGCGGCCGAGTTGGGGAATGTCCTGACTATGGACTGTGCTTTGGGGCAGTGGTGATAAGAGCGCGAAGGTAAAAATAGCGACTGTGATTATCCGGTGCACGGTGGCCCTCATGAGTAACTCAGAATTATATGCCCCTGCCGCGGGCCAGTTCCCGAACGCCGGTTGCTATAATTCAGGCACTCCAATGCTCTTGTCCCTGCAGATGAAGCTGCCTACGGAGGCGAGTTTGACCGCCCTGCTTCGGGATTGGCGCGAGGACACGATGATTTTCCTCCGCCACGACGCACCCAAGATCATCCTGGTGCTGATCGGGGCTTATATCCTCACCAAGATTTTGCGTACCATCGCGAGGAAAAGTGCTGATCTCCATATTAAGAAGTTGCCGCCCGGCGTCAGCGTGCAGCAGGTTCGGACGGTCACCAGCGTCGTTACCAGCGTGGGCGTTTTCGCGATCTTTTTTACGGCTGCGCTGGAAGTGCTTTCGCTTTTGGGCCTGAATCTCGGCCCCATGCTGGCCTCTGCCGGTATCGCCGGGCTGGCAATCGGCTTTGGCGCGCAGACCCTGGTTCATGACTTCATCAATGGCTTTTTTATTCTCTTCGAAAACCAATATGACATTGGCGATACGGTGAGGATCGCCGGCGTGAAGGGAACCGTGGAGCGGATGAGCTTGAGAAACACGGTGCTCCGCGATGAAGATGGGACGATTCATATCGTTCCAAACAGTTCCATTCAGATCGTTTCAAATACGACACGCGACTGGTCGCAACTGGCGATGCGAATTGTCGTGGCTTACAGCGAACCCAGCGACAAGATCGTCAAGTTGTTGACGGAAGTCGGCGAAGAAGTGCGGCATGACCCCGCTTACGCGGAGGATGTAGTCAGCGACATTCAGGTCCCGGGAATTGATCGCGTAGGGAACGGAGAAGCGGAGTATCTGATGCTGATCAAGACGCGCCCAAACAAACAGTACACGGTGAGCAGGGAACTGCGGCGGCGCATCAAGGCATGCTTCGAGAAAAATGGCGTACAGGCTGCGGGACCGGGGCGGCTTTACGTGGTGGATTCGGGAACCGGGAAAGCGTCGTGAACAAGCCAAAGCTCGTTGTTCTCACGGTCATCCTTTTCCTCTCTATATTGATTGTGCTGTTCTTCTACGGCGATCGTCGGTATTTCTGCTCTCCGGAACAGACCGGTCGCAGCTACCTGCAGACAACCGCGACACTCGCAGTCCCTTGCACGGGATGGGCGGTACTCACGGGCGTTGTCGCAATTCTGATCACGAAACCGATCCGAAGTCGCTCAGTTCGTCATGGGACTGCAGTCGGAATCTGCGCCATCCTCGCCGGCTGGGGTTTTGCTTTGACTCCTCATTTGGTTTTCAGCAAGTACGGGCAAAGACTGTGGAATTCGTGGGCAGATGTCAGTTGTTTTGTGACTGAAGGCTTTGGTATGGCTTTTCCGTTCATCGCTGCGCCACTCCTGACTGCAGCGGCCTTGTCATACCACTGGCTGGTCATTCGAGATGTCGCTCGGGACTAGTCCCGGGGCATTCACTATTTCTGGCACGTCGGACAGTAATGACTGCTTCTTCCTGCGATTACTACGCGCTTGATCGGGGCGCGGCATTTTCGGCAGGGCTCGCCTTCACGGCCGTAAACGCGGTGTTTCAACTGGAAGAACCCTTCCTGACCTTCTGAATCTACGTAATCGGAAATGCTGGATCCGCCGAGGCGAATGGCTTCCTGTAAAACTTGTTTTAGCCCTTTGTGCAGGAGGCGTAGTTCCTCCGCGCTGAGCGACGCAGCGCGTCGGCGGGGTCGGAGTTTCGCGCGGTACAGCGCTTCGTCTGCATAAATGTTCCCGACTCCGCTGAGAAGTTTTTGATTCAGCAGCGCGCTCTTGATCGGGGTCTTTCGTCCACGAAACAGCCCAACGAAATCGGCGAGAGAAATTGAGAGCGGCTCTGACCCAGGAGGCGCGAACTTCTCGATTACAGCGAGTCGGCCGAATCGTCGGGGATCTACAAACCTCAGTTCGCGACCCGAGGCGAGCCGCAGCACCGCATGAGTATGTTTGTCGAGTTCGGCATCAGGAGAGCAAACCAGCAGCCTTCCTGTCATGCCGAGGTGGACAATCCATTGTGCGCTCGCAAGGGCTGGTTTGTTAATGGGAGAGGCGAGATCAACAACAATGTGCTTTCCCGAGCGGCGAACGTCGGCAATCTTCTTGGAGACCAGCGTGGCTTCAATCTCGGCTGCAGGGGATTTGAGGGGTTCCGGCTTCGATCCCAACCAGACGGACTCGATTACGTCGCCAGTCACTCGTTTCGCGAGGCCGCGCGCGATGGTTTCGACTTCGGGAAGTTCCGGCACAGGAAGAAGATCGGCGCAGGCATCGGCGCCGATGGGCACATCACTTGTCTGAAATCAGAACACCGCCGCGCGCGTAGCTCTCCTTTGACACTTCGTAGAAAGCAACCGCAACTCCCTCGCGCACCGTGCCAGTCTCTTCAACCATGACATCGGTGATGCGCTGAGCGATCTTGCGCTTCTGCTCGGCGGTGCGGCCCGAGAGCATCGTGATTTGGATCATCGGCATGAAAACAACTCCTAGCTGTTAGCTCTTGGCTCTCGAGTGTGGCTCTGCGTAGGTCGACTGCTTCCGCGGTTGTCGAAGGCCGACGACCTGAGGCCGACGATCGACGACTAGCTTACTGCGCCAACTCGTATCCGGCGAAGAAGAAGCTCAGTTCGAAGCGAGCGGTTTCGTCAGCGTCGGAGCCATGGATCGCGTTGTACTCGATGGTGGTCGCCCACTTCTTGCGGATCGTGCCTTCTTCCGCCTGTGCTGGATTGGTTGCGCCCATCAGCTTGCGAAGGTCCGCGATGGCATTCTCTTTCTCCAGCGCGAGAACCACAATCGGACCGCTCGACATGAAGTCGGTTAGCGAGTTGAAGAACGGCCGGTGTGCGTGGACGGCATAGAACTGCTCGGCCTGGTGCTTGGAGATCTCGAGCATCTTCATGGCAAGAATGTGGAAACCATTCTTCTCGAACTGCTCGATGATGTCGCCGACCGCTTTGCGCTTTACGGCGTCAGGTTTCACGATGGTGAGTGTACGTTGAAGAGTCTTCATAATTTCGTTGTTCGTTTTTCGTCGTTGGTCGTTCGGGATTCGGAAAATCCTTTGCGACCTTGGCGTTCTTTGCGGTCCAAGATTTCAAAAGCTCAAACCGCAAAGGGCGCAAAGAAAGACTATTTTCCGCCCAAAGCTGCTGCCACAGTCTCTCCGATCTCGGCGGGCGTGGGACACACGCGAATACCTGCTGACTGCATGGCCTTGATCTTTTCGGACGCGGTACCGTGGCCACCCGAAATGATAGCGCCGGCGTGGCCCATGCGTCGTCCTGGAGGCGCGGTCTGTCCAGCGATAAAGCCGACGACTGGCTTCTTCATGCGAGTTTTCACGAACTCTGCCGCGGTTTCTTCCGCGTTGCCGCCGATTTCGCCGATCATGATCACGGCTTCGGTCTGCGGATCACGATTAAACAGATCCAGCGCGTCCACGAAGTTCGTGCCGATAATCGGATCCCCGCCAATACCGATCGCGGTGGACTGCCCGATCCCGCGCGTCGTGAGTTGATGCACCGCCTCATACGTCAGCGTGCCCGAGCGCGAAACGATGCCGACGTTGCCTTCCTTGTGAATGCGGGCCGGCATGATCCCAATCTTGCATTTGCCCGGTGAAATGATTCCGGGGCAATTCGGCCCGATCAGCCGCGCGCGACGGGTCTGCAGGAACTCCCAGGCTTTGACCATGTCGAGTGTTGGAATGCCTTCGGTGATGCAGATGATCAGCTCGATCTCGGCGTCGGCGGCTTCCATGATCGCGTCGGCTGCGAACGGCGGCGGTACAAAGATGACCGAGGCGTCGGCGCCGGTCTTGTCCACGGCTTCCTGCACGGTGTTGAACACCGGCCAGCCTTCGTGCGTGGTGCCGCCCTTGCCAGGGGTCACGCCTCCCACGATCTTGGTGCCGTACTCAGCGCAAGCTTTGGCGTGGAATGTGCCCTCGCGGCCGGTGAGGCCCTGAACAATTACCTTCGTTGATTTATCGACCAGAATGCTCATTATTTTTTTCGAACTGCAGGGGCTAAAGCCCAAGTCTTTTTTCGACCGAATCGGCACGGCTGAAGCCGTGCCCCGATACAAATCGCTCTCACGCTTTTGGGTGGCGCAGGCCTTCAGGCCTGCATATGCTCACCCACTCTTTCGGGCTTTAGCCCCGGGGGTGAATCTGAACCAGGAACCCACCTCAGCTAGCTAAAGCCGATCTTTGTTTTGCCGCAAAAATGCAGCGCTTGAAGCGCTGCTCCACCCAAAACCTATGCTGTGCCCGCCGCTGCGACCACTTTCTCGGCCGCGTCCTTCATTGTTTCTGCCACGATGAAATTCAGTCCTGACTGCTGCAGGATTTCGCGTCCCTGTTCGACGTTCGTTCCTTCGAGTCGCAGCACCACCGGAAGCTGGATCTTTGTCTTGTTCGCCGCTTCGACTACGCCCTTTGCGAGAGTATCGACGCGGAGGATGCCGCCAAAAATATTGATCAGCACGGCCTTCACGTTTTTGTCGCTCAGCAGGATTTCGAAGGCGTGCGTCACCTGCTCGGCATTGGCGCCGCCGCCGACATCGAGGAAGTTAGCCGGCATGCCGCCTGCATACTTGATGATGTCCATGGTTGCCATCGCCAGGCCCGCGCCGTTGACCATGCAGCCGACGTTTCCATCGAGCTTGATGTAGTTCAGGCTGTACTTCGAGGCCTCGACTTCAAGCGGGTCTTCTTCCGTGACGTCGCGCAATTCCTTCAGTTCCGGATGGCGGAACAGCGCGTTGTCATCGAAGTTCATCTTGGCATCCAGAGCGAACAGGCGGCCGTCGCTGCAGGTGATGAATGGATTGATCTCCATCAGGGACGAATCCGTTTCTTCAAATGCCTTGAACAGGCCGGTCATGAACTTTACGGCCTGCCCGATCTGTTCCGGCTTCAATCCAAGTTGGAAGGCAAGTTTGCGGGCCTGAAACGGCTCGAGGCCCATGCCCGGGGCGATGTACTCTTTCACAATCGCGTCGGGATTTTCGGCCGCAACCTGCTCGATCTCCATGCCGCCGGCTTGTGAGGCCATGAATACGGGCTTGGCCTCGGCGCGGTCGAGCACGATGCCGAGATAGAGTTCGCGTTCAATAGGCAGCGTCTCTTCGATCAGCAGACGGCGCACCACCCGGCCTTCGGGACCGGTCTGGTGGGTGACCAGGGTCATGCCGAGCATCTTTGCGGCAAGTTCCCCGGCTTCGGCGACTGACTTGGCAATCTTTACGCCGCCGCCTTTGCCGCGTCCGCCGGCATGAATCTGGGCTTTGACCACGACGCCGCTTGCGCCGGAATCAAACAGCGACTTCGCTGCAGCTTCGGCCTGCTCGCGGTTCTCGACCATCTCGCCGCGGGGCACCGCGACACCATACTTCTTCAGAACTGCTTTCGCCTGATACTCGTGAATTTTCATCTAGCTATCGAGTTCCCCACGGGACTTCGCTTGGTGAGTGGCCCATCCAAGCCCGTTTTTGGCCTGGGTGGGAACCTGCTTGCAGCTAACGGAAGCGCATCAGCAAACTAATGATTTTATAGAAGAAAGTGGGAGGAGGCAAAGGCGCACAGACTAATTCTTATGAGTCCACCGAAGGCGACAAGCTGCATTTAGAACGGAGTGCCTACGATTATGCGAGGCGCTCGTGGGCGGTTAGGAAAGCAATGCCGATGATCCAGAGCACGGTGTACGTCAGAAAACCAAACGCGACGGAGATCACGAGTAGCGCATCCTTCTTCCTCCAACCCGAGGCACTCCACAGCATAAACGAAAACACGACGACGGCCGTCCCAAAGAGCCCATGTTCCCATCTCGCATGAAAGTGTTGGGGAAGGTTCAGGAACGAAGAGAAAGCCGACAAGGAAGTCAAGAATTCCAGTGTGCCCGCACATATGGCCAAGGCAAAGGCCGCGGGTTGCAGGCCTCTGCGGATCCGCATCAGAACGACGACAAAGGGCGCCTGGCTTAGTACCAGCCCCAAAATCGCACTCCAGCGGTGATGTGGATTAAGCAACGGGCCGAATGGCAAGAAGAACGGCGGGCCACCGTTGAACTCCAGTACATCAAGGCACGTGAAGGAAACACTGGCTATGAGTGCTACTAGGAGCATTCGGCTGTCGGACGACACCTTTGGAACTGGCGCTGTGCCCGAGGCGCGAAGGTCGCTGGACGAAAAGATGCTCCTTACGGCAATTCCGATTGACAGGAGACCGCCTGATATAAATGCCGTCGCACTACAAAGAAAAACAATTAGGAATACGGTTGGTGCGCTGCAAGCCGCGCTTCCCCACATGCATTTTCCCAGCCCGTTCAATGACCACCAGCCGGCAACTGTCCCGACCGCAAGCAAAACGAGAGCCTGCTTCGGTCTGTGGCTTGCGGAGTTAGCACGCGTTGGCATAATTTGGCAGTTATTCTGACGTACACGAATCTTAGCTCGATTCCACGGCCGCCAATCGATTACGGGAGTCGTAATGCTAAGGACACGGGGCAGTTAACCGGTTTTCGACGGAGGGCAGCGACGTCAAAAGTGCCGGACCTCTGCGCTTGAAAACCATGATTTCACCCATCCAAAATTGAAATAGCCTTCGCTTCCCACGTCGGGTTATCATTCTGAGTACACCTCGACTGCCGCTGTATCCCAGATTCCCTACGTTGCGCGGGCACTGAGTGTGTGCCGGTCCACTGCCGGGCGATCTCGCCGCTGTTTTCGGATCCCGCCCGACAATCCTGAATAGGAGTTTGTGCATTGCAGAAGGGCAAGACTGCGATCGTAATCGGCGCCCAGTGGGGCGACGAGGGTAAAGGCAAAATCGTTGATGTCCTGTCGGAGCGGTTCTCCGTGGTGGCCCGCTACGCCGGAGGCCACAATGCCGGCCATACGGTGATCATCAACGGCAAGCGTTTTGTGCTGCAGTTGGTGCCGTGCGGTGTTCTGCGCGAGGGATGTCGGGCCGTGATCGGCAACGGCGTGGTGCTCGATCCCATGGCCTTTCTGAAGGAAGTTGCGGCGCTGCGCGACGCGGGAATCCAGGTCGACGGTAATCTTTTCGTTAGCAACCGCGCCCACGTGATCCTGCCGTATCACCGCATGATTGAGCTTGCGTCCGAAAATGCTCCGGGACGTGTGAAGATCGGCACAACCTCGCGCGGTATTGGACCTACTTACGAGGACAAGGCTGGCCGCCGTGGCCTGCGCGTAGTCGATCTGTGCGACCTCGACCTGCTCAAGAAGCACATCGAAAACGCCTGCCGCGAGAAAAACATGATCGCGCACGCGCTGTTCAACAGCGAGCCGCTCGATCCCGACAAGATGTATGCGGAGTACGCCGAAGTCGCGAAGAAGATTGCGCCGTTCGTTTGCGACACGGCTGTCCTGCTGAATCGCGCCATCAACGAGGGGCATTCGGTGATGTTCGAAGGCGCGCAGGGAACCATGCTCGACATCGATCACGGGACGTATCCGTTCGTGACCTCGTCGAGCGCAACATCAGGCGGCGCAGTGATTGGTACCGGAGTTGCCCCTACAGCGATTGATCGGGTCATCGGCGTGACTAAAGCTTATTGCACACGCGTTGGCGAAGGGCCATTCCCGACGGAACTGTTCGATTCCGTTGGCGACGAGATCCGCAAAAAAGGCAACGAGTTCGGTGCAGTAACCGGGCGTCCCCGACGCTGCGGGTGGGTGGATTTGCCGCTGCTACGCTATTCCGGGATGGTTAACGGCACCTCATGGCTCGTGATCACGAAGCTGGATGTGCTGGATGAGCTGAAAGAAATCCCGGTGTGCGTGGGCTACAAAGTAAATGGAAAGGCCACCGAGGAAATCCCTGCCGAAGCCAGCGATTGGGAGAAGATTGAGTGTGTCTATCGCACGCTTCCGGGCTGGAACACTCCTACCAAGGGCATCACCGAGTACGGCAAGCTGCCGAAGGTCGCGCGTGAGTATCTGGAGTTCATCGCGCGCGAAACCGGCGCGCGCATTGGCATGGTTTCCACAGGCCCAGGCCGCGAAGAAACCATTTTTGTTGACGAGTTCCTCGCCGAATTGCAATCTATGGAGGACGGAAAGTCGCGGGCACAAGCCAAGCGATAGGAGCGGATCGAGAATGGTCGTACTGGCAGTCACCTGGATGGCAAAAGCCGGCCGCGAAGCGGAAGTCGCAGCCCTGTTTTCCAAACTCACCGAAGAATCGCGCAAGGAACCAGGCTGTTCCATCTATCAAGTGCATCGACACCGCACGGAGCCGCGCCGGTTCTTCATCTACGAGCAATATAAAGATGATGCTGCGCTGGAGGCGCACCGTGCCGCGCCGCACTTTCTGCAGTATGCGAAGAAGGAATTGCCGAAGTTAGCCGACCGGGTGGAGGGCAATCTGTACGAGCCTCTGGGATGAGCGGCATTGGGTAATTTGGTAATTGGGGAATTTTGTAATTTTGTAATTTGAAAACCGTCTGCGGCGGCGCAAGGTTTTCAATTACACAGTTTCCAAATTACTCAATTACCGCTGTGGCTCGGACTCCTAACTCAATTTACTTCGCTCCCACCTGCCAGAACAAGAACGAGTAGATATCCACCAGGTCGTCGATCTGCTTGGCGATCGGCTTTCCGGCGCCGTGCCCCGCCTTGGTATCGATTCGCAATAGAATTGGTCGCTCCTTACTCTTTCCATTGGCGGCTTCCGCTTGCATCAGCGCGGCCATTTTCTTCGCGTGCATCGGATCCACGCGAGTGTCGGTGTCGGCGGTCATAAAGAGAATCGCGGGATACTCTGCGCCTTCCTTCACGTGGTGGTAAGGGGAATACGCGTACAACCAGTCGAACTGTCTGGGATCTTCCGACGACCCGTATTCCGGGATCCAGAGCTTCGCGATCTGGAAGTTCTGATAGCGCAACATGTCTAGCAGCGGAACCTGACACACGACTGCACGAAACAGATCGGGACGCTGCGTCAGGGCAGCTCCCATCAGCAAACCGCCATTCGATCCCCCGCGGATCGCGAGGTGCTCTTTGTCCGTGTACTTCTCGGAGATCAGAAACTCGGCTGCAGCGATGAAGTCGTCGAATACATTCTGCTTTTTGTCGAGCATGCCCGTGCGATGCCAGTCCTCGCCGAACTCAGCCCCGCCGCGCAAGTTTGCGACCGCGAAGACTCCTCCATGTTCGAGCCATGCGAAGCGCTCACCGCGGAACTCTGGCGTCAAGCTGACATTGAAACCTCCATATCCGGTCAGTTGAGTTGGGTTCTTGCCGTCGAGTTTCAATCCTTTCTTGTGGAACACGAACATCGGGATTCGCGTGCCATCCTTCGAGTTGAACCAAAGCTGCTTCACTTCGTATTGCGACGGATCAACACCCGCAGCATCGACTTTGCTCCAAAGGCTCGTGCCGCGACTGGCGAGATCGATCTGATACACCGCGTCCGGCATGGTGAAGGAACTGAATTTGAAGAACACTTCCTTCCGATTCCACTTGCCGCCAATCCCTCCGACCGTTCCAATTTGCGGCAGTTGTACAGCGCCAAGCCCGTCACCTTCGATGTCGAACAATTTCAATTGTGAGCTCGCATTCTGCTCATACTGCGCCAAAAGGAGTCCATTCACGATAGCCGCGCCTTGCAGAATCGCATCGCTCTGCGGAATTAGTTCGCGCCAGTTGCTCCGGGCCGGGGCTGACGCATCGGCGACGAACATCCGGTAGCGCGGCGCATCCTCATTGGTCGTGATAAAGATCTTCCCGTTGTAGATTTCTCCGCTATAAAGGAAGTTCTTTCCTTCTGTGATTCGCACAGGCGGCGCGTGGCCCTTCAAATCCTGAAGATAAAGCTCTGATTTGGTCCAACCATGCTCTACGCTGATCAGCAGCCAGCGGCCGTCATCGGAAAGATCGACGCCGGGCCAGGCTTCAGGTTCAAGGTCCGTGCCGAAAATAAGAGGGTCATTCGAAGGATCAGCTCCAAGTGCGTGATGGAAAACCCGGCGGTGGTAGACCTCCTCTCCCTCCGGCACCTCGCCCTTCTTCGGATAACGCGTGTAGAAAAATCCTGAGTTGTCGAGTTTCCAGGCAATGCTGGCCGCACGCGTGCGTTCAATGGTGTCGGGCAGAAGCTTGCCGGTAGCGGTCTCAATAATATGGAGCGTGCTCAGTTCGGAGCCGCTGGGAGACGTTCCGTACGTGACATATTTCCCGTCTTCCGACGCCGCCCACCAGTCGAGCGCCAGCGTACCGTCCGCAGCGAGTTTGTTGACGTCCACCAGCACTCGGTCGGCGCCGTGTACGCCTTCGCGGACCAGTAACACAGGCTGGTTCTGCGTGCCTTCGCGCTTTGTGTAGAAGTAGTACTTGCCACCAATCTGCGGTGCCGAAAGGCTGCCGATCGACATTAACTGATCGAGACGCTTGCGCAACTGCTCGCGTCCCGGCAGCGGATCGAGCAGGCTCCGCGTGTAAGCAGACTCCTCCGACACCCACTTCTGCGTCTCTGGACTTTTCGCGTCCTCCAGCCACCGATAAGGATCGACGATCCGGTGTCCATGAATTACGTCTTCGACTGGCTTGCTCGGCGCGACCGGAGGAGCAGGGGAAGAAGGAGCAGCATCATCCACCAGAATCATGGCACTGACCAGCAGGAAAGCGGGAAGCAACGTAAGCACAGGCATTCCTTTCAACATAGCGGCTCCGGCACAGTTGATCTCGGGCGTGAAGTCCAAGGCTAACAAATAGCATCACCCGCCGCAGAATTCAGACCAGGAGAAGGCAGAGCTGAGGTCCCC
>Ga0070713_100001085_pt1 | contig 17414 bp, 11 predicted proteins | sample LARL82metaG_FD_65465 | JGI IMG/M metagenome (GOLD analysis project Ga0070713, IMG submission 65465) | Corn, switchgrass and miscanthus rhizosphere microbial communities from Kellogg Biological Station, Michigan, USA - LAR L8-2 metaG | ecosystem: Host-associated > Plants > Roots > Rhizosphere ...
GGATTCAACTGCCAGTTGAGCGGCTCAGGGAACGCGTACTGCTTACGATCCGGCTCACCGTAGCCAAACCAATTGAAATACCGAACTTTATAAGGACAGTTATTCGAGCAATAACGCGTTCCGACGCAGCGATTGTAGACTTGAACGTTCAAGCCATCCGGCGCGTGATAGGTCGCATACACCGGACAGACTGGCTCGCATGGCGCGTTGCCGCAGTGCTGGCAGAGCATCGGGACGAACCTCGTCTCGAAGTCCTGACCGAAGTGGCCGTCATCCGCGCCCTCGAAGTAGCGCTCGATGCGAAGCCATGACATCTCACGGCCACGCGCGATGTTGAAGCCAGGAGTCGCCGCGGCGAAGAGTGTCGCGTTCTGCCACGGTGCGCCGACCGTCGGGATATTGTTCTCGGCGTAACACGCCGTGACGCACGCGGAACATCCGGTACAACGAGCGAGGTCGATCGCCATCGCCCAACGACGCGACGCCATGCGTGTCGGATGATTCGGATCGTAGAGACCCTTGTTCTTGCCCTGATCGGCTTTGGATGGCGCGCCGAGAATACCTTGTGCGTCCGCGGCAACCGGAGAGCGCATGCCGGGAAGAAACTCGTGGCTCGCATCGCCAGGCAACCGCGTCTCGCGCTCGCCAGGTTGATTAATGCCGCGTGACAGTTCGTCGGCGCCTATAGCCTGCGCGATCCCTCGTCCATGCTGACGCGCCGAGCCTTCGGTGCTGGCGACCGTAACATGATCGCCGACTCGAGCGAGCGATGCCTTCGTCGCGGTCAGCACGATCTCACCCGTCGAGCCTGTCCCACCTGGCAGCAGGTCCAAGGGATTCACGCCAAGATTGCGTGCATAACGACCGTAACCCCACTGGACAGGATTGGTCGTCGACTTGGCGTCGAACTTCGGCACATCGGTCGCGGCGCGATGGCCATACCCGGTCGCGATCGCAAGGACATCCGGCCTCACGCCGAGATATGGAATTGCCGGCGCACGTACGGCAGCATTGCCGACTTTCACCTCGACGATGTCGCCGCGATCGATGCCGAGTCGGGTCGCGGTGTCAGGATGAATTTCGACCCACGAGCCCCAGGTAACCTTCGTCACGGGATCGGGTAGTTCGACGAGCCACGGCTTATTCGTGCCAGCGCCCATTCCAATCGTAGGCGACGGATAGACGACCAGGAAGAAATCTCCAGAGGTGGTCGTGAGCGTTGGAATGCGGCGCGGTGCGGCGGTCGTCGACACCGTGGCACGCAGCGCGATGGTTCCCGAGGCAACTCCCTTCGTGAGGGAGGTCGTAAGCGCCTTGTCACCGCCGGGGAACCGGCTGCTGAGCCACGTGCGATAGTCCTTCATCGCAAAGCGCGCGGCCGCCCCCGGATCCTTCTTCGCCAGCGCGATCAATACGTCCGCACACGCACGGGTATTGGCGAATACCGGATCCATCGTCGGCTGCTGTAGCGCGATGGTGCCGCGTACCGGCTGGGCGTCGCCCCACGACTCGAGTGCGTGGAAGTCGGGAAGGATGACGTCGCAGAGCTCCGTCGTCTCGTCCGGGTAGCTCGAGAAGCTCACCTTGAACGGGACCTTCTGAAATGCCTCGGCGAAGTTGAGGGACTTTGGAAGCGCGTACGCCGGATTGACGCCGCGGACGAACGCGATCGACACCTGACCGGCCCGCATGCGCTCGACCGCATCGAGAAGCTCGGCGGGAGTCGCGATACCCTCGAAGGCGGTGATCGGCTCCGCGTTGCGGATTGTCGCGCCGACGTTACCAAGGGACTGGTTCAGCGCGGCAACCGCCGCCGCAACCTCGCCGGCGTTATCCGTGGTGACGCCGGAGAGAATGAGGCTCGGCTTGGCCGAGGCCAGCTCGGTACGCAGCTGTTCGAGCCTCGCCGCATCGACACCGGTTTGGTCTGGCGATGGAGCCGCTCCGCGACCGGCGAGGAAATTCACAATTGCTAATTCAGCTCCTGGTGCGCAGGGGATCCATTGGTCGGCGTTGAGGCCCGTCAGTGAGCGGCGCGGCCCGACGTAGACGAATCGTGGCGCGGTTTCGAGCTTGGCCCGGGCGTCGGCAAAATCGAGCTGCTGCGGAACGGAAGCCCCCCAGCCTTCGAGGAAGTCCGCGCCGAATGATACGATGAGTTTCGCATCCGCGAAATTCAGCCGCGGCCACGAGACGCCATATGCCCGGCGATTCGCCTCCATCACCGCGTGATCGGCTTCGAGATCGACGCTGAGGTGGGGCCGCATACCGAACGCCGCCAGCCACTGATCCAGGAACGTCGGGAAGCTTCCCGATTCATGCTGGTTGACGAAGACCGCATTACCGGCGCTGGCACGCCCGTTCGTTAGGCGCTGCGAAACGATGTTGATGGCGTCGTCCCAGGAGGCACGCTCCCACGTTCCATTCTGTTTGACGAGCGGACCACGAAAGCGATCGGGATTGTAGAGGCCCTGAAGAGCGGCCTGTCCACGGGCACACAGTCCGCCGCGATTGAGCGGATGTTCTGGGTTGCCCTCGAGCTTTATGGCCCGTCCGTCACGTGTCTCGGCAATCACGCCACAGGCCGCGGAGCACTCGCGGCAGGTTGTGGCGTAATAGGTGGAGACACCAGGTACCGTTTCGTCGGGTGAGACGAGATAGGGGATCAGCTTTCCGACGTTCTCGGACGTGCACCCGATGGTCGCCGCGGCGGCGCCGCTGGCTCCCAGGACTTTCAGGAACTCGCGGCGGCGAACGCCGCCATTTTTTGCGTTGTCGGCGTCCGGCATCAGTAGTGGCAGTTCGCGCAGTCGTAACGAGCGATCGATCGGCCAGCGGCGTTCTTAGCCGGCTGACGGCCGACGGCGACGGGTAACGAGAACAACTGTTGAGCGTTTGCTGAAGTGGCCGGTGTGCCCGGCTGTTGTGGCGCGCCCGCGGGCGTGACGGTGCCGGTGTCGACGGGCGCGTAGCCGGCGGCGACTTCGCCTTCCTGCGGCGAGTAGCCGTTGACGTGGCAGGCGACGCACCAGCCCATGTTCAGTGAGGAATACTGATAGACCTGCGGCATCTCCTGAATCTTCCCATGGCAGGTCTGGCAGGTGACCCCCGCGTTCACGTGACGCATGTGCGGGAAATGGACGTACTCCGGCACCTTGTGAATGCGCACCCAGGGCACCGGCCTTCCTGCTCCGCCCTTGTAATAGTCGACGAGCTTCTGCAGCTCGGGACTCTTGTACGGCTTCGTGCGCACACCCTGCACCGGCATCAGCGTCGGCCCGATGATCGTGTGACACCCCATGCACGTGCTGACCGCTGGGAGACCAGGATCAGGCGACTTGTTCGCTGTGTAGTGGCAGTACAGGCAATTCATGCCCAGCCGCTGCACGTGAACGGTGTGTGGGAAGTTGATCGGTTGTTGCGGCTGGCTGCCTTGTGACGAGGAGGCACCGCTGTACGCGGAGAGCAGGATCGCTGCGGTGGCGAGGGCGATGAGCCCTGGAATCGCGGTCCACTTCCTTCGCTTCGTCATCGCGATGAAGTACGTGGTTCACGCGTTGTCCGCGCGAACCGGTGTATTTTGTGAAGAAATTCACAAACCCCGACTGGCCGGGAAATCTCATCAGGCCGGGTATCGCGCGCAAGTCTCATGCGCAATCGACGCACGCAACGCGCGAAGCAATGGTGCAAAGTTGTCATGTAAGTCTTCTCGTCGGCCGCGCGGTAGTTCGAGTCATGCGCTAGTGTATGAACGGGGCCTGATTCCGTCTGCATTCCCCAGTGGCAGTAAGCGAACATCGTCAGGAAGAAGATCGAGATTAGCGCGCGGGTTTTGCACGAGACGCAGTGGCCACTGCGAGCCGAAAACGAAGCGACGTGAGCCAATCGTGCGAAACAGTTTCGCGAGGTGATCCTCGGGAGGCCCCCAGATCCATGAGATGTCCCAGAGTACGCGCTCCTGCTCCGTCGGAGTGAGACCCCAATGCACCTCCTCGATCATCTCGCGGCCCGCAGCGGTGATGACGAGTCGCACGCGCTCTCCTGCTCGGGCGAGCGAGCGGATGGCTGCGGCGCTCAGATCACCGGCGACATCGAGTGAGTGCCGCTGACGCAGATCCTCGAAGCGAACCGTGAGCACAAGTGGCAAATCGAGTTCACCAGCGGCGAGCGCCAACTCCCGCATCGCCGAATCGTGAGGCCCCAGCCCCCACTGCGGCGGATATGCGCGAATCGCCGGCGCTCCGGCATCCACCGACACGCGGAGCTGCTCTTGCCATCGCGGCCAATCTGGGCGTACCGTCGGAACCGGCCGTAGCTTCGCGCTTTTCTCCAGCAACGCGAAGAGCTCGTGGTTCCCCGGCGTGGGATCGCGGTAGAAAGCCGAAGGGAGGTGTCCAACCCACGCTTCATCGAGCCCCTCCCGCTCGAGCACGCGTGCGAGGGCAGGTGGATCGGGATGCGGCACATAACGAAACGGATAGCCGCCGACGAACGTGTTGACGTCGATGGTCATGAGCGACGCGCCGCCGGGGAGTTCGCGCGAGCGCCGGGGCTCGCGTTGCCGGCCGCGGCAAGCGGAAAGCAGCCCTGACGAAACAAACGCGTGGCATTTCGCCAGCGGATGTCCGAGAGCGCGCCTTCGTCAAGACCGAGGAGCTCGAGCGCGCGCAGCTTCGCGAGACCCGTTTCAATCGTTAGGTCGCACGCCCAGAGGAGGCGCGACGCCCCGAGCGCCGCTACGGCATCGTCGAGCATGCCTCGATCGACGCCGCTGCCCGAGAGATCCGGAAAGATGTTCGGTGACTCCACGACCGCGGGAAACGTGTGGGCGTAGTCGCCGCCGCCGCCGATGTGAGCAAGTATGAAACTCGTCTTCGGATGACGAGACGCGAGACGCGCGAGGTCGGCGCCATCGGAGATCTCCTGCGAAGGCCACTCGCGCCACCGATGCTGCCAGATGTGGTGTAATACCGGAAGGCCGCGTTCGCCCGCCAATTCGGCAATGGGATCGAGCAGCGGATCGTCGGCGCGACGGCTGGCGAGCAGCTTTACGCCGATCGCGCCCCGGGCCACGCACCGCTCGACCTCCTGCACGGCGTGGTCGGTATAGTTCGGGTTCACCGTGACGTACATCCGCACGCGCGTGCTCTCGTGAGCGGCGATCTCGAGCATCGCGTCGTTGCCACTCGAAACATCGGTCGGCGATGGAAAGTACGTCGGCGAGGAGAAACCGTAACTGCCAAGAACGGACGCGACGTGGTACGTGATACCGATCCGCTCTCCAGCCCGAAATCGCGCGACGTTGAGGTCACTCCAGTCAGACCGTCCGGTGCCCGCATGATAGAAATGGGCGTGCGCGTCGATGAGTGGAGCTGTGCCGGCGAGCGGCGCGGTCACGTCCCTTCCTGCTCCTCTTCGAGCAGCTCAACGAACGCGGCGCTCGCGGCGCTCTCGATCTCGGTGATGGTGTCGTCGTCATGCGCGAGCGAGGCGTAGTTGTACGCGCCGCGCTTGAAGAGGACGCCGTGGCGAAGTGCGATCTCGAGGAAACGCGTCTCGCGTCGCGAATCGGCGAAGCGCAGGAACCACATCGGATCAATGCCTTCGATGCTCACGCCGTCGATACCCGCGGCTTCCATTGCGGCGACGACCGCTTGACGCATGGCCTGACCGGTCGCGGCGAGCAGTGCGCAAATGTCGCTACCATCGTGATAGTCGAGCACGGCTCCGGCAGCAGCGAGCGCAACGCTCTCGCCAGCGAGCGTCGAGGAGATCCAGGTTCGGCGCGCCGCTTCCATGACGTCGCGCTGTCCGACGACCGCGGCAAGCGGAAATCCATTGGCGAGTGCCTTACCGAATACCGCGAGATCCGGGGTCACGTTCGCCAACGCCTGGTAACCGCCAGGGCGGAGACGGAAACCGGTCTTCATCTCGTCGAAGATGAGTACGGCGCCTAACGATGTAGCAAGCCCGCGGGCGGTCTGGACCCAATTCTCCGACGGCATGCGCTCGACGACGGGTTCGAGCACGATGGCGGCAAGCTTGTCACCGGCTTCGCGCGCAGCGTTTTCGAGAGCAGTAACGTCCCCGAAGGGAATCGGACGATAAAGGTCGCGAACCGCTGCGGGGATGCCAGCCGAATCGCTACACCAGTCGTGCCACCCAAAGTAGCCGGAACCGACAATGAGATCGCGATTGGTGTAGGTGCGCGCAATGCGCACCGCCGCCGACATCCCCTCAGCGCCACTCTTGAGGAACTGCACCATCTCCGCGCACGGGATGTGCTCGCGCAATCGTTCAGCGATCTCCACCTCGCGGACGTCGGAGAGGCCCGCGACGTTGCCGCTGCCGATCGCCTCCATGGCCGCTTGCTGCACTCTCGGCTCGCCGTAGCCAAGCGCGACGGCGCCAAGCGCCATCGTGCAATCGATGAACGATCGACCCGTGGAGTCTACGACACGACAGCCGCTCGCATTCACGTAGTGGGATGGGCCGGTTGCCTCGGCGTCGCCGTAGAGCGCTTCCACCCGCTTGCTCCCGGTCGATGCTCCCGTTGGAAGTACCTCGAGCGCACGCTCACGCCAGTTGATCGCGACGGCGTCCTCAGGCGCGCCTTCTTCGCCAGCAAATTCGTCCTCGCCGACCAAATCCCCTTCGGCGGAGATAGGCTCCTCGTCGTTCTGCACTTCCTCGGCGGACGTTTCGTCGTCGACCTCTGGCGTTTCGCGCTTCGCGCCTCGATCGAAGAATCGACGGAATGGCATGAGCGGAAAAAGGATGCGATGGAGAGCAGAGTCAAGTGCGTCCGGTGCGCTCGAGATAACGAAGGATCTCGATGTGCATGGCGCGAATCAACGACAATTCGCGCGAGTCCGGCTTTGCTCGGTACAGGAGTGAACGCACCGAGCGCATGATCAGCTCGACATTCCGCGTCTTGAAGAACTGGATGGCTGCCAAGCCGTGTTCGATGTCAGTAAATGCGCGCTCGAACTGCTCGGCGGTGGGCGGCGGCGCGAGCTTCTTGGCGGGCGCGATCCAGCGTGTGGCATCGCCGGCAGCGAGATGAAGCTCATAGAGTCCGAGCAGGGCAGCCTGGGCGAGATTGAGAGATGCATGCTCCGTTGTCGGGATGACGACGGCCGCATGCATGCGGTCGAGAATGTCGTTCGGCAGGCCGCTGTCCTCGCGGCCGAGGACCATTGCCACGGGCCCATCGTCCGCCGACTCCAGAAGCTCCTGCGCCGAGGTCCGTGGATCGATGAAGCGCCATTTCGCGCTTCGACGACGTGCGGTGAAGCCGACGACCCGAACGCAGTCGGCAACCGCGTCGTCGAACGAATCGTACTTCTCGATACGTTCGATCAGATCCTGCGTGCCGTGGGCGATGCCTTCCAGTCGGTACGGATCATATTCAACCGGGCGAACGAGGCGAAGCCGAGACACGCCCATATTCTTCATGGCGCGAACCGTCGCGGCGATGTTGATCGGGTTCTGAGGCTCGTAGAGGACAACGACAACGGCGTCGAGAAGCACGGAAGCAGGCAGTTTAAGAAATACTCAAGGGGCGACGCGGAATCGCCGCAGACGCCGGCGATCCTCGCGGTCACCCCTCAAATAGACAAATTCACCAGGAGAGCCGCCGAGCACTAACTGACCTCGCCGGCGCTCGCGGCCGAATGGTTTTTCGTTCACTACGACTCCAAGAGCAATCTCGCGGTCATGGAGGTCGCCCGTGGGAAAAGCGATGCGAACGCGCATGGTATAACCGTCTGGAATGCGCTGCCATTCCCCCCGAAGATCTCGTGGCGTGTTCCACCCCTCGATGAGGCGCGCGCGAATGCCTTCCGAACGCGTTTCCGGCACGAGGACCCAACCGCTGGCGCCGTCGTCGTCGACGAGGTACAGCTGCGTTCCATCACCGTTGATGTCTGGTGCCTCGTTGTCGTATGGATTGAGGGCATCACCGGGCACGAATGTGTGTGTGCCCTGCTTGTGTACGCTGAGATCGACAACCAGCTCGTGAGGCATGGCGAGGAGTCCCACGCGAGCGCTGGGGCGGCCGGCCTCCTCCCACGTCTCCTCGGAAGCACGATACTGGTCGCCGCCAAGCTGGAACGTCGAGACGATGCCGAGCTTGAGGACTTCCACCGTATCGGCGCGCTTGGGCTCGTAAGCCCACCCGCCGAATACTCTGTTGCCGTCCGAAGCCTGAGATTCGGTATACGGGTCCGCGGCTTTCCTTCTCACACCACCGAACTCGATGGCGCGCACCGTGCCGCCCGCGCGGCGATCAACTCGCCAGCCGGAAACCGTGTGACGATGGTCGTCGACTGAACCGTCCCGACGTTCGACGAAGAGATGCCTCGAGCTGGAGTCGGTTCTCACGTCGGCGATGGCGTCACTCCAACTCCACACGATGCGTACCGATTTCGATCCACCAGTTGATGCGAGCCTCAGAAGCAGCATTGGTTTCTCGTCACTTCCGGGTGGTCCTGGCGCGACGACGTGATAGAGCAGCGAGCCATACGACGGGAGAATGAAGCCATCCAGCGCGCGATCGCCGTCCCGAGCAACGATTTTCGCGGTGCTGTGCGCGCCTAGCCATTCCGCCTTCGCGTCATGCAAGACGTTCAGTGTGTCTTCGAGCGGTTCGCCAAGGTGAACGAACGATCCGCGGCGGTCACGTCCCGAATGTCGAATTTTGAGGGAGGTCGGTGAGACGTGGATTGGCAGGTCCATCACAACCGTCTCTTCCGCGTACCACGCGAGCTCGTCGACAACGTAGTCGGGCATGACTACTAGCGAGCGCATCGCCGCAACGCCAGGAAGGAGGTTCAGCGCGCGCGCTGAGACCCAACCGAACTCCGCGTGCTCGTCGAATGCGAACAACTCACCGTCGACGCGGAGCTGTTCGTAACCATTGAACAGCGGCGCGTTGTGCGCGAGCGTGCTTCGATACCAGTGCAGCGATGGATCGACGTAGGAGCCAGTACCCATGTCATCCAGCCACCGAGTTGGTCCATCAGAGAGCAGGACGTTCAGTCGGTCCGGGTGGCCATGACCGCCGCCGGAGGTTCCGTAATCCAGCGCTACGTAGACCTGCCCGCGCTGACGTCTAAAGACCGCCAGTCCTTGCGCCTCTAGCAGTACGGTACCTAACGGCTCTTCCGTAAGGGCCGGCAGCTCCGGTCGCGCGAATAAGAGCGAGCGCCAACCGAGATCAGCGCGGGTGAGGGACGTCCCCGCGAGATTTCGCTCGACATCGGCTGTCGTGCGGGTACGCCCAGTGTCGCCCCGCGGCCACTCCTCGCGGTACAGCCTATACAGCACTCCGCGTAGCCTCCGATCGCCATCACCTTGCTGCCGCGCGAGACCGAGCTCGCAGAGCTCGGCGAATCGCGACTGGCGCAGCGAGATCTTATACCGGGAATCGCGGCGCGACGGCAGCGTCATGTCCGGCAACGCGGTAAGAAATGGCGTCGCGAAGGCCTCCTGAAACCGATCGAGGAGGTGGCGCGGCAACGACATTCCCGCCGACTCCGCCATCGTCACGCCGTACCACAATCCACGATGAGCGAACAGATGATAGTTCTCGCCTTCGTACCAGGTGCCGTCAGGCAAGAGGCCCCTTTCAAGATGGTAGCTGATGCCGCTGCGATCGAAGACGGCGCGCGCTGCGCGGTCGGGACGTCCGAGGAGCAGATTCGCAGCCAGTAATGCCGCATCGTTCCACACCTGGCGGTTCGATGCGCCTTCGTCGTACGACGCGATTATTGCCGCACTCGGCTCGATGATGCGTTCGCGTACCTCACTGCCGAGAGCGCCCACGCTGCCCATGTTGCTCTCGAGCAAATCCAGCGCAATGCAGATGTTCAACAGCCAGATCGATTCGAGGTACGTGCTGAAGAAAAGTCTCGTCGGGCCAAGCACATTATCGCGATTGGCATACAGCAAATACTCATCGCAGTATCGCTCGAGGATGCGTATCGCCAGCATGCGAGCCGATTCTTCGCACCGGAGCCGCGCGAGGAGCGCACCGTGCACCGCGCGTTCGGCGAGCCACAGCTGGTACCAGAAGATCCAGAAGCGATCGTGATGAACGCCGGTATAGACGTCCCCGCAGATCGGACAACGATGTTTATGCGGTGAGAAAGGATCGAACTCGAGGGTGGCGCCATCTCGTGAGCAGCGGCCGCCCTCGCGTGACAGGAGCGCCTTCTCACGCGGGAGGTAAAGATCGCGCGTGAACACCGGCGTCAACTCTGTCATGAGACCGCGCGCCAACGGCTCCAGCTCGGCACCGGCAACGGCGGATCGGGCCCGGAGTACGTCGTCGCTGACGAGAAGATTCATCGCGACGAGAGCCGCCGCTGAACGGAATCGCCTGGCTCCGCGATACGCCACGACGTGACGTTCGAGAGCTCACCACGCAGGTCCATGCGTACGTCCCGGAGCCGTGCCGAGAGCCCTTGAAGCCCGCGAGAATGATAGATCCAGGCAATGGGGGCGTCTCTCTCCAATTGGTCCTGTATCCCGAGCCACGCTGTACGCGACTCCTCGGTTGTGCGAGCATCACGGGCCCGGGCGAACAACGAATCGAGCGCGCGTGTGTGGTAGCTCGCGTAGTCGAGCGCGCCGCGCGCCTGACGCGAGTCGAACATCGCGCCAACGTATGAGAGGGAGAGGTCACCGGGAATGCCGGCGACGAGCATATCGAATTGTTTCTGGCGAGCGCGAGCCACGGTGAGAAAATGCCCGAGCTCGACTTGGCGTATCGCGACCCGAATACCGCGGCCCGCGAGGTCGGCCTGGATAAGCTGTTCGAGCGCATTGTCACCACTTCCGACGGTGAGGAGCTCGACGTCGAAGGAACGGCCACCTCGCACTCGAATGCCGGAGCTCGAGCGCCTCCAGCCGGCGATTTCGAGCAGCGAGTCGGCGACACGTGTGTCGTGTCGCGGCAGTCGTTGCAGGGCCAGCGGATTGTCGCGAGGGACGGGACCGGAGGCCGGCGTTCCGTAGCCGGCGAGCGCAGCGCGGACGACTCGGTTCCGATCGATGGCAAGGTCGATAGCCCGGCGGACACGTACGTCGTCGAAGGGCGGACGGTGCGTGTTGAACACAAGACCCACGGTGAACAACACCGGGTAGTCAAGCACGCGAAGAGAGGGGTCGCGCCTAACGAGTGACGCCATTGAGGGCGCGATTCCGGCCACGTCGAGATCGCCACTGGCGAGGCCGGCGAATTTCGTGGTCGCCTCGTCCACGACCACAATGACGAGACCGCCGATCCGCGGCGGACCGCCCAGCGCCGCCGGAAAGCGTGCATTGCGACGGAATGTCCAGTGGTCGCCCGCGCGGCGCTCGACGAACTCGAACGGCCCATTTCCCACGGGCGAGAGATTGAACGCCGCGCGACGCATGTCCGCCCTCGGCACATTCCCGAGTATGTGCTCCGGCAGAATCGGCAGCTCGCAAAGCACGAGCGGAAACGAGTACTGCGGTCGCGCGAAATGCAGAACGACGGTAGTGTCGCTCGTAGCGATCGCCGAGTCGATCATCACCAGATCCGCCGCTCGTGGATATCCCGTTGCCGGATCGCGCGCCGCGTCGACCGTGAATGCAACGTCTCGCGCCGTCGTTGCGCGTCCATCCTGCCATACAAGGTTACTTACGAGATACAGGATCAACCGACGGCGATCGGAGGACCATTCCCATTCGCGCGCGGCGTAAGGCGCGGGCGCGAGCGCACTGTCGTAAGTCGCCAGGGTCACAAAGAGCAAATACCGCTGAACCTGTCGAGAGAGCGGATGCACCGTCACCAGCGGATTCCCGCTCTCGAGGTCAGCGCCCGACGCGTAGACGACAACAGTGGACGAGCGGTGGGGCGAACCGCATGCGGCGAGCGACAGGGGAAGGAACAGTGCGCGCACGATTGACCAATGCGCTCCCGCAAACATCTTCAACGCGTGACTCCATCCACTGTCGGACGCATCGCGCCGCTCATGCGCCGTTTTGGCGCGGCGCTCCTATTGCTGTGGCTCGTCGTCACCATCACGTTCGCTCTCGTTCGTCTCGCCCCTGGTGATCCTTCAGCGCTCCTGGTACCGCCGACGGCGTCGGCCGCCGATGCCGCGCGGTTGCGCGCGGAGCTCGGACTCGACCGCCCGCTCGCGATGCAATATGCACACTGGATGGCCGGTGTGCTGCGAGGCAATCTCGGCGAGAGCTTCGCAACACGCCGACCCGTTGCGGGCGTCCTGCTCGACGCACTCCCCGTTTCCGTAGGCCTTGGCGGCACCGCCCTGATCATCACGTTCCTCATCGGTGTGCCGCTCGGGATCATGCAGGCGGCGCGACGGGGACGCTTCCTCGATCATGCACTCACAACGATCGCAACGCTCGTGTACGCGGCGCCAAGCTATTGGCTAGCCTTAGCCCTCGTCGCGGTCTTCACGTACGGTGCGGCAACCTGGGGTCTGCCGCCGGGACTTCGGTTGCCGGCTTTCGGGATGCAGTCCCCGGGGGTCGAGCTTCACGACGCCGCGCGCTTGATGGACCTCGCCCGCCACGCCGTCTTGCCCCTAACGATTCTCGCGGCGATCGGGGCGGCCGGCGTCGCGCGCTATGCTCGCACGAGCGTCGCGGACGTGCTCAGTCAAGAGTGGGTGCGGACAGCCCGGGCAAAAGGGGTTTCGCCGCGACGGGTGTACCTGCACCATGTGCTCGCGAACATTCTTCCGGCGATGGTCGTCCTCTTCGCGCTCTCACTGCCGGGTGTCATCGCTGGTTCGATCTTCGTGGAGAGCGTCTTCGCGTGGCCGGGCATGGGACGATTGATGGTCAGCGCGATCTCGGCGCGCGACTATCCGGTGGTGCTCGGCGCGACCATCTGGTATGCGGCGCTCGTCATCTTCGCGAATCTTGGCGCCGACTTGGCGCTCCCCTTCCTCGACCCGCGCCGTGATGTTTGACCGTTCTCGGCGCATGGGGCGCATCGCTCTCACTCGTGTCGAGTGCGTGTGTCTCGCCGCGCTGGTCCTTCTCGCGTTACTGACGATCATTGTACCGCTTCTTGCCCGGCGCGATCCCTTGGCGATCGGTGACGTGCTGTCGCTTCGATTGGTACCACCGTTCGCAACGGATTCCCGCGGTGATTTTCATCTGCTGGGTACCGATCGCTTCGGCCGTGACCTCTTTGTGCGTATGATGCTCGCCGGCCGCCTCTCGCTGGCCGTGGGCGTCATCGGCTCGATCGCCGCGGCCGCGGTCGGGACACTCGTCGGTGCAATTGCGGCATGGCAAGGCGGTATCACCGATGGAATGTCGATGGCAATCGCGGACGCCTTGCTGGCCATTCCGCGATTGGTCTTGCTGCTGGTATGCGCGGCGCTCTGGCAGCCGGGCCTGACGACCGTAGTTGTCGTCCTCATCGCGACGGGCTGGATGGGCGTTGCCCGACTCGTTCGCGGCGAGGTGCTCGGCGTGCGTGCACAGCCGTATGTGGATGCGGCGACCGCACTCGGCGCGCGACCGCGCCGCGTGTTGTTGCGTCACGCGTTACCCAACGCGCTCGGACCGGCCATCGTCGCCACGACGCTCGGCGTCGGCAATGCAATTCTGCTCGAAAGCGGACTGTCGTTTCTTGGCCTGGGCATCCAACCGCCGCAACCGAGTTGGGGAAACATGATTGCCGGTGGCCGCGATCTGATCGTGGCGGCGCCGTGGGTAGCAATCGCGCCCGGCGTCGCACTCATCGCGACGGTGCTCGCATGCACTCTGCTCGGCGACAGCCTGCGCGACCGGCTCGCCGGCGAGAGCGGCGCGACGTTACGCGACCGCGCCTAACGCACAAGAATGGTCACGACCCCCCGGGGGGGCGCCTGAAAGGTTATCTGTCGATTGGAGACGGCGAGCGGCTCGAGAGGTGTTTCGTCGAGACGTGCACGATGCGCCTGTCGGATGGGCACTCCGAATCTCCAGACCCCCTCCACACCTTCGTCGAGGAGGTTCACGCAACGAACGACGACGAATGCACCATCTTCCGATTCTTTGCAGGCGGAGAACGCGAGTCCGCGGCCCTGCAGCTCGATACCATGAAACGGCTCAGGGATCGCGAGAGCTGAACGCAACGTCCGCCCCTCGAGGGGCAATAACGCGTCGTCGGCGGCTTGTTCAATTGCGTGGATCGTTTCCGGTGTGCGCCCGTCGTGGAGTAGGAACGCGAATTGAGCGGCGAACCGACCGAGTGATTGCGCTCCCGGCGTGGGTGTCGGCCACCCAGCGTGTCCCGGGCGCTCCGGGAGATCGTTTCGAGAGAGCTCTCCCACCGCGCGAAGAAGCGTTACGAAGACGTTGCCGTCGGCCGTGGCTTCGTACTCCGCCAGTCCGTCGCTGAAGAGGGTTACGCCAGACGAGCCGTCGAACAGCGAGACGTATCGATGGAGCGGCGCCGTCGGTGGGGGCGTCTCGGCGACACGATCCGCCTGCGCGACGTCGAGCGCCTCGCGTCGCACGGGTCCGAAAGCCGCGTCTGCCCAAACAGCTCCGTTGGCCATCCCACTTCGGACGCCGACACGCAGGCGGTGATCCCGCATGGTGTTCAGGCCGCTCACGGAGAAGCGAAGCAGCGGCGATTCCGACGCGAGCGTCAGGATCAGGCTCAGCTTACTCTGAGCGCTTGCAGGCCCTCCCGCAGGCGACCGCGGGCCCATTACCCAAGTGAGCCGAAGCTCGCCGAGCAGTGGTCCAGGACTCTTGACTTCGCCGCCGAGGAATCTCGGAACAGCGGCAACGTCACGGATCGACGGCGTATAGAGGTCCCCGCGATCGATTCGATCCTCGAGAATAACGAGATCGTCGATCTTGCGGTCGCTTGCAGCCTCGTGAACGGTGATCCGACCAGAGTCGGAAACAGTGATGCGAAGAAGACCGTTGTCGATCGACATTGCATCGACACGCACCGGACGTGGCGTCGGGCGTCCGTTGACGGTGCCTAACGGGAGCGCAATGATGCCGTAGGGGGGCACGTCATCAACCCAGATCGCAGTCCGCGTGATCGCGACGAGGTCATTGTCCGGATAATGCTGTGGAGACTCGACGCGATCGTAGGCTAACCGGGCGCCGAGCACCTGTGCGACCGGCGTCGTGAGCAGTGGAATGGAGGGCTCGCTCTGTTCAATTTCACGCGGCGGCGCGGATCCCGGACCGATCGGAACATCGGCGATGAATTGCTTCACCTCGACGATCGCGACGCCACGGCGCGCGCGCGGCGCCCGATTGCGAACAAGGACGACCGGTGTCCACGCCTCCTTGCCGGCTGATCGGGCAGCAACGGCGTCGTAGCCGACGAGGTCCCCTATGGCGTCGTCGCGGAGGCCGATCGTCTGCTCCAGGGTGTCGGCAAGGCGCCTGTCCATCGCGCGAGCGACGTCGTCGAGCGAACAGCCACATAACGTGTCGTGCGGGTGAGCCTGAAGAAGCGTACGCCAGGCGGCGTCGAAGAGAACACGTCGACATCTCTTGCGAGTCAGACACGCGAATGCCGACCACGGCTCGGCATCGCGGATCAGCGCCCGCTCGATGCGCGCGTTCGCGCGTTTCTGTCGTGCGCGCGAGCCGAAAGTACCCTGTAAGGCCCAGGTGTAGCCATACGAGTTACGAAGTTCTCCAGTGACGCGAGAGAGCTTGCTCGACTTCGCGCGCAACAAAAGGTCGTCGGCGAAGGCGCGCAGCGAGCTTGGGCGCGCCCTGTCTCCGGTGCGTGTGGCCGCGGCGGCGAGCGCCGCCACCGCCTGTCGATGATCGCGCTGCCGGGCGTGGTGATCAGCGCCGTTAGGCAGAAGCACGATCTCGAGTGCGGTTCGAGACGAGAGAACGTCGCGCACTCGCGACCAGCGCTCGCGCGACAGCACCGGATCGCTGGGAAGCGCGGAGCCGTATTCGTAGCCGTCGGGCGGCAGATGATAGACGACGACGGATTCGCCGTCGGGAGCTTGCCAACGAACGGTGTCCGCTTTGGGCCAAGCGCGGCCGCCCAACCCGCGCCACAGAATGATCAGTGGGAGTCCGAAGCCTGCTGCAATCAGCGGCAGCGCCGCCGGATGCCCGAACGAGTCGGGGCAGTACAGCACCGGCGGTGATGAAGCCCGTAATCGGCGCAGCACACGTCGACCGAGGAGCAGATTGCGGACGATCGCCTCGCCGCTCGGTATGAGCTCGTCCGCGAGAACGTACCAGGGACCGGCCTCGATATGTCGCGTCTGCAACAGCGACGATAGCTCCGCCGCGCGCTCAGGACGGACATCGAGATAGTCTTCGACGACGATTGCCTGCCCATCGAGGAGAAAGCTCTCGTCCGGCAGCGGCGGTGCGTCGAGGAGATCATCGACCAGGGCGACGAGCCGCTGCCGGAAGCGGACGAATGGGAGATACCACTCGCGATCCCAATGGGTGTGGCTGACGACGTGAGCACAGAGCACGTGCGAAACGATGTTGAAGAAGACAAGAGGCCGCGGCGAAATTCGCCGCGGCCTCCCTGTCGACGCAAGTGCAGCGTGTCAACGACTCAGGCGACAGGTCGACGTCCCGTGACGAGGCGATAAACGATCACGATCAAGGCGATCACGAGCAGCAGGTGAATGAGCCCTCCGCCGACGTGAAACGCGAGGAAGCCGAGCGCCCACAGAATGAGCAGAATGACTGCGAGTGTCCAAAGCATGACAAGAGTCCTCGATTGGTGTTTGGCCGCGAGCTACGCTGCTTGCCTACGACGACGCGCCGATAAGCAACACTCGTACCGGTCTCCACCGCAGTGGGCGAGAAACGCGTCACACGCGGTCGAGGTCGAGCGCCTGCTGCATGGATTCCGCGGAATTCGTGACCGCCGGGTAGGCTACTTCGCCATCGCGTACGACCGCGAAGCTCGTGAGCGTGTGCGGCGAGATTTTGGAATCGAGAATGTGCTCAACGGTCACATCCCGGGCGTACAGTGCGTCACTAATCATCGTGCGATGACACCGCCAAGGTACCGCCTCTGAACACATGATCACGGTGCGGTGCTCGCGGCCGAGGGCGATGAGCTCGGCGAGCGCCTGATGGAATTCCGGGGTTCGCATGTAGTCAGCGTAACCGCGAAAGCTTTCATTGCGCCATGCCGAAGGCGGGGCGTTGGCCACGGGGCGACGACGCCCGCCTAACGACGGATGATGTAGATACTCGATCTCGGCCTGCTGGAGCGAGCGCGCGAGCGCGTCGCTATTGAACTGCGGATAGCGACGAGAGCCGGGAAACCGTCGAACATCGACCAGCCGCTCGATGCGCGCGCCCTCGAGTAAGGCGAGAAAGTCCTCGATGGCGCGCGTCGAATGGCCGATCGTATAGATCGTCACGGAATCGGCGGACTGCCGGTTGGA
>Ga0070713_100001086_pt1 | contig 17408 bp, 11 predicted proteins | sample LARL82metaG_FD_65465 | JGI IMG/M metagenome (GOLD analysis project Ga0070713, IMG submission 65465) | Corn, switchgrass and miscanthus rhizosphere microbial communities from Kellogg Biological Station, Michigan, USA - LAR L8-2 metaG | ecosystem: Host-associated > Plants > Roots > Rhizosphere ...
GAAGACCATCTTGCTCGCCGACATCGTAGACCGTGACGATATTGGCGTGGCTCAAACCGCCGGCCGCTGCCGCCTCGCGAGCGAAACGCTCACGGAGTTCGGGAGTATTGAATTGCGGCCTGAGTTGTTTAATCGCGACGCTGCGGCCGATGCGAGGATCTCGTGCCCGGTACAGCGCCCCCATCCCCTCGTGGTCCAGCAGCTCGATGACTTCGTACCGGCCGAGCGAACGGGGAATCGCCACCGGTTACCGTGCGATGGACCGTTGGACAGCCGCGACGATCATGCCGACATGATTCGGCCAGTTTCCTGGAGACACCACAGGTTCGTCTTCGGTTCCTGAGTCTACCGCAAACCCGGCGCTCTCGGGTCCGAACGGCCGCGCACGCCACTTGAGGAATTCATGCAAGCGCTATCGCCGTTGTCAGACATGCTCATCAGTGTAGAGTGGTTGAACTCCCTGGATGTGACCCGGGCGACCGGAAACTTGAACCTGAGACGGATGGTCCATGGCTACGAACCCACGGTCTCGACCGCGTCGAGGCGACGGACGCGCACGCGATGTTCGCCGTGAGGAATTCAGGAAGGTCACCGATGCGCTGAAAACGGTCAATGTCACGCGAGACGAATTCATTCAAGCGACGGCCGAAATCCGTGAGAACGTACGGGAACTCGAAATCCAGTTCCGACGCATCGCGCAGATGCAGGCCGATATCGACTCGATCAAGGCAAGCCTCAAGAAACTGACGGGCAGTTAGGTCTCGCTATGACCGCATCAGCCAGTCCGGGGACGATCCGCGGCGCTTGCGGACACGACTGCCCTGACACGTGCCACTGGATGGTCGACGTCCAGGACGGCGTCGCGGAGCGGCTGTACGGCGATCCGTCCCACCCTTTCACCCGCGGCACGCTCTGCGCGAAGGTGAATCATTATCTCGAGCGCGTCTATCATCCGGACCGAGTGCTCTACCCGATGAAGCGCGTGGGCGCGAAGGGCGACGGTGGCTTCGTGCGGGTGAGTTGGAACGACGCGCTGACCGACATCGCGTCGCGGTGGCTGGACATCGTGGACCGGTGGGGAGCCGAGGCTCTTCTTCCCTACAGCTCCGCGGGCGTTCAGGGGCTGATCCAGCAGGCCTCGATCGACATGCGTCTCTTCGGATCCATGGGCTGCAGCGATCTCGATCGGAACATTTGCGGCGCCGTGGCATCGGCGGGACTCAAAGCGACGATTGGCGTTGGCACCGGCATCGACCCGGAAGACACCATTCACAGCCGTTACATCGTGCTGTGGGGCACGAACACGATCGTCACCAATCTGCACTACTGGCCGGTGGTACGCGAAGCGCAGAGCCGCGGCGCAAAAGTCGTGGTTGTCGATCCAATCCGTACGCGCACCGCCGAAGCCGCAGATTGGCATCTGGCGGTCAAGCCGGGGACCGATGCCGTGCTTGCGCTCGCGATGATGCACGTGATGATCCGCGACGGTCTGGTCGATCAGGACTACGTGTCGCGCCATGCCGTCGGATATGACGCCCTCGCCGCGCGCGCCGCGCAGTACGCCCCGCGCGACGTTTCGGGGATCGTGGGATTGACGCCGCAGGACATCGAGCGGTTCGCACGCGAATACGCGACCACGCAACCGTCGCTCCTGCGGCCCTTGATCGGGATCGAGCATCATCGGAACGGCGCGATGCTGTTCCGCACGCTCGCCTGTTTACCGGTGCTGAGCGGCGCGTGGAAACAGCGCGGCGGCGGCCTGGCGCGATCGACGCACGCGCTCCATTTCGCCGTCCTCGACATGGACGGCGTGCTGATGCCCGAGGTGTACAAGCAGGGCGTCCGCACGCTGAACATGCGTGATCTTGGCAAGGACCTGTGCGACGCCGATCTTCGACCGCCGATTCGTGCGCTGATGGTCTACGGCGCCAACCCGATGGTGTCGATGCCGAATCAGACGCGGATTCGCGAAGGGCTGCGCCGCGACGATCTCTTCACCGTCGTCCACGATCTGTTTGTGACCGAGACGGCACGCTACGCCGATTACGTACTGCCCGCGACGAGCCAAATCGAGCATCTGGACCTCTCGCCGGCATGGGGTCATCTCTATCTCGCGTTGAATCGACCAGCGATCGCACCGCGCGGTGAAGCCGTCTCGAACACCGAGCTGTTCCGCCGTCTGGCGGGCGCGCTCGGCCGTGCAGAACCGTGGCTGTTCGAGAGCGACGAGTCGATGCTGCGGCGTGCGCTCGCGAGCGGACACGCGTGGCTCGACGGGATCACGTACGAACGCTTATGGAGCGAGGGCTACGCACGATTGAACACGCCGGCCGATTGGCGTCCGTTCGCGAACGGAGGCTTTGCGACACGCTCCGGGAAAGCCGAGCTGTACTCGGAGCCGCTCCGCGAGCAGGGGCACGATCCGCTCCCGTCGGGCGGCGACATCCCGGACGAGGCCGGTCTCCAGCTGATTTCCGGCAAGGCGCTTCACTTCCTCAATTCGGGCTACAGCAACATCGCACAGCTTCGCCGGCGCGCTGGCGATCTCTTCATCGAGATTCATCCCGAGGATGCCGCGCGGCGACGCGTGACAGCGGGCGACGCCGTGCGCGTATGGAACGATCGCGGCGAGGTCCGTGCTGTGTGCGCAATATCCGAGCGCGTCCGTCCCGGTGTGGCGTGGATGCCCTTCGGCGGGTTCCTCGATGCGGCCGGCGAGCGTCGTTCGGTCAACGCGCTCACCGCAGAAGAGCCGACCGACTGGGGTGGCGGCAGCGGGTTGTACGATGCGTTCGTCGAAGTCGAGCGCGCCTGACCGCCGCGACCTTTCAATCGCAGCGAAGGCGAGCGCGCCTACAGCCGCCTGACGCGCCTCCACGCAATCGTTGATGACTCAGACCGGCAAGCCGAGGTCTTTGGCCGGTTGTTCCTGAGCCGCATCCATCGTGACAAACCGATCGATCTGTACGCGCGCGCTCGCGTTCCCGAAAAGTGTGCGTGAGCGGTCTGTGTGCGCGAGTAGTGCGTTCACGCCGCGGCCGCGATCAAGAGCGCTGCGTAATCGCCGGACCTGCGGACGTCTACTTAAGCATCGCAGCTCGTGTAGGAGGGACGGTGCTCCGCTGCAATAGCGGTAGGATCTTCCCATATGTTCCCGCGGTGCCCAGCGCCGATTCGTCAACTGTTCGGTCGTGATCGGGCGCCCGTCTTTTTTCAGAGCAGAAGGAGCAGCCCCAATGAAGCTGATGGGGTTGGTTGCGATGATTCCCTTGGTGATGGCTTTTCAGAGGCCCGCCACTGCGCCCGCCAACGTGCAGAGCCTGGTGGCGCAATCGAATATCGTCTTCCAGGGCACGGTGACTCGCGTGAACGCGACGACGGAGCCCGAGATTCCGGCGTCGCCGTCCACGGTCGTCATGGTCGTCGAGCGACTCCTCAAGGGCGACGACATGGTGTCGGACGTCGTCGGCAAGGAGATCACACTGCAACTGCTCAAGCCGCGCAGCGTGACGCGTGGACAGGCGCTGCTGGTGTTCTCCACCCTTGCGGTCGCGGGCAAAACCATCGCTGTGAAGGAAGTGGCGCACTACGACGCCGCGAGTTCAGCGGCGATGATCTCGCAAGTCTCCGACGCGACGAAACGCAAACCGGAAGTCGATCTGCAGACCGCGATAGCGCGCGCCGAGTTGATCGTCACAGGGACGGTCGCAACGGTCACGCCCAGACAGGCGGCGGGCCCGATTCCCTCGGAGCACGATCCCCTGTGGACGCAGGCCGTTGTCGATGTGCAGTCGACCGAGAAGGGATCCGCGCAGACGCGCGTCACCGTGTGGTTTCCGGCAAGCACGGATATCCGCTGGTTTCGCGCACCGAAGCTTCAACCCGGTCAGACAGGCGTGTTTCTCATGGCGCGCTCGCGCGAGCGCGGGCTCGACGGCTACACCGTTCAGGGCCCGCTCGATTTTCAACCGCTCGCCGAGCGGGAACACATCCGTCAGTTGCTCGCTCGCGGCCGATAGCCGGCTGGGCCAGCAGGGGAGTTAGCCATGCGCCGACGAATGTTTCTCTTCGCGGTCCTCCTGAACCCGGGAATCTGGCTCGCATCGGCGGTTCCAGTCTGCGCGCAGGTCTCCCTGGTGAACATGACTCCGCCGACACGAAGCGGCGAGACGAGCCAGGACAGCGAGCCGACGGTCGCCATCAACCCATCGAACAAGCAACAGCTCGTCGGAACAGCGTTTACGTGGGACAACCTCACGGGCGCGTCGATGGTCGGTGCCCTCGCTCCGGTGTACGTCACGACCAACGGTGGGCAGACATGGAGCCTGGTGTTCAGCGTGCCGAGCTCGGCGGGCGCGCAGTTTCCCACCGGGGACATCACGGTCCATTTCAGCGGAACGACCGTCGGAACGACGAATACGTTGTACACCGGCATCCTGCACGCACCGGAATTCTCGATGCGGGTCTATCGCGCTGCCGACTATCGCGTGAATACAGCGATGACGCTCCTCGACACGCGAACGAACAACGTCGATCAACCGCACACCGAAGCGACGCTCGTCGGACAGGATCGCCTATACGTCGGATTCAACAACGGTTTTAGCGGTGTCGCTCCAAAAACCGCGACGGTTGATTTCTCGCAAAACCCGGATGCCGGCTCTCCGACGTTCAACCTCAACCTCCTGGAAGTCCGCAGCACGGGCACTGGCGGACAGGATGGATTCGCCATCATGCCAGCCGTCCATACAGACGGCACTGTCTATGCCGCGTTCTTCGGCTGGCGCTCCAGCAGCACGATGGACATCGTCGTCATGCGCGACGACAACTTCGGGCTCGGTGGGACTCCGTTCCGAGCCTTGACCGATTCCGGCGACAGCCAGGCCGGCCAGCGCATTGTCACCGGCGTCACGATTCCGACCGGCAACATCGGTCAGCAGCGCGTGGGCTCGAGCAGTCTCAGTATTGCAGTGGACCCGAATAACAGCAGCCGGGTTTACGTGGCCTGGCTCGATCTGGTCAGCTCCACACCGACCCTGCACGTCCGGCGGTCGATCGATCGAGGCCAGACGTGGTCGACGTCAGACATGGTGACGGTGTCGAATGCGGTGAACCCGTCGCTGGCCATCAACATCGATGGCAAAGTCGGATTCCTCTTTCAGCAGCTCACGGGTACCTCGCCCAACCAGAAATGGGAGACGCATTTCGTGAGGACGACCGACCTGGACGCGACGGTCTGGGACAGCCCCGGCATTACATTCGCCTCCACGTCTGCCTCGACGCCGACCGCGACGTTTTCGCCGTATATCGGCGACTACGATCGCGTGATCGCGATGGATCGGACGTTCTATGGCATCTTTTCCGCGAGTAATTTCCCGGACAAGGCGAATTTCTTTCCCGGCGTGTCGTATCAGCGCTTCGTGAACTGGTCGACGCACAGGCTCTTCGCGGATGCGGCGATGACGACGGAGGTCGCTCCGTCCATCGATCCGTTTTTCTTCGTCGTCAACGAAGCGGCGCCGCCGCAGATCCAGGTTCCGGCGAATATCACGTTCCCGCTGACCTGCTCGGGCAGCGCGAGTGTGACGGCGAGCATCTGCAACACCGGCCAGTCGCCCTTGATCATCAGCAGCATCTCGTCGAGCAATCCGCAGTTCAGCGTTGCGCCACCGACCTCGGGCTTCCCGGTCACGATCGCAGGCGGGACCTGCCTGCCGATTCAGGTCACATTCAGCCCGATAGCCAGCGGGCTGCAGAGCGGAACGATCACCGTCACGAGCAACGACCCCGTCAGACCGTCGGTGACCATTGCCGTGTCCGGCGTCGGCGGAAAGCCCACGATTGCTACGATGGTGGTGGACACCGGCAACTTCGGCCGCGTATGTCAGGGCAAGTCTCGCGACAAGGTCGTCACGATTGCGAATACCGGGACGTGCCCCCTGGTGATCACGAACATCGCGTCCAGTTCGTCCGAGTTCGAGGTTCCGCAGGTCCTCTCGTATCCGCTCGTGATTGCGCCAGGCACCTCGATGGAGGTGCCAATTAGGCTGCAGCCGACGAGCCCCGGGGTCAAGACGACAACCTTGACGATATCCAGCAACGATCCAGCAGCGCCGACGAAGGCCGTGACGCTGACGGGCGAGACGCCTCCCGCATGGATCTGCCATCCGCCGACGTTCGCGTCCATCGGCATGTCGGCCGGCCCGACGTTTGGATCGACGGCTACCGGCAGCTTCACGTTCTCCGGCGAGGGACGGGCCATGGTGCCGTTCGGGCCGGCCCACGCGTTCGGCGTGCAGGCACAAGGGGAGTTCCTCGGCTACGACGAACGGTACGAAGGACAGATGGACATCGGTCTCCTGAACCGATGGAAATGGCTGCAGGGCGGTGTGTTCGGTTCCTTCAAGGAAGCAGAAGTTGGTTCATCGCCGGATACGAGCGCGCTCGGCCAGGCTGGTTTCACGCTCGACATCCTGCTGAACACGTTTCGCGTGAATGTGTTCGGCTCGAAGGGTTTCCATGACGAGGTGCCGGGCATGCGCGTCGTGGATCAGTTCGGCGGCGGGGCGCAGGTAAGTCTGGCGCCAGTGCTGCCTAAGACGTACCTCGAGGGCAACCTCGTCCTGCTTCATCCGCCGGCGCCGCTCGGGAACAGACCAGGCGCGATGATACGTGTGTCGCACGAATTGTCCGAGCATTTCGAGCTGACGGCGGAATTGAGTGTGAACGAGACGCTGCTCGCGTCGACGAACGACGGGCGCTTCGTGATCGGATTCGTCTTCGGCCGTTGGGCGCGGCCAAAGGATCTCTCGAATCATCAGACGCCGCTCGGTACGGACGTACCGCGTGTGCGATATGTGATCGTCCCGTAAGACGATGGCTTGAAGAAGCCGCCGCTGACGAACACGCCATCGACACAAACGGACTCGCCACGTGCCGAAAGATCCCTGGGCGCAATCTGCCGAAGTGTTCATGCAGCGTCCGGGTGGCGTCCATCGGCGGAAACGGAAGCTGGCGAGGCTTTCGACCCGACAAAGTGCGACCCATGAGCGAGCGCAAATTCCAGCCAGCGGGTATGTAAGCGCAGCATGGAATTGTCCAGCGCGGTTGAGACCGTCGCATGCGGACTTCTGCCCATGTAGTACCGAATGCGCGTGACGAGAAAGGCGATGAGGTACTCCCAATCGACTGCGCCTCCGCCCATTCGATCGATTTCGGTCGCTATGAGTTCAGCCCACGGTCCGTCGCCAAAAAACGACCTGGCGAAGGGCTTCTCCAGATTCGCGACGTCGACCGACACTCCCCCGAACCTGACGATTGACAGCAGCAGGCTCAGCCGATCGAAGCACGTGAGCCGTGTTTCGATGACATCGGCCCAGTCGATCACCGTCAGGCTGTCGCCATCGAGATAGAGGTTCTCAGCGCCGAAATCCCCATGCTGAATGCAAGCGGGCGACGCAGCCAATCGACTCATGACTTCCGTCGCGATGTCGCTCGCCTCCGCAAACCGCGGAAATAAGGAAATGACGCTCGCGTCGGCGAGCGGCTCGACCGATGGTGGCGGCGACGCCTGAATCTCAGGACCGCTCAGCGAGGCGATGCTCTCCGCCGCCCGCATGCAAGCCGGCAGCGCCTGCCTCAGGAACTCCACCCGGGCCCCCATGCGCATGTCGAACAACGTGTTGGCGAGCGATGGCCCGCTGACGTGCGCCTCCGCGAAACCGCAGATGCGCCCAACATGAAAGGACGAGAGGACGCGGGGAACGTGGAATGAAAGCCGCCCTGAAGCCGAGAGCGCGTGCACGGCCTTCTGGTTGATGCACTCGCGTTCCAGCGCGCGAGCGCTGGCGCCATGTCCGGTCGACGTTTTGATGACAGCAGATGGTTCCCCTGCAGGGTCGGTCGCGATCACCACGCTCTTTAGTGCGAATGCAGCGGTCGAGAGAACCGGAAGGAGTGTCGAATTGCGCCGCGCCGCAGCGAACCCGGGGACGTATCTCCACAAACGCACGCGCGGCGCTTCTGCTGCCCGTTGCGCGATGATGACGAAGTCGCTTGGCGGCGTCAGACCCAGGCGGGTCAGCAACAGCCGCGCACGCTGCTTCAACGTGAATGCAGCGTACCGGCCGCCCGCGCTGAACTCGCGACGCAGGAAGTCGTGCATGAGACGGCGAGTGGCCGGCACGAGGGCGTAGGGCTGATTGTATCCGGGCTCCGCCCACAGAAACAGCTGCTGCGGCAGGCCCGCAGAACGAAGAAGGCTTGCGTACCCGCGTTTCGAATATGTGTACGTGCGGTACTCGCGCGCAGACTTGCCCGCGAGGCGGTAGCCTCGCCGACCCCGCATTCGCAACCATGCGCTTGCGAGGCGTCGCGGCATCACGCTGGTGAAGCGTCGCCCGGAATGATCCACCGCGCCACGTAACGCGGCCAGACCATACCGGTTTTCGATACCTATGACGAGTTGTCCTTCAGGCTTCAGGAGTCGCGCAACTGTCGAGAGAAAGTCACGCTGAAGTCGCGCCGGCGCGCCCGAATTCGTCCATTCGCCCACCCACTCGAGCACGCCATTGACTACGATAGCGTCGAACGTGCCGTCGAGAAATGGAAGGTCCAGCGCAGTGGCTTGCGCCAGACGGACGTTCGCGATTCCGTCCTGACGCAGGCGCTCGCGAGTGAATTCGACACGCGCCGGTATGGCATCGACCGCGTAGACCTCGCCAGCGAGCCGCGCCAGCGCGTGAGTGATCGCGCCGTGCCCGCAGCCGACATCAAGAACAACGGATGTCGAATCAAGAGCCAGCAGCGGTGCCCAGCTGATTCGCTGCCAGTCCAGCAGACCGGACAGCATGGTCGGGTCGGCCGCGAACCGGTCCAACACGGCGCGTGTCCAGCCGCCGCTTCGTGTCTCGTGTAAGAGCTGCCAGGCGGAATCTTCGTCGACTTCGCCCCAGTAGTACGGCGGTTCGAAAAAGACCGGGACGCCATTCCGAACTGACCACGTGCGGCCACATGAGGGACAGACGAGCTCTCGTGGTCCGTCGCATAACCGCGAGCCGCACGTCAGACACTTCCACGGCGCAACTTCCGGTGTCATGCAGACACTTGCGGCTGCACCCTCGTATGGGCGAGCAGGAATGGCGCGACCTTGATAAGCAGCGCAAAGCCGCCGATGTAAACGAGGCCGCCGCCCGTGATCGTCAGCAGAAGCGCCGGCGCCGCCGCAGCGCCCTGTAGAATGGCGGTCAGCGTCCAAAAGACGATGAGCGGAATGCCCGCCAGCACCGGAGCGACAAAGCTTATGCAGTACTCGCGGATCGAAATCTCGAGAGTCCTGCTGACGTGGATCGGAATGACAGCGCAAGACGTCACGAGAAGTGGTATCGCAGTGCCGAGAGCAACGCCCAACAGGCCCAGTCGCGGCGCCAGCGCACAGCTGAGAACCAGGTTTGCCAGTCCTTCGCACAGGAGAACCTTGGCGAGAAACTGGTGCCTGGCAACCCCGTATAGGACACGTGTCGATGCGGACTGCGCCACGTAGGCGCACGTGGGGATCCCGATGATGATCATCAGCGGGGCGCTCGTGTCGTAAGCCGCACCGACCCAGAGACGGATGATGTTCCTGCCGAACAGCACGATGCCGGCGGCAATCGGCACCGCGAGAAAGCTCGAATACAGGTTTCCTCTCTGAAGTGCCAGTATCAGATCGCCCCTGGCGTTTCGCGCGTGCAGATCCGTGAAGATCGGCGTAAACACGGATGCCATCGTCGCGACGATTTCGGTCGCATACGTCACGAGCCGGGCGGCGATTGCGAATGTCGCGACCTGGGTGACGGCAATCAGCGCTCCGATGACCAAAGCATCTGTTTGAAACCGCAGACGGTTCGCGATTCCAATCCAGAAGGTCACCAGGCCAAAATCCGCCAGTTCACGGAGGCGTTCGCGACGCGCCCCGGTCACACGAATTCTCAGTCCCGGGTAAGCCCGGTAGGCGAAGTACGCGTGGAGCGCTCCAGCCAATACGTTCCCGACCGTCGTAATGATCGCCACTGCCACGACCGATCCGCCTCGCTGGAGAGCACCGACAATGACGAGGGCGCGGCACATGATCATCACCGCTTGGACCAGCCCCACCGTCGTAAACCGCTGAAGCCCTTCCAGGATTCCGCCAAAAATGCTCAGCGGAAAGCCTAGCGCTGTGCCGATCCCGACGGCCACAATCACTTGAACCGCGATCGGCACGAGGGGCGCCTCGATGCGGAAAATCCGTCCGGCCATGAGCGCGGCGCCCGTCGTCAGGACGAGTGCGATGGTGCTTACGACGAGATACGCGGCGAAGGCCGTGCTCACTGTCGCATTCAGCGCGTCGACGTCATGACGGGCATTGTGCCGCGCGACGAACCGCGTAATGGCATTCCGCGTTCCGAGGTCCAGCAGGCCGTAGTACCCCGTGAACGCGGTCACGAGTACCCAGACTCCAAACTGGGTCGCGCCGATCCTGTGCAACACAAACGGCGTGAGAAAGACGCCGACAATGACCTCGGTTCCGAGGCCGAGCCAACTCGCGCTGATGTTCTTATGCAGCCGCCGGTCGGACAGGGAGGAAACTCTGCGGCTGAGTTTCAGGGAGGGAGCGTCTTCCGGCCGCATGACGGCAATGTGGCTCTACAAGTCGTGTGCCTGCGCCGTAGGAAGAAAGTACGTACGAATGTGCCGGTTTCTGGAAGCCAGGGTGGAACATCGGATGTTGGAGATCCTCGGTGGACATGCATTCCCGGCGCGACGCGTATGCGGCGCGCCCCGTCTTTGCTCTCCTGTGCGATCAACTGCTGGGTCGCTGCGACTGAGATAGACGGCAGTGCATTCGAGAGCAATATCGTGGGCGGCGGTTCTGGTTGGGCATCGCGCTAGCGATTTCGGTGTCCACCTTCTGGTGGTTGATTCCATAGGATGCGACTCCTCACCGCTCTCGCCGTGGGCCTCGTCACGGGAATCTGAGTGGCTATCGCACTGCGAGGCGGTGCTCGTACAACAGATCACCGGCGGCACTCCTGACTTCTACGCGCCAGTCTCCACGGTCCACGGTCTGTTGACTGTAGGTGCGATAGCCCTCCGCCTCGTTCGCCCCGATCCTCAGCCGCGCGGTTTTGCGGAGCGCATCTCCCCGATACCAACGATGGACGATGACGCTGTCATTCGGCGAGCGGACGCGGGTGTACAGGACGATCGGTCCCGTGGGCACCGAATCCCCCGCGGGGCTGCACCGGAAAGTCTCACTCGAAAAGCTCCGGCAGAGCTGTACGGTCACCAATTGAGCGGCGGCAGCCGTCGGCGCGTCAGCGTTGGCGTGGGCGACGGTCGGCGCGGCAGCCTGGGTGCTGCGGGCGACGGTCGGCGCGGGCGTGCGGTCGACCGGAGCAGCGGCGGGCGCTGACGGGGCAGGGTCGGCCGCCTTCGCCGGCGCATGACCTGCCGCCGGAACGATGGTCGATGGATGGCGCGGCGACAACAGCCACGCCATTGCACTTGCGAAAATGACCAGGCCGACTACACCGATCGGGAGTTTCGCAGGCGTTCGCGACGTCTTTGGAGAAACAGGCGGCAACAGCGAAGGGGGTGCCGGTGTCCGTAGCGCGGCCGCGTCCGCTTGAGGCTCAATGGTCCGCGGCCGATCAATCGGCCGGCCGTTCGCGCGGCAGAAGTCTTCGAGGTTCTGCCGACTCGCGGCGAGCTTCGGGTCATCCGGTTGAAGCGACGCCGACGCGATCGCCACCGCCCGCCGATAGAACGTCTCCGCGTCTTCCAGCCGGCCGCTCTTCTCGGCGGCGACGGCCAGGTTGTTCACTGTATTGGCCAGGTCGGGATGAACGGGTCCGAGTTCGGCTTCCTGACGAACGGCGGCGTCTCTGAGAAGCGTTTCCGCCGAAAGAAAATCGCCCGTGCTCGCGGCGCGCTCCGCCTCCGCGAGTATCTCCTGAGTGTTCCGCGGTACCGGCATGGCATCCCCTGGGCGTCGCGCAGATCTGACAGCGATCTCCCTCGCATTCTAGACCATCGCACGGAAGGTCGCGGCGCGCGCTTGTTGGGCACCGAATATCGTTCGTCGTCAGCGGGTGTCCGCGATGGACACCCAGGCGCTGCCGTTGGTGTCGCATTTGTCGGTCGGGCACACCCAGAATTGCGTGACTGGGTGCAGTTCCCACGCCGATGCACGCCAGCACTTGGTCTGATCGGCCCCCGGCAGCGCGCAGTTCTGCGTGCGGATGTCGTGCTCGTTGTCCAACAGCAGCTGGCCCGCCACTTTGACCTGGCGTCCCGTCAACGCGCTAATCTTGTCGAAGGTCCACTCTGGTTCGAACCGCTCGCGAAAGTGCGGCGTCATCTCAACGATGACGGCCTGACGGTTCAACGCGCTTTTCGCCGCGCCTTTGAACGCCTTGCCGTTCCGCAACTGCCTCGCGATGTCTTCATCAAAGCCGATATAGAGATGGAAGTCGACTTCTTCCGGGGTCGCCTCCAGTTCGCAGTTGGATGACTCTCCGCCTTCGGTCTTCGACGGATAGAGATAGCCGACGACGACATGTTGTTCCTGCTCGCCAAGGGCCTTCAGCTCGTCAAGGAACTCGCCGTGGTTGCTGGTGCCGACTCCGGCAGGAATGAGGCTCTCGAGCGTTGCAAAATCCGCCTGCCGCAGGAGTGGTGCGGACGTCACGCTCGGAAAGTCAACACGATCTTTCAGGAAACTCAACGCCGCATCGTACGACCCTCTTGCATTACATCCGGCCGGATACCGGCTATGGCAGTCGTCGTTGTCGATCACGTCCTCGCAGATCGCCGGCTGGGCGTCAGCGGCCGTCATCGAACTGGTGTCGGCCGAGCCGTGAGATCCAGCTGGTGTCGGCGAAGACGGCAGCGTGACCCCGCCCAGGAGCGCGATCGCCAGCGGCAGCGCCGCAAGACTGTTTCTCATGCGTGTGTCCTCTTACCTGTTACATGACGGAAACTATGGCTGCTGCTGTGGCTGCGCCTGCTGCTGTGGCGCGGGCGGAGCCTGTGCAGGCGCTTGCACTTGTTGCACTTCGCGACTGTGAGGAACGACTTTATTGGCCAAATAACCGGAGTGGCTGATGCCGAGCAGCGCATTCATGCTGCTGTCCACCAGCGGCAGAGAGGTGACGGCGCCGGAGGCGTGAAACAGTCTCACGATCGCCGCCGCGTATCCGAGCACCAGCACGAACGTGAAAAAGAACATTTGAAGCTTGCCGACGTCCACCGACGCGGCGTTGCCAGACTCGTCGCCCTTGAGGATGTCGCCCCAGCGGGCGTCGTCCTTGCTCTCGTTGGTGATCAGCACAGCCTGCGACTTTGTGTCCACGTTCACCCGGTCGACGCGCTCGAGTTCCCCGACGGTTTTCGTCAGCTCGCGCAGATCCGCGGTCTTGTCCCGCTTGGGAGCGTTGAGCGCAGGCGAGGCGATCGCCGACGCCGTACTGATGCCGAGAAGCACCCAGAGCTCCGGAGGGATCCGAATGGCTAGCGCCGATTGCGCGCTGTAAGCGACATTCGTCAGACCGGCCGTCACGAGCGCCGAAAGTATGACCAACGTCCAGGCGATGAGCTGGAGGCGGCTCAAGCTCATCTTGTTGCGACTGTCGATGAGGACCCCTCGCCAGTACCCGGTGATGCCACGACCGGCGAGCACGGCGAACGAGGCCATCATCACCAGGATGATCAGGAACGCATTCGATCGCGAGATCGCGCCCCCCGGCCGCACCCGAAGACCGACGACGCCAATCAGGGCGAGCAATGCGAGCTGTGCGACAAAGATGCCGTACATGCGAGGGTTCCTGTACACCGATGTGGAGGGCGTCACGATCCTTCTCCTTTTCCAAGATGAATCCAGTGGTCCATTGTGCGCGGCGGTGCGCTGTTCATACGCGAGCGGCGCGACGCCCGTCAGCGACGGTCGCACGACATGACAGGACCGAAGATCGCGACTGAGCGTTCGTGGATAGTCGCCGCCGATCGAGGAGTCGCAGAAAGCCTCCCGTGGCGAGGCGTGGATTCGAATTGCGCGACATTTTGCGCCTCAGTCGCGCTCAGATCAACGGCAAACTGGGGACACGGCAAATTGGGGACAGCGGCGCGGGAACTTTGTTCACGCCGCGGGATTACCTGTCACCGCGTTGCCGTCGGGATCTCGCGAATGAAGATGTTCCGGAAGCGAATCTCCGAGCCGTGCGTCTGCAGCTCGACCGGACCGGTCGCTGGGATCGGCTTCGCGAAGCCGTTCGCGCGATCGTGCCAGTTGTCCATGATCTGACCGTCGACAGTCGGCTTGTCATTGAGCCAGACCCACACCTTCGCGCCGACCATCTTGATGTGGAATGTGTTCCACGCGCCGACAGGGTTGTCCGCCCTGACGAGCGGCCACTTGCCGGGATTGTCGTCCTTGTCGTTCCAGAGCGCGCCCGATCCCTTGGCGGCGCCGTTCTGAACTTCCCGCGGGTTGTCCGGGTCCCAGATCTGCACCTGCGGCGTGCCGCGCAGATAAATCCCCGAGTCGCCGTTGTGGCTGACCATCAGCCAGTCCACATACAGCTCGAAGTCGCCGTAGTCCTTCACCGTGGCGAGGTGTGGACTCTGGCCGTCGGAGACGATCTCCTGCTTCTCTGTGTCGACGCGCCAGTGCGCATCGCGCGCGGCGTTCCACTCGGACTGCTTCTTCGCGCGCTCCTCAGGAGACATCCCTGCTTCCTCTTGCGGGTCCAGATTCGGCTGACGGCCGCGCCAGTTCGTCAAGTCCCTGCCGTCGAACAGCGCCGTGAATCCCCTCGGCGGTTTTCGGATACCCTGTGGCGCGGGCGAGAGCGCACCGGTCGGCACGAACTGCACCATCAGCACCATCAGCACGACTGAAATCTTCACAATGCCTCCGCGAGCGCCGCGAGTACTTCGGGATACATCGACCCTCCGATCGGTTCCGACAGGGTACACGCCACGTTACAGAAGACGAGACCCCATTTGAGTCGGACTCAGGTCATGCCAGCCCGTGCGGGCTGCGATCGGTCAGGGCGGCCCGAGCACACCAGGGCGGCGCATCGAACGGAGTATATTTCTGGCGATGACTCGCGCGCGCATGGCGATCGTCACTCTCGCTGTGATTCTGCTTCTGGACGCGGCCCGCTCGTACTACGCGCGCGTGGCGTATGCCCATCCGTCCGAAACGTGGCAGCCCGACGCTGCGGTATTCGCCGATCTCGCGTGGCCGCCCGGCGCCGACCTGCCGGCTGACACACCGCTGGGAAGCAAGATCTTCGCGAACCGTTGCGCGATCTGTCACGGACCGGATGGCCGCGGAAACGGTCCCGCAGCGCCATCGATGATTCCTCGGCCGCGCGACTTCACGCGGCGTCTGTTCAAGTACAAGTCCACGCCCGCTAGCGAGCCGCCGACCGACGACGATCTCGTGCGCACCGTGTCTCAGGGGTTGCAGGCGAGCGCGATGCCGGCGTTTCAGGATCTGCTGAGCAACGCAGAGATCCACGCCGTGGTCGGTGAAGTGAAACGGCTGGCACAATTGACGGACCGAGTGTCCGAGCCCGTCAAGGCGGCTCCGCCTGTCGAGCGTGACGGATCGAGCATCCAGCGCGGCCAGGCGCTCTACGTCAGTCTCGGCTGCGGCTCGTGTCACGGCGCGGACGGCCGGAAGGGCGGCTTCCAGAAGGATGCGAATGATCATCCGGTGCCAATTCGCGACCTGACAGCACCCTGGACCTTTCGAGGCGGCAGCCATCCTGAGGACGTCTGGCGTCGCCTGACCACGGGCCTCGCCGGCAGTTCGATGCCCGCCTACGACGAGGCTGCCACGGCCGGCCAGCGTTGGGATGTCGTCAACTATCTGGCGTCCATCGCCAGGATTCCTCCGTGGAGTCCGGGCGGACGTCTCGGCGGGCCGGGTCAATCCGGAGACCTGGTCCGGCGTGGCGAGTACCTCGTCCACGCCGAGATGTGCGGGCTGTGCCACACGCAGATCGACCACACGGGAATCTATCGCGCCGATCGGTACCTCGCGGGCGGCATGCGGGTCGGTGCGTATCCGCACGCCGTGTTTGTCTCGTTCAACCTCACTTCGGATCCTCGGACCGGTCTGGGCAACTGGACCGAAGATCAGATCATCGACACGATCCGAAACGGACACGCGCCCGGCCGCCAGCTGAATCTCTGGGGGATGCCGTGGTTCTACCTCCATTTCTTTACGGACGACGACGCCCGCGGCGTCGCGAGGTACTTGAAGTCGCAGCCGCCGATCGCGAACGAGATTCCACCGCCGCTGCGCTACGGAGTCTTGGAGACCGTCGTTTCGAAGCTGCTGCGGCCGCTGCCTGCCGCGAATCCGGACTTCCTCACATATGCCGACGGGAATTTCGGGCGTCCGGCACATGGTGTCGATCTCACGCAGCGGCTGCTCATTGACGCGCAGTGGTTGATCCTGCTGTTCGGAGCAGCAGTCGTTCTGCTCATGACGGTTCGCCTCCGAACCAGGCCAGCCACCATCGGGCAGTGGCTCCTGAGGGCGGGTGGAGCGCTCGCGGTGCTATGCCTTGCGGTCGTGATCTGGATCGTGTACGAGCTTCCGGCTCTTTCTGTGATTCCCCCGGACCAGATCGTTCAGGGAGCCACCGCCGGTCTGGCGGTGGCGGAAACGTCGACGCTCAGCGCCGAGGGCCGCGCGATGGTTGCGCGCGGCGGGTATCTCTTCAAGGTTGCGTCGTGCGCCTTCTGCCACAATCCCGATGGCAGCGGTGGACAGAAGATCAGCTGGCGCCCGTTCGGAACGCTGTGGACCCGAAACATCACGCCCGATCGTGAGACGGGTATCGGGCGCTGGAGCGACACCGCGATCGCAAGAGCGATTCGAAGCGGTGTCACCCCCGATGGCCGCACTTTGCACTGGCAGGGAATGATCTGGGATCACGCGTCGAACTGGGACGAGGAGGATATCCGATCGATCATCGCGTACCTGCGGAGGATTCCGGCAGTGCGCCATCAGATCCCGCCCGCCCGGCCACCGTCAGCCGACGATTGTGAGATCTATACCTTCTACATCAAACAGTCGACCGTCCCCGGATGCCGGTAACGGGCGGGCTCGGATGGCCGCCGCACGTACATGACGTTCGGAACTCACTTCCAGCACGCGGTCCAGCGCCGCCGAACGTGCCAGGCCGCGAGTCCGGTCCCGAGGAGCAGCATTGACGCCGGCTCTGGCGTCGGCACAGGGGAAGACGGCCCCAGCGACACCATCACGTCGTTTCGCGAGGAAAAACGGCCACCCCCCAAGTCCTCCGCGGTCACCGAAATCGTTCCTGCTCCGGTGAATGACTCGGTCAACAGCGGCGACGAACCGGCTG
>Ga0070713_100001087_pt1 | contig 17404 bp, 18 predicted proteins | sample LARL82metaG_FD_65465 | JGI IMG/M metagenome (GOLD analysis project Ga0070713, IMG submission 65465) | Corn, switchgrass and miscanthus rhizosphere microbial communities from Kellogg Biological Station, Michigan, USA - LAR L8-2 metaG | ecosystem: Host-associated > Plants > Roots > Rhizosphere ...
TATTTCGCCGATCCGGCGGCGACGCACGATCTGACACCGTTCCGTGTCATCGGGCGCGTTCAGCAGTCAGTATGGGAGAGTCTCGGCGACTTCAATCTTCTCGCTCCCGGCATGCTCGACTCGGTCCACGCGCACACGTTGATCATCCACGGTCGCCAAGACCCGATTCCCCTCGTCTCATCCGAGGCGGCGGCGAAGGCGCTCGGAGCCACGCTCGTCGTGATCGAGCACTCCGGCCACGTTCCCTACGTCGAACAGCCGCACGCGTTATTCTCCGCGATGCGCGAGTTCCTCCGACGCAACGGCTGAGGCACGATCGTTCTCTTGCCGCCGGCCCTGACCCAATATTAGCTGTCGTCTATGTCTCAAACCGACTCCTCCGCGCCGGTTATCGCCACGATCGAACACCTCGGCCGACGCTACACGGTGACGTGCCGCGTCGCGTTCGACGGCATCGAGCATGTCGGCCGATTGTGGTTCGCCGAAGAAGGGTGGGATCAAACGGGCGTCCCGGATCGCGGTGCTCTCCCGGGCCGCACACGCGACGACGTCTTGGAACTCGCGCGACGGATCCCGCCCACGGAGCTGGGCATGCGGCATCGGAGAGCGCTGGCGGAGAAGCGCACCTTCCTCCGCTTGCGTCGCGTCACCGAAGAGCTCCTCACCAAGATTCGCTACATGAATCAGATCGCGATCTCGATGCGCGACGGCTTGCTCGACGCCGACGGCGCGCGCCAGGAAATCGAGCTCACGGAGCGACAGCTCCACGAATGCGTCGACCGGATTCGGCACAATGCGGGCATCGAGGACTAGCGGCGACCGTCGCGACCAATCGAGTCGATCCCCCACCAAGAAAACGCTCATGCCACGAAAGGCCGCGCGTCGCCGCCCGAAGCCGACTCCCAAGCTCGCCGCCGAGATCTACGATCGTCTGGCCGAGCACTATCCGGACGCGCACTGCGCGCTCGACTTCAAGACGCCGTTTCAATTGCTGGTGGCAACGATCCTGAGCGCGCAATGCACCGACAAGCGCGTCAACATGGTCACGCCGGCGCTGTTCAAGCGGTACCGCACCCCGGCCGCCCTCGCGGCGGCGAACCCCGAGGAGCTCGAGGAGCTGATCAAGTCGACCGGCTTCTTTCGCAGCAAGACCAAGAGTCTCATCGGCATGTCGACGGCAGTCGCCGAACAGCACGACGGCCGCGTGCCGGACGAGCTCGACGCGCTCGTGAAGTTGCCGGGCGTCGGCCGGAAGACCGCCAACGTCGTGCTGGGAAACGCCTACGACAAGGATGAAGGCGTCGTGGTCGACACGCACGTCGGGCGCGTGAGTGGGCGGCTTGGACTGACCAAGGAGACCGATCCGGTCAAGATCGAGCAGGACCTCATGCGTCTCTTTCCACGCGACCGGTGGACGATGCTCGCCCACTTGTTGATCGAGCACGGCCGCACGATTTGCGACGCGCGGCGGCCAAAATGCGAGGTCTGTTTCCTCAACGACATTTGTCCGTCGTCGACGGTGTGACGACCGCGGCGCACAGACTCCTACCGTCCGATCACCGCCCGGCCTAGCTTTGTGGGATGCCAAAAACCGCCACGTTCGAGACCAACAAAGGCACCATCGTCGCCGAGCTGTACGACAAGGACGCGCCGCTCACCGTCGCCAACTTCGAGAAGCTGGCCAACGACAAGTTTTACGACGGCGTCAAGTTCCATCGCGTGATCCCCGACTTCGTCGTGCAGGGCGGCGACCCGCTGTCGCGCGATCTTCCCGCTGGTGATCCCCGCGTCGGCACTGGCGGTCCGGGCTACAAGATCAAGTGCGAGACGGCGGGCAACCCGCGCAAGCACGAAGTCGGCGCGCTCTCGATGGCGCACGCTGGAAAGGACACGGGCGGCAGCCAGTTCTTCATGGTGCTGAGCGAGGCCAACACGCGACACCTGAACGGCGTGCACACCGTGTTCGGCAAGATCACGAGCGGGATCGACGTGATGAAGAAGATCGAGCGAAACGATGTGATGAACTCGGTGCGCGTCGCTTGACCGGCGGCCGCCTTACCCACCTGACATGACCGCACACGACCACGATTCGCATCCGCACGGCTCCGACATGAAGGCCGCGTACCTCGGCCTCATCATCGGCGCGATCGTCCTCTTCGCCATCGTGCGCACCATCGTCGCCCTGACGAACGCGAAGTACGCCCGCGAACAGCCCGCCGCCGAGTCCACCAAGTAGGTCGCGGCACGCTGGACTACAAATACTTCAGGAAACGCTCGCGCGAATTCAGGAAATCGCGCGTGATCACCACGTGGTCGAGCTCCTCGTACGGGACGGCCTCGATCGGCGTTCGGTCGCAGCTGTAAATCACCGCGCCGGGGAAGCCGAGCAAGATCGGCGAGTGCGTGGCGATGATGAATTGCGCGTCTTGCCTCAACATGTCGCCGATCAGCGCGATCAATCCGAGTTGACTCTGCGGCGACAGCGGTGCTTCGGGCTCGTCGAGTAGGTACAGCCCTCCCGGAACGAACCGCGCGCCAAACAGCTTGAGAAAACTCTGGCCATGAGAGTTGGCATCGAGGTCCACGCCATAGCGTCGCTCCATATCGGCGAGGGACGCACGGGCCGGACCTTTCGCCAGCCCCTTTGCCCAGTCCGAGCTGGTGACGAACTCCTGGTCGACCTGCCGCAGCCGCTCCTGCAGCTCGGCGCGCATCTTCGACAGCGACTTCGTGAAGCCGAAGAAATCCTCGGCGCGCAAGAAGAACCCGCGCTTGACCCGAGTGTTCCACGTCAGATGCAGGCTACCGGCCAATTCGCGTTGTGCTGTCAACGTTGCGTCGCGCTCGAGGCTTTCGCTGCCGACCGTCGGCAGTTTAGCGGCGGCGGCAATTCCCTCGAGCAGCGTCGATTTTCCCGATCCGTTCTCGCCGACGAGAAACGTGACGCGGGCGTCGAGGTCGAGCGACGTGAGGCCGCGAATGATCGGTACCGTGAACGGAAATCGGTCGCCCGCCTCAGGCGGAACGCCGCGAAAGGCGATCGATCGCAGGTGGGGCATCGAGCGTATCCTACGCCGTGGGCCAATCGCGTAACAGGGCTGGTGTCGACCGAGATCGGCCGCGCGATGCCCCAAGTGGAGCGGCTGGCCGCGCGCCCATAAGCGGGGCCCAGCCCAGCCTATATATTGGACGGATATGACCGGCCAAACTCTTCCGTCGCGGGCCGACGCGCTCGCCTTGATGCAGGAATTCACCGCCAGCGAGTCGCTCCGCAAACACATGCTCGGCGTCGAAGCCGCGATGCGTGCGTACGCCGAGCACTTTGGTGAAGACCCCGAGCGATGGGGCCTCGCCGGCCTGATTCACGATTTCGACTACGAGCGATATCCGAACGCCGCGCACTCGGCCACGGAGGAGCATCCAGCGTGGGGGGTCAATCTCCTGCGCGAGCGCGGATGGCCCGAGGACATCTTGCAGGCGATCCTTGGTCACGCCGCCTATAGCGGCGTGGCGCGCGAGACGAAGATGGCCCGAACGTTGTTCGCGGTCGACGAGCTGTCCGGGCTGATCACGGCGACGGCGCTCGTCAAGCCGACCAAGAGCATCCACGACGTCGACGCCAAATCGGTCAGAAAGAAAATGAAGGACAAGGCGTTCGCCAAAGGGGTCAATCGCGAGGACGTGCTGCTTGGCACGCAGGAGATGGGCGTCGATTTGGAGCAACACATCCAGTTCGTGATCGAGGCCATGCGGCGCGTGGCCGACACGATCGGGCTCGCCGGGACGCCGATTGCGCCGCCGAGCACGGCGGCGCCCGCCGCCGAGGAGTCGGCCCGCTGAGCATCAACGTTCCACAAGGGTCATCCGTTAGTAGAATTGGACACCGGACGCGTTTCGATGACCGCTGCGAGCACAATCGAAGTATCGTACGGCATGCCGTCAGTGTCTGACGCCAAGCCAGACGAGCGGGCGCTTGTCATCGCGGCTCAGCGCGGGAATAGCGAAGCCTTCGCGACGCTCGTGCGGAACCATCAGCGTCGAGCGTATGCCGTGTGTCGCGCGATCGTGCTCACGCACGAGGACGCGGAGGACGCGGTTCAGGAAGGATTCCTCCATGCCTTCAAGGCGCTGGACCGCTTTCTTCCCGACCAACCGTTTGGCGCGTGGCTATTCCGCATCATGGCCAACGCGTCGTTAGATCTGGTGCGGCGGCGGAAAGTCCGCGACGCGGACGAGCTGCCGGAAACGGTTCCCATGCCGTTCCGGGATCCGGGTGAATCGGACGAGCTGCGTCGTCGTCTCAATCAGGCGTTGACGAAGCTCACGGAGCGGCAGAGGTCAGTGATCGTGTTGCACGATGTGGAAGGATTCACGCACGGAGAGATTGGCGCGATGTTGGGTATACCGGAGGGCACGGCGCGGTCAGACCTGCATCACGCACGCGCGGCGTTGCGCCGCATATTGAAGGACGTTCGGAGCGATCTATGACGGATCTTCGGCTGCATTCCAACGAGGACGACGACGAGGTGGTGCGCGGGCTTCGCTCGCTGTACGCTGCCCCGAGTGGCGACGCGTACTGGAACGAGCTGGAAGCCCGCATCATGGCGCGCGTCGCCGACGTGGAGCTGGGGTGGTGGACGGAGCTCGATCGCTGGGTCCGTCCCGCGATCACGGCCGCCGCGGTCCTCCTCCTCGCCGCCGGCGTCGCGATGTTCCGCGCCCGCCAGGCCGAGACGGACATCGCCATCGACAGCATGCTCTCGTCGCCCACCGTTCCCGTGTCGACCGCCATCCGCCCGGCGTTGATGGACGATCGCGAAGCGCGAATCCGCTACCTCTTCGGCTGTAGCAACCAGGAGCCCTCATGCAGCGCACCAAACAACAAGCGCTGATGTTCTTGCTTGGCGCCGTGCTGGTCGGCGGCGCGCTCGGCTTTTCGGCTGATCGGTATCTCGGTCACGAGAAGTTCGCGACGCAGTTCGGTCCGCGCGCGCGATTCTACGACGAGCTTGGACTGAAGCCGCAGCAACGCGCGACGCTCGACTCGCTGGCGTTCGTGCAGGACTGCGCGATGAAGACCGTCCTCGCGCCGCACGACTCGCTGCTCAAGGCAATGAAAGCGCACTTCCGCGCGCAGCGCGATTCAGTGTTCACGAAAGAGCAAAAAGCAAAGCTCGACCAAATGCTACAACGTCGTCAGGCCGAGCAGGCCAAGGAGCCCAGAAGGCAATGTTCAGGAAATTGATTCCACTGCTCGTCGCGCCGGTGGTCTTGGGCGCGCAGCAGATGACCGATACCACACTGCACCCGATCACGATCGCCGACGCCGTTCGTCTCGCGAAAGACAACAACGTCGCGAACATCACCGCCGTCAACGGGGTCCGCAGCGCGAACAACAGCGTTCGGTCGGCCCGGGCGCAGGTCTACCCCACGCTCACCGGCACCGCGGGCCAGAGCAAGAGCGCGGGCGACCGCCTCGGTCAAAGCGGTAACCTCGTTCCCTTCACCGGCGCGTGGACGTATTCGACCGGGTTGAGCTCGCAGATGACGTTGTTCGACGCCGGGAAGATGTTCGCCGACATCAAGACGCAGCAGGCGAACGTCACGGCGGCGCAGGCCTCGGAGGTCAACACCGAATTCAGCGTCGGACTGCAGGTGAAGTTGGCGTACAACTCGATCCTCGCGGCGAAAGAGTCCGAAGCGGCTGCGCGCGCGCAGCTCGACGCGGCGCAGGCCCAGCTGCAGACGTCGATCGCCAAAGTGCAGGCGGGCGCCGCGAACGTGTCCGACTCGCTGCGGAGCGTCGTGCAGGTCGGGAACGCACAACTCGCGCTCTTGACGGCGCAAAACACCTATCAAGTGCAGAGCGCCGCCCTGACCCGCCTCGTGGGCACGCCGTATTTCGTGACGGCCGACCTCGCGGACACGGTCGACCACCCGGTCGCACCGATCGACAGCGCCGCCGTCATGCAGATGGCGATCGCCGGCCCACCGATTCGTCAATTCGAAGCGCAGGCCGCTGCGGCGGCCGCATCCGAGCGTTCGGCCAAGGCCGCCTATCTGCCGACGATCACCGCCAACTTCAACTACAGCGGCAGTGGCACCGCGGCTGCGTATGGCCTGAACGGTAATCCATTTCCCTACAGCCGCGGCGTCAGTGTCAACTTGAATTATCCGATCTTCAATCGATTCACCCGCGAGAACAATCTTGCCGCGGCCCAAATCAGCCTCGAGAACGCGCAAGCGCAGGTGAAGGACGCGCGGCTCGGCGCGCAGCAGAACATCATCACCGACATCGCCACGATGCGAAACAACGAAGAGGCGATGCGCGTGCAGCAGCAAAACGTTCGCGCGAGCGAAGAAGATCTCCGCGTGCAGCAGCAACGCTACAACCTCGGCGCATCCACGCTGCTCGACGTGCTCAACTCGCAGACGGCACTCGTCACGGCGCGACAGGCACTGATCCAGGCGCGGCTGAACTACCGCAACGCCAAGGCACAGATCGAGTCGGTCATCGGAAAGGATTTACCCTAAACGAAGGGCGAAACTGACGAACAGCGGAACTGACGAGGAGCGGGGACTGACAAAGAACGGGAACTGACAAGGAACGGGAACTGACAAAGAGCGGAACACCACAACATCGGTTCGCTCGCAGTTCGTTAGTCCCGCCGTTTGTCGGCTCCGCTTCTTGTTGTCTCCGCCCTTTGTCAGTTCCGCCCTTTGTTAGTTCCGCCCTTTGTTAGTTCCGCTCTTTGTCAGTTGCGCCCTTTGTCAGTTTCGCCGTTTCTCCGCCCATCAGCGTTCCGGCCGTTTCGCGCGTAGAATTCATAGCCAGCTCGACACCGCCCGGCCTTTCACCCGGCCGATTTTAGGAGATAGACCACGTGAGACGATACCTCGGAGCGGCCCTGCTCCTTGCCGCCGCAGCAGCATGCGCGAAGAAGCAACAGGCGCCGACCGTGCAGACCGCTCTCGTCACGCGCCGCGACATCATCATCGACGCGCAGGCGAACGGCGTGATCGAACCGATCACGATCATCGAAGTCAAGTCCAAGGCGTCCGGCGTCATCACGCAGATGCCCGTCGAGACCGGTACGCACGTCAACCCGGGCGATCTACTCGTCCAAATCGATACGCGCGACGTGCAGAACCGCTACGACCAAGCCAAGGCCCAGCTCGATGCGGCGCAGGCCAAGCTGCAAGTCTCCGAGTCCGACAAGAAGCGCAATGAAGACATGTTCAAGGCGCGCGTCATCACGCCACAAGAGTTCGAGAAAGTCGCGGTGGATTATGAGAACGCGAAATCGGGCGTCGTGAGCGCGAAGGCCAACCTCGATATCGCCAAGCAGAGCCTCGAGGACGCAACCGTTCGCGCGCCGGCCATCGGCACGGTCATCGACAAGACCGTTTCGGTCGGCACCGTCATCGCGTCGGCCACCGGCTCGGTGAGCGGCGGCACGACGATCGTGCGGATGGCCGATCTCAAAATCGTGCGCATTCGCGCGCTGTTCAACGAGACCGACATCGGCAACGTGCATCCCGGCGAGCCGGCCAACGTCACGGTCGACGCATATCCCGATCGCCGCTTCGGCGGTGTGGTCGAAAAGATCGAGCCGCAAGCCGTCGTGCAGCAGAACGTCACCATGTTCCCGGTCCTCGTGAACCTCGAGAATCAGGAAGGCTTGCTCAAGCCAGGCATGAACGGCGAAGTCTCGGTGCTCATCGATGAGCGCGACAACGCCATCGCCATTCCCAACGACGCGATCAAGAATCCCCGCGAGGCCGTGGCGACGGGCGCGCTCCTTGGGTTGAGCAGCGACAGCGTCAACAACGAGCTCAAGGCGCAAGGCTTCGGCGGTGGCGGCAATCGCGGCGGATTCGGCGGCGGCGCTCGCAACGGCGGAGCAGGTGGCGGTGGGCGGCGGACCAACGGCGGCGGCGCCGCCGGCCCCGGCGGATCCGGCCCGGGCGGCAGCGCAGATGGAGAGGTCGTCGCGGCGGCGGTCCAGCAAGGCGGCGCGCAGGGCGGAGGCGGATTCGGCGGCATGCAGGTCTCCGACGCCGACTGCAAGACGATCGACGACATCCTCAAGAAGCATCCCAAAGAGAAGAAGCAGATCGACGATCTGCGCGCCAAGATGCAGGCGCTGCGTCCCGCCGGTTTCGGTGGCGGCAACCGACGCGGCGGTGATTCGACCGGCGGCCGGACGCGCGCGCCTGGCGACACCACGCGGCGGCGAGGCGGGGGATTCGGCGCGGGCTCGGGTGGCCAGCAGGGCGGTGGCGGCGGTCAGGGCGGCGGCGGATTCCGCGGCAGCCCGGAGATGCAGGCCATCAACGAGCAGCTTCGCGCCATCTACACGCAGCTCAGCATCGACCCACGCACGGCTGGCGCGTGTGCGCGCCGCGCGCAGGGTGGCAACGCGGGACAAGCGGCGTCCGCCGCTGGATCGCCGCGTCAAGGCGGCGGTCAAGCGAGTCAGGGACGCCCCGGCGCGCTGACGCCGTCGCCGGAGATGAGCGCGCGGCCCGCGCGTCAACGCACCGGTCTCGTGTTCGTCAGCGACAGCGCCAAGACGAACTTCCATCCTCGCATCGTGCAGCTCGGCCAAGCCAATCTCGATTACACCGAGGTGCTCAGCGGATTGAAGGAAGGCGAGCGCGTCGTCATGCTTGGCGCCCTGGCACTGCAGGCGCAACGCCTCCAGCAGCAGGATCGCATTCGCCAGAACGCCAGTCCGCTCGGCGGGCAGCAGCCTGGCCCCGGCCCGGGCGGCGGCGGACCTCGCGGCGGTGGTGGTCGAGGAGGCTGATCGAATGCTCATTACAGAAATCATCAGCGTCGCACTTGGCGCACTTCGAGCAAACAAGCTGCGATCGCTGCTCACGATGCTCGGCATCGTGATCGGCGTCGGCGCGGTGATCGCGGTCGTCGCACTGGGATCGGGCGCGCAACAAGCGGTGAAGGATCGTATTGCGGCGCTCGGTACGACGCTGTTGACCGTCAGCCCCGGCCAGCAGCGCGGCGGTGGCGGCGGCGTTGCGATCGCCGGCGGACAGCAGCGGCTCACGCTCGACGACGCCAAAGCCATCGACGAACGTGCGACGAACCTGCTCGCCGTTCAGCCGGAGATGCGGTCGCAGCAGCAAGTCGTCTTCGGCAACAAGAACGCGAGCACGACGATCATCGGGACGACGCCGAACTACCTCGAGGTGCGGAAGTACACGCTCAAGGTCGGGAAGATGTTCACCGCGGCCGACGACGAGGGACGCCAGCGCGTCGCCGTGATCGGCTCGGCCGTCGTGGACAACATGGGCATCACGGCCCCCGAAGCGCTGATCGGTGAGAACGTACGCATTCGCGGCACGCAGTTCACGGTGATCGGCGTGTTGGCGTCGAAAGGGCAGGCCAACGCGTTCCAGAATCCCGACGACGAAATTCTCGTCCCGATCAACACGGCGCGATTCCGCGTCAACGGATCCGATCGTCTCCAGTCCATCAGCGCCCTCGCGGTGGACGAAGACAAGATCCCCGACGCGATGGCTGACATCCAACGCGTCCTTCGCCGCCAGCACAAGCTGCGACAGGGCGCGCCGGACGATTTTCAGATCCGTAATCAGGCCGACATTCTCGCCACGACGCAGGAAACGACCGAGGTCATGACGTATCTGTTGTCCGGCATCGCGGCGGTGTCGCTGCTCGTCGGCGGCATCGGCATCATGAACATCATGCTCGTCTCCGTCACCGAGCGCACACGAGAGATCGGCATTCGTAAAGCGCTCGGCGCGACGCGCTGGAACATTCTGCTCCAGTTTCTCATCGAGGCCGTCGTGTTGTGCATTCTCGGCGGCGTGGTCGGGATCGGGCTCGGCGCCGGCGGCGCCACAGTGATGAGCAAGACCGCCGGTTGGTCGACGCAGATCTCGACGACGGCGATCATTCTCGCCTTCGCGTTTTCCGCCTTCGTCGGCGTCGCATTCGGTGTGTGGCCCGCGCGGCGCGCGGCGGTGCTCGATCCGATTACCGCGCTGCGCTACGAATAGCCGCTGCTTTTTTCGATCGAAAGAACGGAGTCCGTGATCCACACGGACTCCGTTTTTCTTTAGTGATGGTCGCTACTTGCGGATCTGAAACTCGAACGGCATCTCGGCCATCGCTCGCACATGGTGGCCTCCCGTTTCCGCGGGCTTGAAGCGGAGCGCCGGCAGCGCGTCACGCACGGCCCGGGCGAACAGGTCGTGCGTCGATTCGAGGACCTGCACGCTGCTCATGTCGACCTTGCCGATCGTGTCGACGACGAAGCGAACGAGCACGCGACCGTCGACCCCGGCTTGGCGTAGCGCTTCGGGATAGCGTGGCGTGGCGGACGTCACGATGCGCATGAGCAACTCGTTGCCGCGCCAGTCGGTGTTGTCGCCGCTCCCGTCGCCGTCGACGATGCTTCGCGGTCCGGTGCCGGTGCCGGCGGTGGTCGCGCCCGCGGCATCGTAGTTGGCAATCGGCCGAGGAAGTTCGTCGATCACCGGCAGGTTCGGCCGGACGTCTGTTGAAATGCGAATTTGATCCACCACGATGACCGGGGCGCCCCGCGATGTCGATTGGCCGCTCGTTCGGGCTTGATGCGTCGTGCGCGGCGGCGGCGCGGGACGAGATGGAGGCACGATGTGCACCGGAACGACCCGATCGCGCGTCGGCCGCGTAGCATGGACGGTCGTTGCGGTGACGGCGCCAATGATGGCGAGATGCGTTGCGATGCTGAGCGCCATGCCGCCGACACGTCGCTGGCGGCGCGCGCGGGATTCGAGAAGCACTGTCAACATGATGCCTCCGGTGTCGTGTGATGAACGAGCAAACGTCACTCGACGCCAGCATAACACTCGAAGGTTGTCCGCCGATTGCGAGCCTATGAGTAGACCGTGAGCGCTCGATGAGGAAATTCTGATCGATCCATGAGGCGTTCGTGGTGCGCAGATTACGAATCGATTGCGCCGTCTCGCCGTTGAAAAAAGCAAAGCGCGGCGGCAAGACTGTCTTGCCGCCGCGCTTTGCCCATCGGGTCTGGTATGGTCAGACGTCGTTATCGGCGTCGGCGTCCGATTCGGCCTCTCCGAACTTTCGCTGCACCTTGCCCTTCACTTCCTCCGCCTTTCCGCGGATCTGTTCACTCGTGTCGCCGGTCATCCCGCCGACCGAGTTACGGATTTTGCCTTCGGCTTCCTTGCCGAGACCTTTGACCTGGTTCTCCAGGCCTTTGCGATCGAGATCGTCCGCCATTTCCCGTCTCCCGTGTGATAAGGCGCGTCGTCTTGAAGGCGTGTGCCTTCGATGTGGGAGCAAGGCAATGCATGTGCCCCACGCCCCGCTTCAGGTCGGCTTGGGGGGGCGCATTCCGGCACCTCGGCGCCAAAATTCCCTTGCGCCGATATATCTCACGTTATATCGTTACTGTCATCACGATATATCGACGAGGTGTTCTATGTGGAGTCCGTTCATTCTCGGGTTTGACGTCGGCGATGCCTGCTCGGGCCACCGCGCCCGTTCGCGCTGGGAGGGCTTTGGAGGCTGGGGGCCGCCACGAGGCCATGGCCACTGGCGCGGACGCGCCGCTCGCTTGTTCGAACAGGGAGACCTCAAGTACGTCATCCTGCGCCTGCTCGAGGAGAAGCCCCGCCACGGGTACGAGATCATCAAGGAGCTCGAGAGCCGCTTCGGCGGGTCATACGCCCCAAGTCCCGGCACGGTCTATCCGACCCTTACCATGCTTGAAGACCTCGGCTACGCCCGAGTCGTTCCCGAGGAAGGGGGCAAGAAGATCTACGAGATCACCGACGAGGGCCGAAAGCATCTGGCCGAGCATAGCACCACGGTGAACGACATCTTCGAGCGGATTGCTCGCTTCGTCGAGGGCTTCACGGATACCCCGATGACGGAGCTGAATCAGGCCTTCCAACGCCTGGCTCGCGCCACCTACAAGACGGCAACGACGCACATTCGTGAAAAGGACACCCTGAATAAGCTTCGCGAGATCATCCAGCGGGCCGCCGACGAGATCGACGCCGCCGCGAAGCAGGCGCCCTAGATCGAACCCATCGGCTTGACTCCGGGCCGCTGGACGCCCCGACGGGAGCCACTAGATTCACGGTGGGTCGCGGATTCCTTCCGCGACCCATTTTTGCGTATTGCCGGAGCAATCGTCAGCCCCGGGTCCACACGTATCTGAGGCGCGTATTGCCCGCAGTTCTGACATGACGACCGAGTCATCACGAAGCGCCGAGCCGGAAGGCGAACCTCCGTCTACGCCGGCGAAGCCTACCACCGGTGGTACACCATCCGCCTCGACTAGCTCGACCGGCTCTTCCCTCCCGACCGAAGCAGCTCCGCCGACCGGATCTCCCCCACCCGTCGGATCGCCACCATCGCCCCCTGGATCGCCGCCGCCGGGATCCATGACGACCGGCTTCCACGCCGCGGTTGTCCCACAGCGACAACACGTCGAGCTGCACCCCACCGGGAAACGACTCGGCTTTCTGTCGCTGACGGCGCTCGGCATCGTCTACGGCGACATCGGGACGAGCCCGCTGTACGCGCTTCAGCAATGCTTCATCTCGAAGGAGCATACGCTCGTCGTCTCGACGGCCAACGTCTACGGCATCTTGTCGTTGATCGTCTGGCTACTCGTCCTCGTCGTCGCGGTCAAGTATCTCGTCTTCATCATGCGGGCGGACAACCGCGGCGAGGGCGGGATCCTCGCGCTGCTCGCGCTCATTCTTCAAGCCGAGCGACGTCGGACGGACTCCAAGCGCCGGATGCTGCTCGTGAGTCTCGGGTTGTTCGGGGCGGCGCTGCTCTACGGCGACGGCATCATCACGCCGGCGATTTCGGTGATGTCGGCCGTCGAAGGTCTCAACGTGGCCACACCGGCGTTCGAGAAGCTCGTCGTCCCGGTGTCGATGGTCATTCTCCTCGTGCTGTTCATGGGTCAGCGGTTCGGCACCGGCCGCGTCGGCACAGCGTTCGGCCCGATCATGGCCCTCTGGTTCGTGAGCATCGCGACGCTAGGCATCGCTGAGATCGCGCGCGAGCCGCGAATTCTGCTCGCGCTCAACCCGTGGCATGGCGTTCAGTTCTTCGTCGCGAATGGGCACATCGGCTTCCTCACCCTGGGCGCGGTCGTGCTGGCCGTCACCGGCGCCGAGGCCCTGTACGCCGACATGGGACATTTCGGAAAGCGGCCGATTCGTCTCGCGTGGTTCGCGCTCGTACTTCCTGCGCTGCTGATCAACTACATGGGTCAGGGTGCGCTCCTGCTGAGAAATCCGGCCGCGGTGACGAATCCGTTCTTCATGCTCGTGCCGCGCGCGCTGCTGATTCCGTCGGTGGTGCTGGCAACGGTGGCGGCGGTCATCGCGTCGCAGGCCCTCATCTCGGGCGCATTCTCGCTCACGCAGCAAGCCGTGCAGCTCGGATACTCGCCGCGCGTCACGATCCTGCACACGTCGCGACAGGAAGCGGGACAGATCTTCATTCCGGAGATCAACAAGGCGCTGGCGGTGGGGTGTCTGCTCCTCGTTCTGTTCTTCAAATCCTCGCAATCCATCGGGGCCGCGTACGGCATCGCCGTGACCGGGACGATGGCCATCACGTCCGTGCTGTTCGCCGTCGTGGCGCGTGCGCGCTGGAATTGGTCGCTCGCGCATATCGTCCCGATCACAGTCGCCTTCCTCGCCATCGACGCGTCGCTTTTCTCGGCGAACATCATCAAGATCGCATTCGGGGGCTGGGTTCCGATCGTCGTCGCGATTGCGGTCTACACGCTGATGAGCACCTGGAAGAAGGGCCGGGTGTTGTTGACGCACGCGCTGAACTCCGGCGCGCTGCCGCTCGATTTGTTCCTGAGCGACGTCGCGCGTCGCAAGCCGCCGCGCGTGCAGGGTACGGCGGTGTTCATGACATCGTCCAACAACGGCGTTCCGGTCGTGCTGCTGCACCACCTCAAGCACAACAAGGTGTTGCACGAGCAGGTGATCTTGATGTCGGTCGTGACGGAGGAAGTCCCCGAGATCAAAACGATGGAGCGCGTGAGCGTCGAGAAGCTCGAGCACGGCTTTTACCGCGTCACGGCACGCTACGGGTTCATGGAATCGCCCAACGTGCCGGAGATCCTGCAGCGGGCTCGCGAGCACGGCATCAAGGCGAAGCCGAACGACACGACGTTCTACCTCGGCCGCGAACGGATCATCATCGCCGACGGCGAGCGTCGACCGGGTACCCGTCGCGCCCCCGAAGACGCCGTGCTTCCACAGATGGCGCGCTGGCGCAAGAAGATATTCGTCGTCATGTCGCGAAATGCGCGGTCGGCCACCGAGTTCTTCGGGATTCCGCCGAACCGCGTCGTCGAGCTCGGCGCGCAAGTGGAATTCTAAGAACGACAAACGGTGGAGCGCGACAGCCGCGCTCCACCGTTTGTGCGTCGCGTTCGCTCAGCGCATCACCAGTCGATGCGATTCCCGAACCGCCCCATCGCCCGTCCCACGCCTTGCATCGCGCCGGCCGTCGCGACACGCGCCGTTTCCAGCGCGCGACGAACCTTGTCGCCGATCTCCGAGCCGTCGATCTCGATGCGGTCGGGAATCGGGGGCAGCATGTAGTTGTCGCCGCCCATGATCCGGATCGAGCGGTTCCGATGCGGGAGGTCGGACATCCGGGCGGCCTTCATCTTCACGTTACGGTACTGGCCGTTGAAGTAGACACGCAGGTCGACGTCGTCGCCGGGCTTGAGGCGTGAGACCTCGCGCTCCAAGCGATTGATGTTGGACATTCGAATCACGAGCTCGTCGTCGTCGCTCGATCGACGGCTGCGTACGTCGACGCCGTTGATGGAGGCGATGCGGCTTCCCTCCTCGATGCCCGCCTTGGCCGCCGGACTTCCGTCCTCGACGCCCATCACGAACACGCCCAAGGTGTCGCGGACGTTGCCCGTACCGGCGAGATCGAGACCGAGTGTCGCCCGATCGGCATCGCGGCGCATGACTCGCGACTCATAGAGATCGTCGGGCGCGATCGTCTTGATCTTCATCGTCTTGATCTGGCCGCCGGCATAGACCCGTAGGTCGACGTCGTCGCCCGGTTTGAGCTTGTCCAGCTCGCGCGACAGACGGCGCGTCATCACGCCGGCCATGTCGGGATCGCCGACGTCGGCCGCCGAAAGCTTCAGACTCACACCGTTCACTGACGAAATGCGATTCCCTTCTTCGAGACCGGCTTTCTCCGCCGGGCTTCCGCTGCGCACCGAGCTCACCAGCACGCCGAGTGTGTCGCGCGACGTCGCGGCTCCGGACGTCGTGACGCCGATGACGGCCCGCGGTTCGTCATTGAACGCATATGCCCGAGCGCCGGGCATCAGTACGGTTCCGGGGCCGATGGTGCGCGGAGTTTGTGCGTTGCCCGACGCCACGGCACTCGCCGCCAGAACCGTCGGAAGTAATGCAAACAGTCGCATAGGACCTCATGACTCGTTGGGGTGCATTCATGTGTCACGGCGGAGCACGGCGAGGGTTTACTCCTGGCGGTAGAACGGCCGGGGCCACAGGCTTACCTTTTCGCTCATGCCCCCCACCCCCGCCGTGACGCCTGACCTCGACGTCTTTAAGCATCATTGGCAGGACGAAGCCGACGCCGCGTTTCTCTATCGCCTGCTGTCGGCCGCCGAACCCGATGCGAAGAAGTCCGACCTATACCGGCGACTCGCCGAGGTGGAGGACAGACACGTCCAAATTTGGGCGAGACTCCTCCGCGAGCATGGCCGCGATCCGGGCGCATTTCGTCCGAGTGCGCGGACGCGGCTCCTCGCGGGACTCGGCAAAGTGTTCGGTCCGGGGTTCTTGCTGCCGATGCTGCTGGCCGAAGAGGGGCGCGAAGTCAAAGGCTATCTCGACATGCATCGGCGCACCGCGCGAGGCGCGCCGGGAGCGACCGAGTCGCTCACGCTCGCGCGCGAGTCCGCCGAGCACGCGTCGACGCTCAATAGGATATCCGGAAAGAGCGGCGAACCGTGGCACCGCACTGAGTCCGGCGGGTTTCTGCGCAACGTCGTCTACGGATTCAACGACGGACTCACGGCGAACTTCGGTCTCGTCGCGGGCGTGATCGGTGCGTCGTCTCAGGCGGCGCATCACACCGTGATCGTCGCGGGCGTCGCTGGCCTCATCGCGGACGCCTTGTCGATGGGGTCGAGCGGATATCTCGCGGCCAAGAGCGAACAGGAAGTGTATGCCAACGAGATTGCGATGGAGCGCGACGAGATCGCCCTCATGCCCGAAGTGGAGCGCGACGAGCTGGCCTTGATCTATGAAGCCAAGGGCATGACGGCGGATTCGGCGCACGCGCTGGCGACCGAGGTCATGGCCGATCCACAGCGCATGCTCGAGGAGCAGGTCCAGGAGGAGCTCGGAATCGGCGAGCCGCACATGTCGCCGCTGCGCGAAGCGTGGGTCACGGGCATCGCGACCGCCGTGGGCGCGCTCATTCCGGTCTTTCCATTTCTCATATGGTCGGGAAACACAGCGGTCGTCGTCGCGTTCGTCGTCGCGATGGCGTCGCACTGGATCGTCGGCGCGGCGCGCTCGGTGTTCACGGGACGAAGTGTGTTTCGTTCCGGACTCGACATGTTCGTGATCGGCCTCGGCGTGGCGGTCGTCGGCTACTTCGTCGGCGAGCGCATCGCCGGAATGATCGCGTAGCCGTTCAGCTCCTCAGATTCCCTCGCGGACGCCGACGGCGAATTCGTCCCAAGGCCTGAACTCTGCGTCGAACCCCCGGTCTCGCAGCTGGGCGCGGTCGCGACAGCGCCGTGCTCGGCCGTCATTCCGTTGTCACGTTGGGGGGACGTATGACATTCTCTTTGAACTTCCTCGAATCCCGCGCCCGGCGCGGTTCCATCTGCTGCGCGGTCGTGCTCGCCGCGTGCGGCGGCAACGTTCAGGTTCGCACGCAGGCGGCGCCGGATGCCGATTTTTCCGGCCGCTCCACATTCCGCTTTCTTCCGGTTCCACGCCCCACGAATGGCGTGACCCTCTCGGACGGCGATCCGATGATCGAGAACTCGATCACCAACCGCGCGCTACGTGACCAGATACGTCAAGATCTCGAAGCCCGCGGCTATCGGCCGGCCAACGGCGAATCCGCCGACTTCGACGTCGCCGTGTACGCGAGCTCGAGCCAGGCGTTGGACATTCGAACGTACGACTACGGATATACGTGGCGCCGGTGGCCGCGCGAATACACCGAGGTGACACCCTACGAGCGCGGAACAGTCATCGTCGACATGGTCGATCCGAAATCGCACGAGCTGCTGTGGCGCGGTCAGGGCGTGGCAGCGGTCTCGACTGACCCGAACAAATTCGC
>Ga0070713_100001088_pt1 | contig 17395 bp, 20 predicted proteins | sample LARL82metaG_FD_65465 | JGI IMG/M metagenome (GOLD analysis project Ga0070713, IMG submission 65465) | Corn, switchgrass and miscanthus rhizosphere microbial communities from Kellogg Biological Station, Michigan, USA - LAR L8-2 metaG | ecosystem: Host-associated > Plants > Roots > Rhizosphere ...
GCCACCTCGTTCGGCTTCCAGGCCTACCTGCAGGTGACCGCTTTCACCGGTACGGACGTGACGGTCAAGCTGCAGGACTCCGCCGACAACGTGAGCTTCGCCGACGTCTCCGGCGGAGCCTTTACCCAGGTCACGACCGCACACGCTACGCAGCGGCTCGCTGTGGCCAACACGGCTACGATCCGGCGGTACGTCCGGGCGAGCACCGTCACCTCCGGCGGGTTCTCCTCGGCAACGTTCTCCGTGGTTCTGGCCGTGAACCAGGTCGCGGGGGTGGTGTTCTGATGCAGACGCAGGAACCTTGGCGGCCGGAGCCGGCCGGACGTCCGATCGACTACCTCACATACTCGATCCGGGCCGGCCGGGACACCTCCGTGGTGGCCGCGTGTAAGGACGTCGGCTGTCAGAACTGGCTGCACGGCTGGGAAACCACCGTGGACGAGGCGACAGACCTCGGGCGGGCCCAGGCCGCGTACATCCGGTACAAGTCCGGCCGCACCTCAACGGAGCGGCGCACCGGTACCGGCCTGACCGTGTTCCGGTTCGAGGCCTTCCAGCGCTGCTTCGTCGAGCACCGGACACGCCCGGACACATTCTGGGTCCGCGACGGCGACTTCCGCGGCAACCCGACCCAGCGAGTGGTGCGGCACGTTCGTGCCGCCGACTGGATCGAGGACTTCCAGGAGCACGAAGGCTCCCTGGCTGATCTACGAGAGAAGGGATAGGCCATGGCAAAGACCAGCGGCCTGGGAGCGACGGTCACCTGCGACGACGCGACGCCGACGCCGACCGTCATCAGCAACGACGTCACCAACTTCGCGTTCAGCACCCCGCGCGGAGTGCAGGACACCACCGGCGTGGACAAGTCGGCGCACGAGCGGTTGCTGCTGCTCGCGGACTATTCGGCGACCCTGAATGGCGTTTACAACGCGACCGGGGCGCACCTGGTGTTCAAGTCGATCTCCTCGACGTCGGTGCCGCGCAACCTGAAGATCCAGCCGATCGCGGGCAGCACGCCGTACCTGTCGTGCTCGTGCCTGCTGACCGACTACACGGTGACCCGCGCCAACGCCGGCGAGCTCACGTGGGCCGTGCCGGCCGTGCTCGCGGACGGCACCGTCCCGACCTGGAACTGAGGGTTGCGATATGGGCTTCAAGGCCACGAAGAAGTACCACCTGGTGTTCGACGAGACCACCGACCTGGAAGGCCTCGACGTCGTCGTCCGCGGCATTTCCACCGCGCAGCTGCTGCGGATTCAGAAGCTCGGTACCGGGTTCACCGCGGCGAAGCTGGACTCCGGTGCGTTCGAGGAGATGGTCAGTGTCCTGTCCGCCTCGATAGTCGAGTGGAACCTCGAAGACGACGACGACCAGCCGATCCCGACGACGGTTGAGGGGCTGATGTCCCAGGACCCCAACGTCATTATGTCGATCATCACGGCCTGGACGTCGGCGGTCGGCGGCATCGCCGCCCCTTTGGGCGGCGGCTCGACCTCTGGGCAGCCGTCCCTGGAGGCGTCACTGCCGATGGAGACGTTGTCACCGAGCCTGTCGAGCTGATCCACGCCCGCCTGCTGTTGCGCTGCCTGGAACGCTTCGGCGGCTACACCCTGGCGACGCTGCTGGACGAGGACGCCGAGCTGTTCCAGCTGATGGCCATCGAGGAGAGAGGAAGACCCGCGGATGGCGACCCGACCTGAGCGCACAGCGCGCCACCGGGTCCTTCCGCATGCGATCGGGAGGCCCGCGTAGATGGGCAACCTGATCGAGATCGTCATCTCGGGCAAGAACGAGGCCAAGGCCGCCTTGGCCGAGGCCAAGGCCGACTCCGCCGACCTGTCCACGAAGATGAGCAAGGTCGGCCTGGTCGCCGGGGCCGCGCTGGTCGGCATCGGCGTCGAGGCCGGGAAGATGGCGACCGCCTACGAATCCTCGACGACGCGCCTGGTGACGTCAGCGAACGAGTCGGCGTCGAACCTGCAGATGGTCGGCAAGGGCATGCTGACCATGGCCGGCCAGGTCGGTACCGGCGCCGAAGAACTGTCCAAGGGCATGTACACGGTGGAGTCCGCCGGGTACCACGGCGCCGACGGCCTAACGGTGTTGAAGGCCTCGGCTCAGGGCGCGAAGGACGAGAACGCCGACCTCGGCACCGTCGCCAACGCCGTGACGGATGTGCTGGTCGACTACCACGAGAAGGCCTCGGACGCCGCCGACGTCACCTCGAAGATGGTCACGGCGGTCAGCTTCGGCAAGACCACGTTCGAAGAGTTCTCCGGCTCGATGCACAACATTCTGCCGCTGGCCTCGGCAATGCATCTGCAGTTCTCCGACGTGGCCGGCGTGCTGGCAGAGATGACCGCGCACGGCATGTCCGCCGACCAGGCGTCGCAGAACATGGCGAACGCGATGCGGTCGCTGATCGCCCCCACGGCGAAGCAGGAGCAGGAGTTCAAGGCCCTGGGCATCTCCTCGGACGAGGTCCGGACCAAGCTGTCCACGGTCGGCCTGGCCGGGACGATGCAGTTCCTGGCCGAGACCGCGAAGAAGGTCGGTCCGAACGTCCTGGACCAGGAAGCGGCACTGAAGAAGCTGATGGGCACCGCGCCGGGCCTGAGCGTGGCGCTGATGACCACTGGCGAGAACTTCGACTCGACCACCGCGGCCATCAAGGGCATCAGCGGTGCCAGCGCGGACGCCCAGGGCAACGTGAAGGGCTTCTCCGAGGTTCAGGGCACCCTGGCGTTCAAGGTGGCTGCGGCGAAGGCCTCCTTCGATTCGCTGATGATCGAGCTGGGCCAGAAGTTCATTCCGGTCCTGAAGGACCTGATGGACTGGATGGGCCGGAACCATGACGTCGTGGAGAAGGTCGTCGAGGTTCTTGCCGCGCTGGTGATCGGGCTGGCGGCGTACTCGCTGGCGACGAAGGCTGCGGCCGCCGCGACAGCCATTTTCGAGGCTGCGTCGGCGGCGCTGACGGCCGCGCTCGAGCTGGACCCCATCTTCCTGATCATCACGGGTTTGGTCGCGCTGGGTGTCGCGGTCTACGAGCTGGCGACGCACTGGAAGACGGTGTGGGCCGACGTTAAGAAGGTGGCCGAGGACGTCGGGAAGTTCCTGTCGAGGATCTGGGGCGACGTCAAGACCGACGCCGCACAGATCTGGGGCGATGTCCTCGGCGTCATCAAGGGCATCTGGGGCGGCCTGGTCACGGCCTGGAACGACAGCGGCGGGAACGTCACCGCGGCGATCCACGACGCCTGGGAGAAGATCGCCACCTCGGTTGCCGAGGAATGGCACCACATCACCGGCGACCTGGCGTCGATCTGGGCCAACCTGACCCAACTGTGGAACGACACCGGCGGCAAGCTGGTCGGGGTCGTGCGCGACGCGATGGACTTCATCTACGGTGGCGTGATCAAGCCGGCATGGGATCTGGTCGTCGGCTACTTCAAGATGCAGCTCCGGATTATCGAGGGCGTCGCGGAGGCGTACTGGGACACGATCGTCGGCGTCTTCAGGCTGGCCTGGGATCTGGTCGTCGGGGTTGTGAAGGTCGGCTGGGATCTGGTGGTCGGCTATGTGAAGGCCGAGTTCGACATCGTGAGCGGCCTGTTCAAGGCCGGCTGGGACGTCATCGTCGGCATCGTGAAGATCGCCTGGGACCTGATCAAGGCGGCGATCAACGTCCCGCTGGACCTGATCAAGGATCTGCTGCAGGGCTTCATGGACCTCGTCACCGGCAAGTGGTCGAAGCTGTGGAAGGACTGCAAGCAAACCGCCGCCGACCTGTGGCACAACATCGAGTCCCTCATCGGCGGGGTCCTGGGTGACATCAAAACCATGGTCGCCAGGGGTGCAAGCGACATCTGGAACGGCTTCAAGTCCGGCGCCGAAGCGGCGCTGGGCGGGATCAAGAAAGCCGTCGGCGACGTAAAGGACACCGTCGTCGGGTTCTTCAAGGACGCCGGGAGCTGGCTGTACAACGTCGGCAAGGACATCATCCAAGGCCTGATCAACGGCATCGGCGACATGGCCGGCAGCGTCGGCAGTGCCATCGGCGACATCGGCTTGCAGATCTGGAGCAGCGTCAAGAGCCTGAACCCGTTCGCCCACGGCGGCGAAGTCGGCGCCGCGGCCACAGGCGGCGACCGCTCCGGCATGGTGCTCGTCGGCGAGCACGGCCCGGAGATCGTGAGGCTGCCGACCGGCTCCACGGTGCGCTCCAACCCCGACACGATGGCCGACCTGGCGGGCGGACGCGGCGGTGGTGGCGGGGTGGCGGCGCTGGAGTGGGTCGGGCCGGCCGGCGACGAGCTTTTCGAAATGGTCAAGCGGTGGATCCGCATCCGCGGCGGCACCGGGCCGAACTCGGTTCAGCAGGCCCTCGGGCAGAGTTGGTAGGAGACGACCTTGAGCTACAAGTGCTGGAACGTGCCGATGCCGACAGCGGCAGCCCCGTCGCCGCCCGCAACGGGCACCACGCTGAAGACGATGCTTCAGCTGGCCACGCCGTCCACCCGGCAGATCCAGCTGATTTCCTGGGGCTACACGCTGTCCGGACTGCCGGGCGCCGCATCGACGATCGAACTGATCCAGACCGACGTGGCCGCGACCGTTACCGCGCACGTTGCCTCCGGCATCGTCCTGCTGAACGACCCGAACGGCCCGGCGTCGCTGCTGACGCTCGGCACCTCGGCCACCGGCTACACTGCCTCGGCCGAGGGTACGGTCACCACCACGCGGCTGCTCGACTGCGACCAGATTCCGGCCGCCTCCGGCTTGGTGCCGCTGGACTACGACTACCAGTGGATGCCCGACGAGCGGCCCCTCATCCCCATCAGCAAGTTCCTGCGCATCCGCGCGACCACGCCGACTTCGGGCGTGAACATGCTGTGCTGGATCTGCTGGAACGAGCTGTAGGCCGCTGCGATGACGTCCACTGCCCCTCTGGCCGCAGGCTGGGCCCGTCGGCTCGGCCGGCGCGATGCCGGCTGGCTGCCCGCGGGCGCACCGTCGGCGGGTTCGGCGCCGATTCAGGGCCCGGACGACCCGATCGGGCTGATGGTCGAGGTGTACATGGGCGCCTTCGGCTGGGTGGACATCTCCACCTTCGTTTACTACCGCAACCTGCTTCGGATCAGCCGGGGCCGCTCGAACGAGACGTCGCAGACGCCGCCGCAGACGTGTTCGCTGACGCTGAACAACCGCGGCGGCCTGTTCACGCCGCGGCTGGCCACCGGCCCGTACTACGGTCTGATCGGCCGGAACACGCCGATGCGTGTCTCACGCACCTGGAACGGGGTCCGGTTCTACCGGTACTGCGGCGAGGTCCCGTCGTGGCCGACGACCTCGGACATCACCGGCCGCGACGTTTACGAGCAGATCAACGCAGCCGGGCCGTTGCGGCGGATCCAGCAGGGCTCGGCGCCGCTGAGGTCACCCATGTACCGGGCGATGACGAGCGGATCCACAGGCTCGCTCGTGACCGCGTATTGGCCGTGTGAGGACGTCGCAGGTTCGACGCAGTTCGCGTCGGGGCTGTCCGGCGGTACGGCGCTGTCGATAGCGGGGAAGCCGACGCTGGCGGCCAACACCACCTTTGCCTGCTCGGCGGCGCTACCGACGGTGAACGGATCATCGTGGTCCGCACCGATTCCGGCGTCGGCCGTCACCACATCGAACACGCTGCGCTTCCTGATGGCGATCCCGGCTGCCGGCGATGTCGCCGGAGAGGTCGCCTACCTGGCCACCAACGGAACCGTCGCCACTCTTGAAGTCGCCTACGACACCCTCAACAACGGCTCGTTCGAGATCCTGGGCAAGGATGCTGGTGGCAACACCCTGTTCGGGGTGGGTACCGGATCCAACTGGAACGGCCAGTTCTTCCGTATCTCAGCGGAGCTTACGCAGTCGGGTTCGAACATCAACTGGGCTCTGGTGGTCCTCAGCCCCGGGCAAACGGTCGGGTTCATCCTTGCCAGTGGTTCGATTGCAGGAACGGTCGGTCAGGCCACCAGCGTAATCATCAACAGGCATATAAACACGGCCCCGACCGGCGCCACCAACATCGCCATCGGACACGTCTCCTACCAGCCGGCATGGGACAGCCTGTTCAACCTGTTCGGAGCGATGGACGCCTGGTCCGGAGAGCCACCGGATGCGGTCCAGCCGAACAACGCGAACTACACCACCTCCCGCTTCACCCGGCTATGCCTGGAACAAGGCATCAACCCGGTTGTGGTCGCCTCGGCGAGCGGCTACGACGTCGACCCGGGCGGGACGTCACCGGTCGGCATGGGCAACCAGACCATCGACACCTTCACCTCCCTGCTTCAGCAGGTCCCGGACGCCAGCGCAGCCATGATCTTCGAGCCGCGCGATCAGGTCGGCGTGGGGATCCGCACCCGCGCCTCGCTGTACAACCAGACACCGCGACTCACTCTGGATCACTCGCAGCATCAGCTATCAGGACCGCTGAACCCCCTCGACGACGACCAGCAGGTCCGCAACGACATCAACGTCTCCCGGATCGGCGGCAGTTCGGCAACGCTGACGCAGGCGACCGGCCCGCTGTCGACACAGCCACCTCCAAATGGCGTCGGTGACTATCAGACGCAGTACCAGTTGTCCCTGGCCTCCGATTCGCTGCTGGCGGATGCGGTCGGCTGGCGGCTACATCTCGGCACCGTCGACCAGCCGCGGTATCCAACGATCAGCCTGGACCTGCGGCATCCGACGTTCACTGGCAACACGGACCTGATGAACGCCGCGCTCACGCTCGACATCGGCGACCGCATCGTCATCGTCAACCCGCCGCCGGAGTTGCCGCCGGACCCAATCAGCCTGATTGTGCAGGGCTACACCGAGACGCTCGGCATCTACGAACATGACATGGTGATCAACTGCTTGCCGGAGTCGCCCTACGAGGTGGCCATCCTCGACGATCTCGTACTCAGCCACCCCGACACCGACGGGTCAACGCTGGCGTTCGACTACCCGCTTGGTACCGAAACAACGATCAAGGTGAAGACGGCCGGCGCGGCCACCGGGTCGCCGCTGTGGACAACGAACCCAAGCGACTTCCCGTTCGATTGGAACGTCGCGGGCGAACGCATGACCGTCACCAACATCACTGGCACCTCGTCGCCGCAAACGGCCACCGTTACGCGCTCGGTGAACGGCGTCACCAAGTCACAGTCCGCCGGCGCCGATGTGCGCTTGTGGCAGCCCATGATCCTCAGCCTCTGAAAGGGGGAGAGTCGTGCCGTTTACCGCAGGTCAGCGCCTGCTCGCCTCGCAGCTAAACAGCAACATGCCTCAGCTGTTGGGCTCGACCATCCTCACCGGCTCGCAGGCCTCGATTTCGTTGTCGACCGCCGGCGGCGGCACCAACGCGCTGACCGTAACCTGGCAGGCCCGCTCAGACAACGCCTCGCCGGCCACGTTCATGATGTTGCAGTTCAACGGCGATACCGGGAACGACTACCTGTGGCAGATCATGCAGGCCAACGTGGCTTCCACGTCGGGCACCGCCAACAGCGGCGCCCTGACGTCCGCCATCGAGATCGGGACGATGACTGCCGCGCAGGCGACAGCGAACTTCTTCAGCGCCGGCGAGTTCGTCATCACCAACCCGCTGTCCACGACGGCGTACAAGTCGTGCTCCGGGCACGCCACATCGATCGTCACCGCGACGAACTCGTACACCGGCACCTACGGCGGCCTGTGGCAATCCACAGCCGCGATCACCTCGATCACGTTGAAGCCGCAGGCGGGCAACTTCGTGGCCGGGACGATGGTCACGATCTACGGGATCTGATGAGGATGAGGCTGATGGTAGGCAGGTTCAAACGGCTAGCCGCGGTGGCGGTGCTGCTGGCCGCCGTGCCGTTGTCTGGGGCGCAGGCAACCGGGACGGGATGGACCACGTCAGGGGGCACCGCCGTCGCCTACGCCCCGACGTCCGGCGGCTGGGGCGGGACCGGGGGTCAGACGCTGCGAATGCCGGTGCGGACGTCGCTGGGCGGCTCGCAGCTGCGCGTGCGTCTGACAAACCGGTACGCGACGACCGCGACGCAGCTCGGCCACGTGACGATCGGGCTTCAGCAAGGCGGCGCGAACACCGCCGGCTCGCCAACGACGGTCACGTTCGGCGGGTCGCAGTCGTTGACGATGGCTGCAGGTGCGTCGGCGGTGTCTGATCCGGTGGCGCTGCAGGTGGCGGCGAACACCAAGCTGCTGCTGTCGGTGTTCATTCCGGCGGGGGCGAACGCGTTGCCACCGCGGCACGACCTTGCGGACGCGACCGGCTACAACTACAACGGCGGTGATGCCTCGGGCGCCTCGGTGTTCCCGGTCGGCAACACCTTCTCATTCGTCGCCATCTTCGACGGCCTGGACGTCTCGGCGGCCGCGCCGTCCACGGTCGTGGTGGTCGGCGACTCGATCAGCGACGGGTTGAACCTGGCGGCCGACAGCGACACGCGCTGGCCGGACCGGCTCGCGGCCCGGGTCGCGCCGCTCGGCCTGGCGGTGGTCAACGAGGGCATCAGCGGCGACGACGTCACCTACGACCAGGCGACCGCGCCCGGGATCGCCACGCGCTGGGCGACGGACGCCCTGGGGCCGGCCGGGGTGCGGACCATCATCATGCAGGGCGGGATCAACGACATCAGGACCGGCGTCCCTGTGACGACGCTGGAGGCGTCGGTGCAGCAGCTCGTCGTCCTGGCGCACAACGTCGGGGTCCGGGTGCTGCTGACGACGCTGACGCCGATGGCCGGGTCGGCCGGGGACAACGCGACCGAGGAGAGCGCGCGCTCGGCATACAACGCGTGGGCGGAGTCAGGAGCGTCCGGCGCTGACGGCGTCGTCGACCTCGACGGCGCCTTGCACGACCCCGCGAATCCCGCCGCGATGTTCGCGGCCTACGACAGTGGCGACCACTTGCATCCGAACGCCGCCGGCGACGAGGTCGCGGCCGACGACATCGACGTCAGCAAGCTGTAGGACACTACACTCGTAGTGTTCGAACTGGAGTTCGAGGAGCCGACGATGTGGACCCTGCTTTACCGCGACCAGTGGGTTCCGGTGTGGCCGAACCTCGAGGCGTCGGTGATCTGGGCTCTGCCGGTGGTCTGGCTGCACTGGAAGCACCGCAAGCACCTGAGGCACATCTCGGCCAAGCTCGCCGAGGTCATCAAGCAGTTGGAGGCGAAGCAGCAGTGACCGAGGCGCATAACCAGGCGGAGACCCGCCACTACCTGATGCACTATCCGGAGCATCCGGCACGCGAGGATGACCCGCACTACGCCGACTTCGAGGCGTACCGGCGCCGGACGCACGCCACTGCGGTGTGCCGCTTCGCCGAGGAGACCGGCGACGTCTCCGAGTGCCACGGCACCCTGGAGCTGCACCACGCGCACGTGGAGTTCAGCCTCCAGAACGGTATCGCTCTGGAGCGGCTGGAGCACCTGTACCCGGGCATCTCCGACCCGTCCACGGTCGGTGCGTGGGTCGAGACCGCGGACAACCTGGTCTGGCTGTGCGCGTGGCATCACCGGGGCCACGGCGGCGTACACACGGCGGCGGCGGCCGACTACGAGGCCTCGAAGTGGGTGAAGGGGCTGATCTCGTGATCGGCTACGACTACACCGCGCGCATCGCGCCGGCTGCGCTGAAGGCCGCGGGCTGCAGCGTGGTCTCCCGCTACGTGACGCGGCTGGACTGGCCCAAGTCGCTGCAGCGAGCCGAGGCCGACGACCTGCGTGCTGCAGGCATCCCGATCATGTGCAACTTCGAGACCACCGCCGACCGCATGAAGGGCGGTGCTGCAGCAGGCCGAGCCGACGCCGCCGAAGCCCTACAGCACATGGCTGTTCTCGGCGCACCTGCAGGCGTGACCGTCTGGTTTTCGGCGGACTGGGATGTCCAGCCCTCCGAGGTTCCTGCAGTCCTGGCCTACCTGCAGGCTGCTGCAGGAGTGCTCGGCTCGAAGTCCCGGACCGGGCTGTATGGAGGCCTGCGCGCGGTCTCTGCTGCAGCGGACGCCGGCTACCCGATCTGGCAGACCATCGCCTGGTCTGGCGGCCGGTGGGACTCGCGCGCGCTCATGCGCCAGATCGGCACCGAGCAGAACGTCGGCGGCGTACAGGTCGACGTGAACGAAGTCATCAACTTGGCCGCGCTCGGAGCGTGGGGCGGCCCGACCACTGGAGGCACCGACATGGTCAACAACGTCATCCCCGCGAGCATCGCGCACCACTTCCCGGGCCTGGACCTGACATCGGACTTCCCGGCGAACACCCCGTTCGACGAGGCGATCGCGGACATCTGGACCGACGGCCGCGCCGAGGCGGCGTGGCGCTACGGTCTGATGGCCAACCAGAAGCTCGACCAGCTCCTCGCGCGCCCCGCCGCCCCGGCCGTTGACGTCGATGCTCTGGCCGCCGCACTCGTGCCGCACCTGTCCGGTGGCGTGGACCCGAACGCCGTCGCGCAGGCCGTCGTCGCGCACCTGGGCCTTGAGGTCGTGGCGAAGTGAGCGCCCTTGCGAAGCTGCTGAAGTCCCCGCAGCTCGGCCGTGTCGTGCGGCTGGTCGTGTTCACGCTGGCCGGCGCTGCGGCGTCGGTCCCGCTGCTGGCCGCGTGGGAGGCGCGGTACCCAACGATCGGCGCCATCGTCGGCCTGCTGGAGGCGCTGTACCGCACCGCGGTCCCGACGCAGCCGGCGCCGAAGGTGACTGCGGTCCTGGCTGATCCGACGACGACCACCAACCCCGCGCCACCTCCGGCAAAGGGCTGACATTGCGCGTCACGCGCGCGGAATCCGGGGTGCGCTGTGGCCGATGAGCGGATGTCTGACCGGGAGATCCGGGAGCGCTTCGAGAGGGTGGACAGGCGGCTGGACCGGATGGTGACCACGGACACCTGGGCCATGGGGAATGACCACCTCAAAGAGAAGATCGCCGAGGTCGACAAGGACTGCGGCGAGCGTGCAGACAGCACAAACAGGGCGATCGACGCCAGGTTCAAGCGGATCGAGGACCGCGGACAGAATGCGTGGGTCCGCGTCCTTGGGGTACTCGGGATCGCCGCCACGCTGGTCGCCGCCGTATGGGCGGCGTACCTGAGCTCAAGGGGAGCCCATTGAGATGGCCACTTTGACCCGCGCGGTCCGAGACCGCCTCTGGCATATTCTGCTGGCGGTGTTGCTGGTGATTCTCGGCCTGGTCGTGTACACCATCATCAATCTGCACGCGACGTCGAACCAGCTGAAGCAGCAGGCGAAGGTCGTGGACGCGCTGTCGTCGAACCTGGCCGCGGCGCAGGCGCAGCTGAAGCAGCACGGGATCCAGCCGGCGCAGCCGGCGCCTTCGCAGATCATTGCCCAGGTCGGTCCGCCCGGTGCGGTGGGTGCAACGGGCCCGGAGGGCAGGGAAGGCCCGTCGGGTGCGAGTGGGGCACCGGGGCCGGCCGGGCCGACTGGCCCTGCGGGACCGGCCGGGCCTTCGGGAGCGTCCGGGCCGTCCGGGCCGACAGGCACGCTAGGCGGCCAGGGCCCGAGCGGACCGGCTGGCCCGACCGGACCGCCGGGTCCGACGGGGCCGAGCGGCCCTCAGGGTTCTGCTGGCGAGCCGGGAAGTCCCGGCGGCCCGGGGCCGTCAGGTCCGGCGCCGTCCGGCTGGGTGTATGTGGAGACGCCGCCGATCGGCAACCCGAAGACTCACACGTGCGTGCCGTCGACGCAGGGCCCGTGGCCGTACTACTCGTGTAGCTGAACAGTCGAAAGCGGCTTCACCCTGCGGGGTGGCGCCGCTTCTGTCGTGTCCGGGCTTGCGCCCGCTGTACGAACGTTCGATGATCGCGGCGTGCCCCGCGATGCCCAGCTGATCCCGGCCCCGCCGCCGCGGTGGCCGAAGCAGGATCCGGCCGGCCACGGCGCGATCTGGATCCGCATCGCCGGCCGCTGGCTGCCTGGCCACGTCCAGCGCTGGTACCGGGTGCCGCCCGACGGCTGGGGCTGATGGGTGACGTACCACGCTGACCCGGAGCACCCGACGATCGCGCCGGAGTGGGGCCACTTCCGCTACGACCCGGGGGCGATCCTGGACCGGAAGGCGTGGCCTCAGCCGCCAGCGGAGTCCTGAGCGGCCAACTGCTCTCGCGCCGCCTTCGACGCTGCGGCGTCCAGCTTGAGTCGGTCCGGTCCGGCCAGCGCCTGGAGCGCCGGGTGCCGGTGGATCTCAACCGCCAGGTCGCCCATCCGCTTGTGCGTGGCGTTCCAGCGCTCGGGGTCGTCGGCGAGGGCGGCGAGCTCGCGCTCGGCGGTGTAGAACGCGAGCTTGAGCGCGATCAGATCGGCGGGGATCTCGGTGTCGGACACGCGCTGATCATGCCAGACATGCCGACGCCCGGCCGCATGGTAGGCGGCCGGGCGTTGGGGTGTCAGCGTGGTGTCATCAGTTTCCGCAGCCGCTGCCGGTGCCAGCGCAGTTCCCAGACGTGGATGCGGTGCCGCCAGCCGGCCTGCTCGTAGGACCCCTGCAGGGCGCGCAGCTGGCGGAGGATACGGCCGGCGTCGCCGCCGAGGTCAGTTGCGGTTGCAGTCCTCATCGGTCACCTTCCGGGACTCCGAGACCAGATCGGGCCGCGTCATCGGGCCGCCGCCGGTCTCGTCCCAGCCGATCGTCACCCGTTCCCGCCACCAGTCCGTCGTGCAGTAGTGGGTCGTGGGGAACAGGCTACCGGCGCCGTTGGTGCCGCCGCCGGAGGTTGCCGAGGACGATTCGGCCGTGTACGGGCCGCCGAGGGTGAAGGCGTGTTCCAGGTGCGTGGATATGCGCAGCTGGTCCACGCCGACGCCGAGCTTCGCGCATTTCCACTGAACCTGGCCGGCGATGCCTTCTTTGCTGGCAGAGACCAGGAACGTCGCCGATCCGCTCTGGCTGAAGCCGAACCAGACCTTGCAGCCGTCGAAGTCGTCGCTGGTGTGGACGTGTCCGCCGTCGCCGGCATCGCCGGCCGCCGCGGTGGTGCTCGGGGCTGCGGCGGCCGTCCCGCCTGTGGAGCCGCCGGTGGTTCCTCCCGAGCTGCCGCCGGAGGATCCGGAGCCGCCGCCGACGTCGCTGCCGCTGGTGCTGCTCTGGCACGCAGCCAGCCCGGTCGCCAGGACCGCGGCAGCCGTCAGTGTACCTATTCGCGTTCTCACTGTTCCCCCTGGTTGTTGCCGGTTTCATGCCGGCGGTTGTCGTGGTGGTGGCACTACAAAAGGGCGTCGACGCCCGGCCGCGGTACCGGCCGGCTTCTCCTACCAGTGCAGAATCCAGCCCTTGCAGGTGAAACAGGGCACCTGCGCCTTGACCTCGCGTCCGCCTTTCTGCTGCACCGTGACGGTGACGCTTCCCTTGTTCCCGCACGGCGGGCACACCAGCGAGTCCCACCGGTCGGGGGCGTTCTGGCCCGGGCCGTGGTTCGGTACCGCCCACGAGTGCGAACACGGCGCGATCCCGATCACGGTTTTGACGCGGCCTTTGCCCTGGGTGAGCGGACGCGTCCCCCTCCCGCGGCACCAGTCGCAGCCGAGCCGTTGCAGCCCGACGGCCTTACGCGGCGTCGGCATTTTCGGCACCCCGGAGAGCGAGCCGGCCATCTGGCCGCCCGGTCCGCGCTTGGACTTGCGGGCCAGGTTCGGGTTCGTGCCCGCGGCCGTCGTCGCTGCCGAGGCCTTCGCCTTGGGGGCGGTCCGGCCGGCGCGGGCCGACTTGCGCTTCGTGGCGCGGGCCTGGCTTCGCTTCACGCGGTCCGGCTCGACCTCGCCCGGGCGGTAGGTGCGGGCCTTGCGACTGCCGTCCAGGCGCCAGCCCTTCTCGGTGCGGCGCATGCCGCGGGACGTCACCTCGCCGGTACGCGGATTGCGGCTGGCCGAGGCGATCACGCCAATGCGGAGCCGACGCTTGAAGCCGCGGACCGGATGCGGGTGGTTGCGTTCGGGGCCGAACAGCAGGCGCAGGGCAACGCGGTGCGGCGCCCACCCCGAGGACTTGCGCCGACCCATCACGCCTCCTTCGACCGGGGTGTCGGCGCCGTGCACACGAATCGCTCGGAGCGGCCGTCGGCGTCCCGTTCGGATATCGCGCCCAGGTGGTTCTTGAAGGTAGTCAGTGCCGTACCGCAGCGCTCCCGGGATCCGAACGTCGGCAGCCGGTGCGCCATGAGCTCCTTCACCGTGGCCGAGCCCATCGAGCGGAACAGCGCCCAGATGTCCCGGAACTCCGGCTCAACCTCGGTCTTGTCCGGGTAGCGGGGCGCACTGACGTCGCGCAGCCGCGGCGGCGAGGATGGGCTGCCGGTGGTGCGCTGGCCGCCGCCGGGGCCACCGGGGTGCCGGGGGTCGCAACGCCCGCCCAGGACCTTCTCCATCGCGACCGCGGTGCGCTCGTCCAGGGCGGGCCGGTCGTCCTCGTGTTCCTCAATCACCTGCATGATCCGCTCAGGGGTGATCATGTAGCCGCGTCCGACCGACGGCCGCGGGTACTCCGGGGTGCGGGGCCGGAACATCCCGGACAGCGGCAGCGTGGTCTCGTCGGCGCGCCAGCCATCACCGTGGGCTCCCTGGCCGAGGATCACGTTCGTCTGCGTGGCCGAGCGGGTGCGGTAGCAGGCGACGTTGGTGAACTGCCCGGACCCGTCGGTGGTGTCGCCCAGGGCCTTGCCCGACGGGGACTGGGTGGCGGCGATGATGTAGATGCCCAGGGCCCGGGCGACCTGCATCAGCCGCAGCCACAGCTCGAACAGGGTCTTGTCCAGGCGCATCATCTCGGCCAGCTCGTCCATCAGCAGCACGATCGCCGGGCCGTGGCGGTTCGGGTCCCACTCCTTCACCGGCTTGCCGGTGCGCTCCCGCTCCTCTTTCAGGATCTGCCCGCGTTCTTCCATCGCGGCGCCGAGCGCGCGCAGCAACAGTGCGGCATCGTCGATTCCGAATGCGGCCCGGTAGGCGACCCGCTCATACGGCCCGAGTTCCAGCTGGCCCGGCTTCAAATCCATCAGCACCATGACGCCGTTCTTCATCGACGCGACCGCGCAGGCGATCACATTCACGCCGATGGATTTCCCGCCGTCGGTGATTCCGGCATACAGGGTGTGGCGGCCCTTCAGCCGGAAAGCGATCGCTTCCAGGGCTTCGTCGATACCGATGTTCACCGGCTGGGTGATGTCGTCGGTATTCGGGCCCGGCCACATGTGAACTTCGTCAAGGGCGGATTCCTCGCCATCGGTGACGCGGATTTCCCACCGGTTCCCGATCGCGGTGGGGATGATCTGCACGGCCCTGCATTTCAGGTTGTTGCGCAGGGTTTCGGTGCGGGCCAGCAGCCACCGGTAGCTGATGTTCTTGGAGTCGGGCGTGTAGATGTAGGTCATCCACGCGTCCTCGCCGAGCCGGCGGATCACGTCGACCTGGATGGGCTCGACAGCGATGGAGGCGAAGGCGGCGTGCAACCGCGCGGCCTCATCGGACAGGGTGCCGATGCCGGTGCCGACGGCAGTGCCGACGGGCAGCGGCAGGGTGCCGACGGGTGCCGGCGGCATCGGCGCGCCGGCGGCGGCCTCCATCCAGTCGACGGCGGCGTCGGCGGCGGCCTGCTTGGTGTGTCGGCGCCAGCCGATGGAACCGAGGGTGCCGACGGCGCCGAGGAGGAATGAGGCCATCGCCGAGATACCGGAGAAGCCAGCGCCGACGGCGGCGGCACCGGAGAATCCGACGAGGGAGCCGACGAGCAGTCCATGGGTGAGGTGTCGGTCTGCCTCGTTGCCGTGGAAGTGGTGCGCGAGCCAGGACCCGACCGGGAACAGGCCTCCGCCTCCGAGGAACGGCAGCATCAGCCAGATGTGGTTCGGCTCCAGGTTTGCCCACCAGCCGCACGCCGAGTAGCCGACCGTGGTGAGTGCCGGCCACAGATGGTAGTGGCCGATGATCTCCACAATCTGCGGGTGCGGACGCGGGAGGTGTCGCTGGTCGTGCAGCGCGGCAATGTGCAGCGGCATCGGAGCGTAGGCGGGGTGCTGGCCGTGGAAGGCGACAGCGTCAGCGCTGTGAGCTGGGATGATGCTGCCTTCGTAGATCGTGCCGCTCGGGTGACGCGACACGGCAGGCGCGTCGGGCACGGGCTGTATCTCCGACCCGGGTCGGGAAAACGGCCCCGGCAGCGTGTCGTGTCGTGTGTCGTGTGTCGCGTCGAGGCTCATCGGTTCACCGCCTCGCGTTCGTCAGTGTCCCAGGGTGTTGCGTTATGGAGATCCTCGGTTGCCTTGCGGACGTCGCGGGCGCGGGACTTGCCGAGGGTGCCGAGCCCTGCGCGCTCGATCGCGTCGGCCAGCTGCGGCGCGTTGGGCGCGGTGCCGTGGTGGGTGCGGATGTGGGCCCGGTAGAGCGGCAGCGCCGCCGACGCCCACTGATCGGTGGTGCGCTTGGCGGCGGCGCCGGCGGTGGCCATGTCGATGACGTCGGCACCGCGGTCGGCATTTCCATCGGCGCCGGTGCCGATGGGTTCGTCGGCGGCCGGCGCCGCCGTCGGCACTTCGTCGGCGCCTCGGTCGGCACCCGTCGGCGGTGCCGATGGTGCCGTCGGCGCCTTCGTCGGTGTCTTCCTTGTCGGCGCCGATGGCTTCTCGTCGGCACTCTGCGCGGTGCCGATGGAGGCGCCGTCGGCACCGCTGCCGGAGGCGAGCGAGTGCAGATGCAGAAGCCGGTCAACGATGAACGGCGGCAGAGACAAGATCACAACAAGGAGCGCGATCGGCACCCAGGTGGGCAACATCGCCCCGGCGAGCACGAGTACGTGATATGCGAAGTTCCCGCCGACCGACAGATACAAGGCGTGGCGGGCATTCCGTTTCGCAGCGCCATGCGCGGGGTGTGCGGCCGGGACGAGATTCCCGAACTGGATGCTGGTGATGGCGTAGCCGTCCAGGCACGCCGGCAGCAGCCACGCGAGATAGACCGGGACCCGGCCGAGCCGGGCGAGATTGAAAAGAGTGGGGGCGGAAAGGGCGGCGGCGCAAAGGCCGGCGAAAGCAACGCCGACGGTGACGATACGGCGTGCCCGATGTGACAGCGCCGGGATCGGGTCGCTGTTCCTGCTGCGCTTCTTTGCCTTACCTTGGGACGTGTCCACGCTGATTCCTGAGATCGCGTGCGGCAAAGGAGCCCGGCCGCCCTTCCCGGCGGTCGGGTTCTTTGGCCCCAAGCCCGGGCCAATCCTAGCTTCGATGGTGGCGGCGGCAGAATTCTGATTCATCAAAAGCTCCATGCGGCGGCCCTTCGCATGAGGGCGGGGGCGGCGCGTACGGGCAGGCATGCGGCGGTTGCGGCGACGCCGGCGGCGAGGATC
>Ga0070713_100001089_pt1 | contig 17388 bp, 14 predicted proteins | sample LARL82metaG_FD_65465 | JGI IMG/M metagenome (GOLD analysis project Ga0070713, IMG submission 65465) | Corn, switchgrass and miscanthus rhizosphere microbial communities from Kellogg Biological Station, Michigan, USA - LAR L8-2 metaG | ecosystem: Host-associated > Plants > Roots > Rhizosphere ...
TCGCGATAGACGTGCACGCCATCGTTGGTGACGAATCGTCCGGAGGCGAGTTTCCCGTTGCCTTCCGTGCCGAGATATTCAGATCTGGCGTTCACAGTAGGAAGCACTGCGGCCCGCGCTTGCGCTCGATCTTCCTGTGCGATGGCTGCGTCGTTGAGCGCCGATAGAAATGTCGGATCGTTCTTTTGCGCGAGCTCCAAAGCATCCTTCAAGGTGAGCGTCTGCGGAGCAGACGTCTGGCCTGTGTTCGGAGTCGCCTGAGGCTGTACGAATGGCTGTGCAAGCACAGGCAGCAGGGACGCGAACAGGGTCAATACCGGCTTGAAAGAATGATGCAGTCGAACGGGTTCCATTAGCAGTTGATCATACCAATGGAACCTTAAATTTTGCTTAAAATTAATACTCTGCCGGGCTGGAGCGTCGCCTGGGAAAAGTTCCAGTGGTCAGGCGTGCATGGCCTTCGGCTTCGGCTGCGCATGGCCGAGAATTCCATGCGGCCGGTACGGCTTTTCGAGCGCCGCTACCTCGTCGTCGGCTAGTTTGAGATCCACGGCAGCGATCAGTTCTTTCAGGTGCTGCGGCTTGGTGGCTCCGATAATCGGCGCCGTGACCCCCGGAGCCTGCAGCGCCCACGCCAAAGCCACTTGGGCCAGCGACACGCCCCGCCGTTGAGCCACCTTTGCGACGGCATCGACTACTGCGAAATCGTCATCGCTGTAGTACATATCTTTGGCGAAGGTATCCGTCTGGGAACGTGCCGTGGCGCCTCCATCGCGCTGGCGAGTCCCCGTCAAAAATCCGCGCGCCAGCGGACTCCACGGAATCACAGCCAATCCCTGATCCATGCACAGCGGGATCATCTCGCGCTCATCCTCGCGATAGACCAGGTTGTAATGGTTCTGCATCGCGTCAAACCGGTGCCAGTGGTTTTCTTTGGCGGTGTACAGCGCTTTCGAAAGTTGCCACGCTGCCATGCTGCTGGCTCCCAGATAGCGCACTTTGCCCGTTCGCACCAGCGAATCGAGAGCGTCCAACGTCTCTTCGATCGGCGTCTTCGGATCCCAGCGGTGGATCTGATACAGGTCGATGTAATCCATCCGCAGACGGCGCAGCGAGTTATCGCAAGCCTCCACGATATGTTTGCGGCTCAGGCCTCGCCGGTTGGGACCGGCGCCCATCACACCATGGACCTTGGTCGCCAAAACGATATCGTCGCGGCTAGCCATCTCGTTGAGGTAAAACCCTGTGATCTCTTCGCTCAGTCCGGCCGAGTAAACATCGGCGGTGTCGAAGAAATTGATTCCGGCATCCAGCGCCATTCGAAAATGCTCGCGTGCATCCTCTTTGTTCACGTGCCATCCGCGCGTGCCCTGCGACCATTCCGGCATCTCGCCGCCGCCGTAGCTCATGCATCCCAATGAGAGGCGGGACACCGTGATTCCTGTCTTACCTAGATTTGTAAATTTCATCTTTCAGATCCTGATGCCGTGCATCGACTCACTAGTTTAACGTAAGCTCTTGTTCGGGACCACCTGATGGAACTCTACCGCTGGCTTCCGCCCGAAGGTGTAAAGATCGTGCTGGTCCTTTTTCTGTCCTTCCTGATCGGGCTCGAACGCGAAGAGCATAAGGCCGACAGCGAAAATTACACCTTCGGCGGCGTGCGTACTTTTCCCTTGATCGGCTTGATCGGCTACGCCATAGCGCTTCTCTCCGGTGGTCAATTGCTGCCCGTCACGCTGGGCTTCGCCGTGGTGGCCGGATTCCTGATGCTGTCGTACTGGCACAAGCTGGAAAGCGTGGCGCCGGCCGGTGTCACTACGGAGATGTCCGGCCTTGCGACCTACCTGGTGGGCGCGCTCGTTTATCACGAACAATATTGGATCGCGACCACACTCAGCGTCGCTGGCGTGTTCCTGCTGGAGCTGAAGACCGCGCTGGAAAGCCTGACGAAACGAGTGCCGGGTGAGGAAATCCTCACCTTCACGAAGTTCCTGTTGCTTACGGCGGTGATTCTGCCGGTGCTACCCAACCAGGAGTTCGGTCCCTTCCAGATCAACCCCTTCAGAACCTGGCTGGTGGTGGTGGCCGTGAGTGCCGTTTCGTATGGGAGCTACGTCATCGGCCGGCTGACCAAAGGAGGCGGCGTTGTCCTGGCGTCCATCCTGGGTGGAGCTTATTCATCCACGGTCACCACACTGGTTCTGGCCAGAAGAGCCGCCCGCGAGCATCAGCCGCATCTTTTCTCGGGCGGAACTTTGATCGCCTCCGGAATGATGTACCTGCGCCTCGCGGTGCTGCTTGCCCTGTTCAACTGGGGCCTCTTTGTGGCGCTGGGGCCCTCCTTTGGCATACTGGCGGGCCTGGCTATCGGCATCGGCTGGCTCTGGTCGCGCCGAAAAGACCCGGAAACACGCAAAATTCGACGCGAATATGAGCCGAAAAACCCTCTGGAATTGCGAGTTGCGTTCACTTTTGCGGCTCTTTTTCTAGCGATGTTGGTGGCCACCCACTGGGCCATCGCTCATCTGGGAAAAACCGGAGTCTATTCCTTGGCGGCGATAATGGGGGTGGTCGACGTGGACCCGTTCATCCTGGGCATGACCCAATCCAACGCGGCCTTGTCGCTGGCCGCCGGCGGGGTCCTGATCGCTGCCTCGAGCAATAACCTGGCGAAGGGGGTCTATGCGTTCGTTTTGTCGGATCGGAAGACCGGCATTCAGAGTTTGGGCCTATTGACAGCTTTGGCGATATTAGGTCTTGCGCCACTGCTCTGGTTATGATGTACTAATATACTAGTACAAAACCGCGACGCCGGTCGGTTGGTACCATCATTGGCTTCGTTTTTTCCACTGCTGGGTGTGAGCGCGTCGCTGGGTCGAACAGTTCCTCGAAGAGGAGAATGAACCTGGTCGAACGCCCTCGGACTTCGTGATTGTGCCGCTCCGAGAAGCCTCTCTGCTGTGGCTGCTCTTAGGAGGTGTCGGCATACTGCTTTTGTTGGCGCGCTCCTTGCGACGCAGTCGAGAAACCGCCGTTCGTGCGGCCCTGGGCGCGAGCCGGTCACGCTTGATCCGGCAATTTTTCCTCGAAGGTGTAGGTTGGCGGCCTGCGGCGGCATAGCGGGATTGCTGGCCGCCGGATGGATCGTTCGGCTACTCGTAGCGGTGCCTCCCGTGAGCAGTCCTCCTGCTGGCATCGGCCCACCTTGACTTGCGGGCAATCGCGTTCACGTTGGCAATCTCCTTGATTTCGGCACTGGTGTTCGCCATAGTCCCGGCGCTGAAGGGCAGCCGGTAGCGCGGCGGTCGAGGGTTCACCACGGATTGATATCATTTCCTCATGCGTACTCTCCGCGCGATTACACTCTTTGCGGCCCTGTTGCCGTTGTCGGCTGCGATCACGGAACCGGTCCATATTGCCGACGGCCTCGTTTCCGGAATAGCGGGTGACGACTCTGACGTCCGCGTCTTCAAAGGCATTCCTTTTGCGGCCCCGCCGGTAGGCGAACTGCGCTGGCGCGGCCCCAAGGCTCCGCAGCATTGGGAAGGCGTGCGAACCGCCGACAAATTCTCCGACACGTGTATGCAGAGACGTCCGCCGAACGCAGCTACGGAGCGGCCGATGAGTGAAGACTGCCTGTATCTGAACGTCTACACAGCCGCGAAATCCGCTAAGGATCATCGCCCGGTGATGGTGTGGATTCACGGCGGCGCGCTGACCAGCGGTGCGGGCTCGCTGTACGATGGCGAGGCGTTGGCAAAGAAAGGCGTCGTCGTCGTGACCGTCAACTATCGCCTGGGCGTGTTTGGCTTCTACGCGAACCCGGAGCTGACCAAGGAATCGGACCGCAATGCATCCGGCAACTATGGCCTGCTCGATCAGATCGCAGCGCTCGAGTGGGTGCAGAAGAACATCGCGGCGTTTGGTGGCGACCCGAAGCGTGTAACGATATTCGGCGAGTCGGCGGGCTCCTGGAGCGTGAATTATCTGGTCGCCACGCCGCTCGCGCACGGGCTGTTCCAACGTGCTATCGGAGAAAGTGGCGCTGAGTTCGCACCGCCGCGCAAGCTGGCGGATATGGAACAGGCCGGCGTGAAATTCGGGCAATCCGTGGGCGCCGATTCGCTGGCCGCGCTACGCTCGAAGTCCGCCGACGAACTACAGAAGGCCACAGGATTTGCGACTGCCGCGAATGTCGACGGATGGCTTCTGCCGCAAGATGTCTATACGATTTTTGCGCAAGGCAAGCAGAATGACGTGCCGGTGCTCATCGGATCGAACGCCGATGAAGGAACCATGTTTACTCCGCCGACGGTGAAGGCGGCGACACTCCGCGAAACCGCCGCGAAGCGTTTTGGTCCGGACGCCGATGCGTTTCTGAAGCTGTATCCCTTCAACACCGACGAAGAAGCCTGGGCGGCGCAGGCAGCCAGTATGCGCGATCAGGTATTCGGTTGGGAGATGCGCACCTGGGCGCGTATGCAGGCGAAGACGGGAAAGTCGAAAGCCTTTATGTACTTCTTCAGCCGCGTGCCTCCCGGACAGAATCGTGCCAAGGGCGCGTATCACGGCTCCGAGATCGCTTATGTGTTCGGAAATTTAGAGGTCGCTCCGTTCGCGGTGAGCGTTGGTGGCGGGCCGCGGCCATGGCAGGATGTCGACCGGAAACTGGCGGACACAATGTCGTCCTATTGGGTGAATTTCGCAACTACCGGCGATCCGAACGGCAAAGGTCTGCCCAAGTGGCCGGTGTATCACGCGAAGGACGACATGCTGATGAGCCTCGGCGATTCCATAGAGGTGAAGCCGGTGCCCAATAAAGCCGCGCTCGATTTTCTGGATGGATATTTCGAGCGCCAGCGTCAGTCCGGGCAGTAAGCGCAGGACTCCTGGTCTGGCTTTTCGAGCAAAGACTCGGGCCGACGGGGGCGTCGTCCGCGGTCCAGGGGACCGCCCCACATGGTAACCTTGCACCTATGCGCTGGCTAATTCTGCTCGCGGCTTCGGCCGTTTCCCTCTTCGCACAACTTGCCCCGCCGAATGATAGCGGGATCTCGATGGGACATGTTCACCTGTACGCTTCCGATCCGGACGCGCAGAAGAAGCTCTGGGTCGATCTGTTGGGCGCGCAAGTGACCCACTCGGGGACGCTCGAGCTTTTGAAATTTCCGGGCATTCTTGTTGTGGTGGCGAAAGCGCGGAACCCAACCACAGGCGGCTCCGATGGATCAACCGTGAACCATTTCGGGTTTCTGGTGAAGAGCTACGGCGACACCAAGGCCAAGCTAAGCGGCGCAAATCTCACCTTCACCATGGATCGGCCGGAGAACAAGCAGATGATCGCGCAATTCCCGGATGGCGTGCGAGTGGAGTTCACCGAAGACCCGAATCTAAAGGTCCCCATCGCTTTCCATCACATTCACGAATACGCCACCGATCCGGAAAGCGTGCGCTCCTGGTATGTGAAGACCTTCGGAGCTAAGGCCGGCAAGCGTGGCGAGTTCGCGGCGGCCATGGTTCCCGGCGGCGAAGTGGATTTCCGCAAGGCCGATGCGGCCGCTGCGCCGACTAAAGGCCGGTCGCTCGATCACATCGGATTCGAAGTCACGAACCTGGAAGCATTCTGCAAGAAGCTGGAAGCCGAAGGCGTGACCTTCGACACCACCTATCGAGTGGTCCCACAACTGGACGGGCTGAAGATCGCGTACGTTCTGGATCCCATCGGAACACGTATCGAGCTGACCGAAGGATTCGCGTCGAAATAAGACGGCCGTTTACTGGGCCGCGCGACGTTTGCCGTATCCGGGCCGGTACTGCACGTGGCAAACCACGCAGGCATCGTTCAGCTCCTGATTTAGAGCCGTGATCCCGTCCATGTCTTTCGCCATGGCCGCTTTGAAAGCCTTGGTGCTGACGTCTACAAGCATCTTGGCGTCCTTGTTCCAATCGCCCTCTCGCTGGCGGCTGGGCATCATCAACAAGTTGCCGGCCTCGGCCAGCGTGAGGGCCTGATTTCGAACCGCATTCCATTCGACGTCGGTCTTGGGTGGAGTCCGCTCGATATAAAACAGGGCGTCCGATGCGGGGTAAAGAATGTAGATCATCAGCTGACTCATGTTCCCCACTGGCTGGAATGAGGGAGCCTGCGCCGTAGCCGCAATGGCAAGAAAAACGAGAAGAAGTCCGAGTGCCCGCATCGCGCCTCCTAAGTGACGACTTATTATCGGAGTCTAACATTGTTCGAATACCGGTAGTACACTAAGTCCACAAGGAGAACTGAGATGAGAACCAGATTAGCTGCTGCTGCCGTATTCGCAGGGCTGCTCTTGAGCGCGCTGCCGGCCTGGCCTCATCATGCCTTCGCGGCGGAATTCGATCCCAAGAGGCCAGTGAAGTTGCGGGGCGTGGTAACCAAGATGGAGTGGATCAATCCGCACGCCTGGATGCATGTCGACGCCAAGGACGCCGACGGCAAGGTGACCAGTTGGATGATCGAAGCCGGCACCCCGAATACCTTGTTTCGACGCGGGTTCACGAAAGATTCGCTGAAGATCGGAACCGAGGTCCTGGTGGACGGTTATCAATCCAAGGACGGATCGAACACGGCGAATGGCCGCGATGTTACGTTACCGGATGGACGAAAGCTGTTTCTGGGCTCTTCGGGAACCGGGGCGCCGGAAGACGAAAAGCGGTAAGACCACTCCCTCACGGTCGCGGCTCGGTTTTGCACTTCGGGCTGGGTAACGGTTTTGCACATACTAAAGTGTGGCGCTGCGCTGGCAAATTGTCGCCGATTTTCTGGTCCTCGCCCTGGCGTTCTACGCGTTGCTCCGCTGGGCGCGATCGGCTCGGGCCATGCGCATCGCCTTGGGCGTGGTTGGACTGCATGCTCTGGCGCTGCTGGCGCGGCACTTCGATCTGGTAGTTACAAGCTGGGTGCTGGATGGAGCTGCCATCCTGGCGACGCTGGTCCTGCTGTTGGTCTTTCAACCTGAACTTCGCCGCGCCTTCATGCGGCTGGACAGCGTATTGAAGCGCTGGCCGCGGCCGGCTGTGGTTCAGAGTCAGACCAGCGTAGCCATATCTCACGCGGCGTTTGGGCTGGCTCGATTGCACCTGGGCGCTTTGTTGGTGATCACGCGCCGGGACTCGATCAACGAACTGCTCGAAGGGGGCAATATCCTGGGGGCGGACATATCCTCTGAAGTGCTGGAGGCGATATTCCAGAAGCTCTCGCCGCTGCACGATGGCGCGGCGATCATCGAAGGCGACAAAATCGTGAAGGCCAACGTCGTTCTCCCGCTGACGCGCCGGCAGGACCTGCCGTTCTCCTATGGAACGCGGCACCGGGCGGCGGTCGGTCTGGCGGAGCGGTGCGACGCGCTGGTCGTCGCTGTTTCAGAGGAACGCGCGGAAGTGACGTTAATGGATGGCGGAAGAATTTATCTCATCGAGGACGCGCAGCATTTCGTCTCGACGCTGGAAGCATTGATGAACCCTGTCCACGAAGGCATAGGACCCAGGCTGCGGCGGCTTTTCTTCACGAACCTGGGCCTCAAGTTCGCCGCGCTGGGTTTGGCAGGCGTGATCTGGGGAATGTCGTTTCTGGCTTCCGGCACAACCATTCGAACCATTAGCGTGCCGATCGAATTCAGCAATGTGCCCCCGGGAATGGTAGTGACCGGTCAATCCGCCGACGCGCTGGAGATCCAAGTCCGGGGAAGTCCATGGATCATGGATTCGGTCAATCTGCCGAGGCTGGTCGGCAGTTTCGACCTGGGAGGCAGGCAGGCCGGCTGGCATACGCTGCGGCTGAAACCGGACTCGCTCGATCTGCCGCCCGGAATCGTGGTGGATCGCGTGACTCCGGACAGTATTCGAGTGGAAGTGGCGGTTGCGCAGACAAAGCGGGTGCCAGGGAAATGAAAGTGGATGCCCGCTTCCTGACCGGCGCGGATCGTAAACATTTGGGAGTTACCCGCCTTGACATTCGAAACTATTTGAATGTAACCTCAAAATCGGCACAAAAAGGGCCCGACGTGTTTCATGTGGGGAGGGGAACGATCCGATGCGAAAAACTTTCCGAGATTTAATGGCTGCCGGAATTGCCGTGCTGCTTGCGGGGGCGATGACAGCGGCGGCTCAAACCGGGACTTATAAGGCACCGCGCGGGCCGGACGGACATCCCGACCTCAATGGAATCTGGCAAGCTCTGAATACGGCCAACTGGGATCTCGAAGGTCATGCGGCGCAGGCCAGCCAGGTGGTCACGATGGGAACGCTGGGCGCCGAACCGGGCGGCATCGGCGTGGTGGAAGGCGGCAAGATCCCTTACCTTCCGGCGGCGATGGCGAAGAAACAAGACAACTATAAGAACCGGCTGAATGCCGATCCGGAAGTGAAGTGCTATCTACCGGGCGTGCCGCGCGCTACGTACATGCCCTATCCATTCCAGATTTTCCAGAGCCAGAGTTATATCGCGATCGCCTATGAATACGACAGTGCGTTCCGCAACATCTATCTGAAGGATCCGGGGCCGGCGCCAATCGACACCTGGATGGGACAGTCCTACGGAAAATGGGAGGGCGACACGCTAGTGGTGGACGTGACCGGTTTGGACGAGCGGACTTGGTTTGACCGCGCCGGCGACTATCACAGCGATGCTTTGCATGTTGTCGAACGATACACGCCGATGGCTCCGAATATCCTGAACTATGAAGCGACCATCGAGGATTCCAAAGTGTTTTCGAGGCCGTGGAAGATCAGCATGCCGCTATACAAGCATGTTGAAAAGAACGCGCAGTTGCTGGAATTCAAGTGTGTCGAGTTCGTGGAAGACCTGATGTACGGACAGTTCGAAAAGAAGCCCAATAAGTAAGGTCGTGCTCTTATGAGCCGTAGACTTCTGGAATCCGTAACAGCGCTGGTAGTGGCAGGTGTTATACCCATGTCCGCTCAGCGCCCGGCGGTGCCCCGCTCTGCGGACGGCCACCCGGATCTGCAAGGCATCTGGACCAACGCGACGATTACACCCATGGAACGGCCCGCCATGTTCGCCGGGAAGCTCACGGCTAACGATGCAGAAGCGGCAAAGTACGAGAAGCAGAACAACGACAATCTCTACGGCGATAAGCGCAGTGAAAACGCGGAGCAGGATCGAGATCACGCCTACAACGCGCTGTTCTTCGATCGCGGAACAGAACTAGCTCGGGTGGACGGAGTCAAGCGGACCTCGCTGATTATCGATCCGCCGGATGGAAAAATCCCGGCCATGACGCCCGAGGCCAAGAAGCAAAACGCCGGACGTTTGCAAGCGATCCAGCAGCGTTTCGACCGCCCGCAGGACCGTCCGCTGGGCGAGCGATGTCTCATGGGGTTCGGCTCAACATCGGGACCACCCATGCTTCCGGTGCTGTACAACAACAACTATCAAATAGTGCAGACTCGCGACACGGTCATGATTCTGGTGGAAATGGTGCACGACGTTCGTTACATCCATATGGATGGCCGCCCGCATCTTCCGGCCAACGTGCGCCAGTGGATGGGGGATTCCATTGGCCATTGGGAAGGCGATACACTGGTAGTCGACACAACGAATTTCACGGATAAGACCAGGTTTAGAGGATCCAGTGAGAACCTGCATGTGATTGAGCGTTTCACGCGCGTCGATCCGGGGACGATCCTTTATAGAGTTACGATCGATGATCCGACGACGTTTACGAAACCGTGGACTCTCGAGTATCCGTTCCTGGCGACCCGGGGTCCGATTTTTGAGTACGCCTGTCACGAGGGGAACTACGCGATGCCGGACATCCTAGGTGGTGCTCGGCTCGCAGAAAAGGCCGCAGAAGGCGTGAAGGAAAAGAAATAAGTCAAGGAGAGAATCAAAATGAGACTTAAGTTAGCATTTGCAGTTGCCGGCGCAGGGCTGATTCTAGCGGCGGTTCCGGCATGGGCGCATCACGCATTTGCAGCGGAGTTTGACGCCAAACACCCAGTCCACTTCGAGGGCGAAGTCACTAAGGTTGAATTGATCAACCCGCACTCCTGGATCCATGTCGACGTGAAGGGTTCGGATGGCACCGTGACCAACTGGATGTTCGAGGCGGGCAGCCCCAACGTCCTGTTGCGGCGCGGCTTCACGAAGAACACCATACCGGTGGGGACGAAGGTCATCGTGGATGGGTATCAGTCCAAGGACGGATCGAACCGGGCCAACGGCCGAGACATCACGCTTCCGAACGGACAGAAGCTGTTTATCGGCGCGACGGGCACGGGTGCTCCGGACGAAGGCGGCGACAAGAAGCAATAGGTCGCCACTCGTCGTAAGCTTGTTCCGGCGTCCGCTTTCATAGGGGCGCCGGGAGTTTAGCGTCACCGCCTCTCTCTGCTATTAGCCTGCCTGCTCTTTGTGTTTCACGCGGAGTACAATAAGTAATTCAATTTGTATCGTCGTTAAGGAAGGCAACATGAAGCTCTGGTCGAAGCGACTGATCTCTAGAATCGGTGGAATATCGTTAATTTGGCTGCTCGGCGCACTCGTAAGCGGTCAAACTCCTGCGCCGAAACCGCAGTTGGCCGAAGAGGCGTTCAAGAACGTCCAGGTGCTCAAAGGGATTCCAGTCGACGATTTCATGGGAACCATGGGTGTCATGTCGGCTGCACTGGGCTTCGACTGTTCGGAGTGTCATACCGGCGCCGGTACCGACCGGGTGGATTGGGCCGCCGACACGCAGCGAAAAGTGATCGCCCGCCGAATGGTGACGATGGTGACCACAATCAATAAAGACAATTTCACGGGACGCCAGATGGTGACCTGCTGGAGTTGCCATCGGGGCAGGGACAAACCGGCTGTTACTCCAACCATGGATATCGTGTACGGCACGCCGTCGTTAGAAGCGGATGATGTCTTCCAACAGGCTCCAGGGCAGCCTACGGCCGATCAGATTCTGGACAAATATATTCAAGCCGTCGGCGGAGCTCAGCGGGCGGCCAGCCTCACCAGCTATATCGCCAAAGGGACCAGCGTGGGATTCGGCGGATTCGGCGGCGGCGGGCAGGTGCAGATTTTTGCGAAAGCTCCGGAACAGCGGACCACACTCATCGAGTTCAAGGATGCGCCGGATCGTGGCGACAGCATCCGTACTTTCAATGGGCGCGCGGGTTGGATCAAGACTCCGCTCGCGGTGTTGAAGGAATACCAGATCAGCGGAGGCGATCTGGACGGTTTCCGTCTAGACGCGCAGCTGGCCTTTCCGGGTCAGATCAAACAGATTCTCAAGAATTGGCGGGTCAGCTTGCCGACCACCATCGAAGATCTTCCCGGGCCATCCAGCCAGACGTCGCAGCAGCCTGAACTGGCATTGGGGAGTCACGATGTCCAGGTTGTGCAGGGCGATCGCCCGAATGGCGTCGTCGCGACTCTGTACTTCGACAGCAAGTCGGGCCTGCTGCTGCGGGAGTTGCGCTATAGCCGGTCGCCAATCGGCCGGGTTCCCACCCAGATCGACTACGCCGACTATCGCGACGTTAAGGGAGTCAAGATACCTCATCGGCTCACCTTCGCGTGGCTGGACGGCAGGGATTCGATTGAGCTGAAGGACGTGCAGGTGAATGTCCCGATTCCCGACTCGCGGTTCGGGACACCGGAGCAAGCTAAAGGACAATAGGAGGCGTATGCGTGAATGGGCGGTGCTTCTGACTTTGGCTGTGTCGGCCGCGGCGGCGACCAGCGCAGGCGGTGTCACGTTTAACAAGGAAGTCCTGCCAATTCTTCAGAAGAGATGCCAGGATTGCCATCGGCCGGGCGAGGCCGTGCCCATGTCGTTGATCACCTATCAAGACGCACGTCCTTGGGCGAAGGCGATGCGCGAGGCAGTGGCAACCCGCAAGATGCCGCCATGGTTCGCCGATCCGCATGTCGGCAAGTTCGCGAATGACCGGTCGCTGAGCCAGTCTGAAATCGACACGTTGGTGGCCTGGGCGGACGGCGGCGCGAAAGAGGGCGATCCGAAAGATGCTCCCGCTCCGCGCCAGTTCGTGGATGGCTGGAATATCGGGAAGCCAGACCTGGTTCTCGAAACGCCCAACGCGTTCGATGTGCCGGCCACGGGCCAGGTGGAATATCAATACGTGATCATTCCGACCAATCTCACCGAGGACCGCTGGATACAGACCACGGAGGTCAGGCCGGGCAATCGCGCAGTGATGCATCACGTGATCGCGTTCATTCGCGAGCCGGGCTCGAAGTGGATGACGGACGCCAAGCCGGGAGTGGCCTTTATTCCTCCGCGAGGCAGCCGTGGCGCCCAGTTGACCGCGGGCCTTGGCAGCTACGTGCCAGGACAAGTGGTGGGGGCTCCGGCCGATTCACCGCGTCGCGCTACGTTGCTCAAAGCGGGATCGGATATCGTCTTCCAGTTGCATTACACGCCTAATGGCACGGCGACCACCGATAAGACCAAGATCGGAATTGTTTTCGCCCAGGAGCCGCCATCGACGCGACTGGTGGGCGGTAATTCGGCGACTTTGAAACTGGCCATTCCACCGGGAGACTCGAATTATAAAGTGGAGGCGTCTTCCACGCTGCAGTATGACTGCGATCTGATCAGCATGATGCCGCACGCGCATCTGCGCGGCAAGGCCTTCGAGTATCGCATTGTGCGCCCCGACGGGCAGACCGAAACCGTGCTGAGTGTACCGCACTACAATTTCAACTGGCAGCTTACGTACTATCTGGAGAAGCCGATCCACCTGACCAAGGGCACCAAGCTCGAAGTCACCGGATGGTACGACAACTCGGCGAATAATCCGTTCAATCCCGATCCCACGAAAGAGGTCCACTGGGGCGAGCAGACCTGGGAAGAGATGATGATGGGTTACTTCAACGTGGCCGTGGATGCGAGCCAGTTGCCGGGGCCCGCAGGCCGCGCGCGCCAGCTATCGGGACCGGTCCAGTAGCAGGCTCTTAGGCTTCTACGGACGCTATATTTCCTATTGACAAATCGCGGGCTTCGACCTAGAGTTATTCGATAACGCTGTCTGGAACTCCTGGCTAGGTCGAAAGGTTGGGTCCATGCGTCATCGCCTCGTCCGCGACACTGCTCTGAACGTTCTTTTGTCCGTTGGCGCGCTGTTATGCACCGCCATTCCGCTGTTTTCCCAGAATGACGCCCACGTCTCCGGGACGGTAACGGATCCATCCGGCGCGCACGTCGTTGGTGCGACGGTCACGGCTCTCAACATCGCTACAGGCGCAGCCACTCCAGTACAAACCAATGAAGCCGGTATCTATACGATGCCGTCGCTGCCTCCCGGCACATATACTTTCACCGCCGAGCATGCAGGTTTTCGCAAAGCGGTGATCAACCAGATGGTGCTTCAGGTCAGCAGCGTGCTGACGCTGAATATGTCACTGGAGCTGGGCCAGACCACAGAGACTGTCGAGGTTCAGGCTATCGCGACGGCGGTAAATGCGACGAGCGCTTCGGTGGGCAGCGTGGTCGAAGGGAAAAGGCTTTTGGATCTGCCCCTGGCCGGCCGCAGCGCCTATGATTTGCTTTTGACTCAGCCCGGTGTTCAACTAGGCACCAACTTCTACCTGAACGGCAACCAAGGCAACGCGACCAGCTTCACCATGGACGGCATCAGCGCGATGGACAACCTGCATAACAGCGCGTTTTATCTGTACAGTAATGTGGTCAGCGTGGATCGGGCAGAGGAATTCCGCGTGGTCACGTCACCGGCGGACGCCGAATATGGCCGCGGATCGGGGCAGGTCCAGATGGTCACGCGGGGGGGTTCGAACCGGTTCGTCGGGAGCGTGTACTGGGAAGTCCGCAATGCCGAATTCAACGCGAACAGTTACTTCAACAATTTGCAAGGCACGCCGCGCAGTCAGCTCAAACAGAACAACTACGGAGTCCGTTTTGGCGGCCCGGTGAAGACGAACAGGACATTCTTCAATGGCATCTACGAACCATACAAACAGCGCAACTTCACAACGCGCAACAGTCTGGTTTATACCCAGTCCGCACGGCAGGGAAATTTCCGCTTCTACCCCGGAGTCCTGAACGGGAACACGACGGCGGCGATTCCCACTGTGGATCTGGCGGGCAATCCCGTGCAGCCGGCGCAGGCGACCGGTCCGCTGCAATCCGTCAGTGTGCTGGGCCGCGATCCCAACCGTTTGGTGGTGGACCCCACCGGATCCATGGCCCACGTGCTGGGCTACCTGCCCCTGCCAAACAACTTTCGTTTTGGCGATGGATTGAATACTGCTGCCTACACGTGGAACCAACCCACGCCCGTGAACTTCGAACTATACGAAGGACGCGTGGACCATCTATTCAACGATAAGCACCGCATCGCATTGACGCTCGATCAACAGTCCTATCACAGCTACAACGTCGCCAGCCCGCCGCCTTTTCCGGCCGTACCCGGTAATTCGGATCCCACCGAAACCACGCAATACAGTGTTGCGCTTACCAGCATCTTCCGCCCAAATCTGTTGAACGACGCGCGCGTCGGCATTTTCAGGTACCGCACCATTGTGCAAGCTCCCAACGAATTGAATCAGCCTGGCGCCGAAGATTCCGCGCGGAAAGCGCTGCTCCCGACATTGAGCGGCTCGTTAACCGTTGTCACTCCGACCGCCAACGTCACGAGTCCGTACGGGACCACACCAGGTGGGATCCCCGGTAATTACCTCGACCCAACCTATCAGTGGGGCGACGACCTGACGTGGATCAAGGGCCGGCATTCGTTCAAGGGCGGGATCGTCTTGCGGTACATCTCACTGGCCGGCTTCGATTTTGGCGCGAGCAATCTACCCAGCGTCAGGATCGGCGCACCCGCGACGGGCGCCACTAATTTTCTCACGGGCTCGACGGCGATTACAGGCATCGGCCAAAATTCCACCGCCGCGCAGAATCTTCTTTACGATTTGGCAGGCACCATACAGAGCGCGACGCAGATCAACATTTCTCCGGGCGGAACAAATCCGACGTTCCTGGTGGGCCAGCAACCGTATCACGAATGGCACCAGAACGAATACAGTTGGTATTTCAAAGACGACTGGAAGGTTACCTCATCGCTGACTTTGAATCTCGGCGTCCGGTATGAACTCTATAAAACTCCGACCGAGGGCCAAGGCAAGATGCTGGCTCCGGTGGGAGGCGCAGGTTCAGTATTCGGGATGTCGGGAACGACTTTCGGCAGTCTCTTCAATCCGAACGCGACGGGCGGCTCTCCGACCGTGATTCGCGCTATCGGCGCAGGGACAGCCAATCCGGGAGTACCACTCTACAACTCGGACTTGAACAATTTTGCTCCAGCACTCGGTTTGGCATGGGGAGTACCAGGCGATGGCCGCTGGAAATGGCTGAGCGGCGGCAAGGACAAGATGACGATTCGCATGGGCTACGGTATCGCGTACATTCGTTTGCCGATCGGGGCAGTGGATACGGCTTCCGGATCCGAGCCGGGCTACACGGAAACGGACACGACGTTCGCCTACACCAATCTGGCCAGCCTCAAGCTTCCGATTCTACCCACCGGTATTCCCTTGTCGGTAGTGCCTTCCATCGGCCCCGGGTCGCATACACAGAGTCTGTACGCCTACGATCCGAATCTTCGAACGCCTTACACCCAAAACTACAACTTCACGATTACTCGCGCGCTCACATCGGATCTGGTACTCAATATCGGATATGTCGGGAGCAAGACCACCAAACTGGCGCGCGCTGCCGATACGAACGAAGTAAATATCTACGAGAACGGCATCCTGTCGGCCTTCAACACCGTTCTGGCAGGAGGCAGCTCGCCACTGCTCAACCAGATTTTCGCTCCCCTGGCGAGCATCGGCTGCTCCAACCCGCGGACTTGCTCGCTTACCCAGGCGTTCTTCCTGAACAACAATCCGGGAGGCCTCGCGAACTTCATTAGCACCTCCACGGCACTGAACAATAGCGCCGGTAGTCTGCTTTCCGCCGCCGGGCTGCCGTTGAACTTCGTGGTGGCTAACCCACAGTTCCTGCACACGTACCTGATCGGAAATTTCGGCGGCGCCAACTACAATTCGCTTCAGGTCGAGTTGAACAAGCGTTTCTCGCACGGGTTTACGGTTCAAGGCAGCTATGTTTGGTCTCATAACCTGGGCGATACCGAGAGCGATTTCAGCGGCCGCACAGCCGGCGGAATACGGGACGCTTATCGCACGCTGCGCAACGAGCACCTGGACAAACGTCCGCTGAGCTTCGACTACCAGAGCGTTTTCAAAATCAACGGACTGTACGAGCTTCCCGTTGGCAAGGGCAAGCTCATCAACACCAGCAGCTGGCTGGATCGGATTGTCGGTGGATGGCAATTGGGAGCGACATTGCTGGCTTATTCCGGCCGTCCGCTGACGTTTACCGGCGCTCAAGGCATAAACACCGTTAACACTAATGTTGGTTCAGTTTTCCCCTCATCAATTACGCAAGTTCCGGGAGCTACCACTTCGACGTCCTTCACGGCGAATGCTTTGGGGCCTCTGCCGGGCAACGGTGTGCAAAGAGATGGCCGAGGTGTGGTCTATTTCACCGGATTGACCCAGATCACCGACCCATCCGTGGTGGGGCTGATAGGATCTCAGCTTAAAGCTCAGGCTGGACCCGATGGCAAGCCACTGCTGGTGAATCCTCTTCCGGGGCAGTTGGGCCCGCTCGCTTACGGTGTAGTTCGCGGGCCGGGCGCGAAGATCTTGAACCTCAATATCAAGAAGACCATCCGTATCAACGAGCGGTTCAACTTCCAGATTGGCGCCACGGCATTGGATGCGACCAACTCGCCGGTCTTCAACGATCCGGACATGAACATCAACAGCAATACTTTCGGCCGTATTACGGGGACGAGCACATCGCTTCAGGCGCCAGGAAATCGAATCATGGTGCTGCAGGGCAGACTGAATTTCTAGCGGCCTGCCTGCTTGAGATGCAGTGCCGCTTCGCTGGCACGGTTCAGTTTTTGCAGCATCAAGGCGTAATTCAAGTGGGCCAAAGGGTAATTCGGCCGGTAGCGCAGCGCGCGTTGGAAATGATAGTCGGCCTCGTCCGCACGCTGGCTTTGGAAAATGAGAATAGCAAGATTCATGTGTGCCTCAGGGTAATCGGGCGCCAGGCGAATCGCTTCGCGGAAGGACGTCTCGGCGCGGGCAGGATCGCCGGCTGGCTGCGACCAGGCGAGGCCCAACGCGTAGTGAGCTTCCTGCGATTCGTTATCTAATTGCAGGGATTTTTCCAATGCCGTCGCAGCCTCAGCCCGCTTTCCTTGTTTCACATAAATCTGACCGAGTTCCCGCCACGAGATGGCGTCGTCGGGAGCGGCTCGTGTAGCGCGCTGGAAAGC